>Ga0114968_10002178_pt1 | contig 15108 bp, 18 predicted proteins | sample M_130807_EF_Meta_FD_87020 | JGI IMG/M metagenome (GOLD analysis project Ga0114968, IMG submission 87020) | Freshwater microbial communities from Lake Montjoie, Canada to study carbon cycling - M_130807_EF_MetaG | ecosystem: Environmental > Aquatic > Freshwater > Lake | place: Lake Montjoie... | reverse complement strand
CGGTCAAAGCATCTACCCGTCGAAACCTGTCACCCCCATGTTGAGTTATCAATCCGGGCGAACCCGGCGCGGGCCCGAAGGCCGTCCTTCATGGTACGCCGCTAGATGCCGTTGACGAAACCCCGCAGTGCGGGCGTTCCTCACGTTGCGCCTGTGCACGAAACTGCCCAATGTCAGACCCCCGTCGTACTGTCACGTCATGGCTCTCATCTCCACGCGCGACGGCAACGTCGACGTCCTCGGCGACATTTTCGGCGACCGCTCTGCCGACGCCGTCAGCGTGCCCGTGGACTGGGAGTTTTGGGACCACTCAGACCTTCAGATCGTGTCATTGCCGCTGCACCCGCGGGACGTGTCGTTTGACACTTCGGCGGCAGACGCTGCGGCGGCAGACGCTGCGGCGGCAGACGCTGCTGTGGCGGGCGCTGCCATGGATCCCACCGATCTGCTCAGTGCCGACCCCGACGATCTCCTTCCCGACGATGCCATCGACTACCTCATCGAGTTGCAGCGCACTCAGGCGCGCCTTGCGGCGTTGGAGGCGCGGGCGCTCGTCGTCGTCGCCGGTCGCACTCGCCGCGAACGGCAGGTGCTTGTTCACGACTCCAACGGAGATGAGCCATCTGGCGCCGCGCGCATCCTCACTATCACCGACGAGGCTCGCGAAGAGCTCGCCGCAGCGTTGCATCGCTCGCCCGCTGCGGTGCACGAGCAGCTTGTCACGGCTCGCCTCCTTACCGGTCCGCTCACCGGCACCTTGGCGGCGTTGTCTGACGGTTCCATCACCGCGTTCCATGCGCGGGCCATTGCCGACGAGGCGCGGCGATTGAGTTCTGCCGACGGTGATGCCGCGACCTTTACCCGCGATTGCGGGCTTGTCGAGGCGCGCGTGCTGCCGCGGGCGCACAGCCTCACGGTCGGGGCCACGCGGCGCTTCGCTCGTGCAGCCGTGTTGCGGGTGGATGCTGAGGGTCAGGAGCGTCGACGCGCGGTCGCGCGCAAAACCATCGACGTGCACATGTACGCCGAGGACGACGGACTAGCGGTCCTGCTCGCGCGCCTGCCTCTTGCCGAAGCCACCCGCGTCCATGCGGCACTTGATGGCGCAGCGCGCCACGCATTCGAGGAGGGTGGGGCGACCCTGGGTCAGCGGCGAGCGCAGGCGCTCATTCTTGCTGTGTGTGGCGATGCATCTGCTGCCGAGAGTTCTCCCACGGACGCATCCGCCGTACGCCTATCGGCTTTACGCACATCCGCCGCGCACCCATCGGCCATACGCTCATCGACCGCGCACCCATCGGCCTTACGCACATCCATCCCGCACCCATCGGCCACCGGCGTCGACATCTCCATCGTCATCGAGGCAGGCGCGCTTCTCGGCATCACTGACCTGCCCGCGACCATCACTGGCGCGCTAGGTGGTCCCAACACCATCTCGGCCGCCGCGGTTCGCGAACTTCTCGCCGACCCCGCGATCCCCACCTCGCTGCGTCGCCTGCTCACCGATCCCGTCACCGGCCACCTGCTCGACCGCGGTCGCACGACCTACGCGGTCACGGGTGTACTGCGCGACTTCCTCGCTGCGCGCGACATCACTTGTCGCCATCCAGGATGCACTCGCCCGGCAGCTCGCTGCCAGGTCGATCACGCGATCGAATGGGCCGACGGTGGATCGACCGACACCGCCAACACCGGACTCCTGTGCATTCGCCATCACCAACTCAAGACCCACGGCGGCTGGCAGATCATCGAATCTCGCCCCGACGGCTCGTGCACGTGGCAGTCACCGGGTGGACGCACCTACGACGTCGATCCCCCGCCGCTCGTTTGCGATTGACGCAATGTTGCGGGTGGCTTGCACTCGGCCCGTGAGCAGCTAGCAGGTGACCGCCGGATCGCTAGTCCCCGCGCCGGATCGCCACTCCCCGCGCCCGATCGCTACTCCCCGCGCCGGACCCGCCCCAGCGCTCGCTCGGTTTCGCGTTTCGACTCGCGCTCGGCGATAGCCTGACGCTTGTCATGGGCCTTGCGGCCGCGCGCCACGGCAATCTCGACCTTGGCGTAGCCGTCCTTGAAGTACAGCGCCAGAGGCACAAGTGTGAAACCCGATTCCTTCATCGTGCCCACCAAGCGCCTGACCTCTTCACGACGCAACAGCAGCTTGCGCGCGCGACGCGGCTCGTGGTTGGTCCAGGTACCCATGTTGTACTCGGGAATGTGGATGCCGCGCAGCCACACCTCGCCATCATCGATCGTCGCGTACCCGTCGACCAGCGAGGCACGGCCCGCGCGCAGTGACTTCACCTCAGTCCCGGTCAGCACCATTCCTGCCTCGAACACATCCTCGATGGAATAGTCATGGCGTGCTTTCTTGTTCTGCGCGACCAGGGTGCGGCCCTTTTCACGAGGCATGGGACGACTCCTCTGCCTGCCCTGACTCCGCATCACGCGCTGCCCACTCGCCCACCAGCACTTGCCGCGCCTGGCGCACCCATGCGATCACCACGATCACGCACGCCGATATTGCAGCAACGATCACCCACAGATATAGGTATGCGTCGATCGCGGCGCCCACCGGCGGGGAGTTCGGCATGTACGTGCGCAAGAGCGGCAACGCGAACAGCAGCGACGCAGTCCAGCCCAGCAGGGCTCCTTCGACACGTCGGCGGTTGGTAATCACAAGCAATGACACACACAGCGCGAAGACCGCAAGCACCGCAACCATGGCGAGGATCAGCAGCGCGAACAGCTGCGTCGAGAATGCGCGGTTCAGCGAGAACGCCGCTAGCGCTCCGTCGACCATGGCCGGCTCCAACTCCATGCCGGCGTCCCAGCCGTTTATGCCGCCAGTGCCCTGAAGACCCACGGGCAGTGCCCCCGTGCTGGCCAGCGATCCATCGCCTGACTTTCCATAGGTTTCGGCCGAGATTATCGCTGCGCCCGCATAAGCATCGAATGGGTACGAGGCGATTTCGCCATTGAGCCCGACAATTCCCTCCGCACGGCCAAGCAGGTCACCGGCCAGGTACTTGACCTCCTGCACACCGTCGGAGCTCTCAATGAACAGTCGCACATTGGACTTCAGATGGTTCTTGCCGTCGGTCAACTCCGGACCCTGCGCCATGAAGGTGTACTGCACCGTCATCTGATCTTTGAGCGCGTCAATGGACAGCGGCTCGATCGTCACGATGATGCCTGTCGACGAGCCGGCCGGGGCGCCACCGCGAACCTGGAGCCCGCCCTCGGTGCTGTAGTTGCGGAGCACGAGCACGTAGGCGACCGCGATGACCACCATGATGACCGCGGCCACGATCCACCCGCGACGAGAGATTCGTCGTGGACGGGGAAGGAATGGCGTATCCACCGGCGGCATGTCTGCCCCCGCTCAGACGCGCAGGTACTTGCGCAGCGTGATGAAGGCTGCCAGTCCAGCAAGAACAACACCTGTGAGCAGCACGACCGGGGCAATCACCGCCACCGCATCCCAGCCCACGAAGGCCGTGAATTGGAATGATGGCGCTAGAACCTGATCGATCAGAATCCCCTTCATCAGCACGAGCGCAACGATCGCAAAGAGGCCACCCACACCTGCCGCGATCGCAGCCTCTAGCAGGAAGGGCAGCTGGATGTAGAAGTTGGATGCGCCGACAAGCCGCATGATGCTCGTCTCACGCCGTCGACTGAATGCTGCTACTCGCATGGTGTTGACAATCAGCAGAACCGTGACGATGAGCATCACGATGGCGATCAACAGCGCAATCAACTGCAGCCCGCCAAGCAGACGGAAGAACTTATCGAGAATGACCCGCTGATCATTCACCTGATCCACGCCAGGTCTCCCCGAGAAGGCCGATGCCACAACATCGTATTTCGTGGGATCGGACAACTTGACCCGGAAAGATTCAGGGAGAGCGTTCTGACTCACGTTGTTGACAATCGGTGAGTTCTTAAATTGGTCCTTGAATCTCTGGAAAGCCTCTTGCTTGGACTCGTAGTAGATGTCCTCCACCAGAGGACGCAGTGCTTCAAGGTCTGCCTTGATTTGATCACGCTGGTCGGTCGTCACCTCGCCACCGGTGCAGGACGGCGTATCGCTTCCCTTGCCGCACAGGAAGATCGACACTTCGACCTTGTCGTACCAGAAATCCTTCATCGTTCCGACCTGAGCGCGAACCAGCAACGACGCACCAAAGAGCCCCAATGACACTGCGACGGTGATCATCACCGCGAGTGTCATCGTGAGGTTTCGGCGCAGGCCACCGCCAACTTCGCTTGCAACAAATCTGGCTCTCATCGGGAATACCCGTAGACGCCACGCGACTGGTCACGCACCAGATGACCGCCTTCAAGCTCGATGACGCGGCGGCGCATCTGGTCAACGATCTGCGCATCATGCGTCGACATGACGACAGTGGTACCGAGTTTGTTGATGCGATCCAGCAGCTTCATGATGCCGATTGATGTGCCGGGGTCGAGGTTTCCCGTCGGTTCGTCGGCGATGAGCAATAGCGGACGATTGACGAACGCTCGCGCGATGGCGACACGCTGCTGCTCGCCACCGGAAAGTTCATCGGGGCGCCGCTGCTCCTTGCCCTCAAGTCCCACAACCTCGAGCACCTCAGGGACGACCCGCTTGATCTGGGAGGACGGCTTGCCGATGACCTCCAAGGCGAAGGCCACGTTCTCGAACACTGTCTTGTTGGGCAGCAGGCGGAAGTCCTGAAAAACAGTGCCGATCTGGCGACGCATGGCCGGGATCTTCCAGTTGGACAGCCGGTTGAGCTCCTTGCCCAGAACCCACACCTGACCGCTCGTGGGGCGCTCCTCGCGTAGGACCAGGCGGAGGAACGTCGACTTGCCTGACCCTGAGGGGCCGACGAGGAAGATGAACTCGCCCTTCTCGATCTCCAAGGAGACTTCGTCGAGGGCGGGCCGCGTCTGTGAGGCGTAGAGCTTGGTGACGCTGTCGAAGAGGATCACCGGGTCAGTGTAGACGGGGGTCAGCCACTGGCCGTCTGCTTGCGCCAGCGAATCCCGGCCTCGACGAAGTCGTCGATCTCCCCGTCGAGCACCGCGGCGGTGTTCCCCGTCTCATGCTCGGTGCGCAGGTCCTTGACCATTTGGTAAGGGTGCAGAACGTACGACCGCATCTGGTTGCCCCACGATCCGGAGTTGTCACCCTTGAGGGCGTCGATCTTGGCCCGGTCCTCCTCGCGGCGGCGCGCTAGGAGTTTGGCCTGCAGGACCGCCATGGCGGTGGCACGGTTCTGAATCTGCGAACGTTCGTTCTGGCACGACACCACGATGCCGGTTGGGATATGCGTGATGCGCACGGCTGAGTCGGTTGTGTTCACGCCCTGCCCTCCCGGGCCGGACGAGCGATAGACGTCGATGCGCAAGTCATCCTCGGGAATATCAACGCTCTCGGTCTTGTCGGTGACCGGGATGACCTCGACGCCGGCGAACGACGTCTGACGACGACCCTGGTTGTCGAAGGGTGAAATGCGAACAAGCCGGTGCGTTCCCTGCTCAACGCTCAACGTGCCGTAGGCGTAAGGAGCCTTCACTGCGAATGTTGCCGACTTGATCCCCGCCTCTTCTGCGTATGACGTGTCATAGACCTCTGTGCCCCACCCGTGCCGTTCGCAATAACGCGTGTACATGCGAAACAGCATCTCGGCCCAGTCCGCGGCATCTACTCCGCCGGCCTCCGCGCGGATCGTGATGAGTGCTTCACGAGCGTCGTACTCACCCGACAGCAGCGTCCGCACCTCGAGTTCATCGATCGCCTTCTCCACCTGCTCCAACTCATTGATCGCCTCGGCGAGTGCCTTCTCGTCACCCTCGTCCTCGGCGAGCTCGAAAAGGATTGGCAGGTCGTCCACGCGACGACGCAGGGTCTCAACCTTGCGAATCTCACCCTGCACATAGGACAGCTGCGATGTGACCGCCTGCGCCTTCTCCTGGTCATCCCACAGGTCAGGCGCAGAGGCCTGCGCCTCGAGGTCGACGAGCTTCATGCGCAGTGAAGGCAGGTCAAGGACCTTCTCGACGTTTCCCAAGGTGTTGCCGATGGCTGCGATGCGCTCAGATGCTTCGACGGCTGCCATGGTGGCGAAAGCCTACGCGATGGGTCGGTACTCCAGTCGAGCACGTGATTCGACAGTGATCCGGTCAAGCGCGGGCACCAAGGGAAAGGGCAGGCGCAGCGGCGCACTGAGGCGGACAGTCACATCGGTGCCATCAGACCAGATGCGCTCGATCGACATCCCTGGCGGCATCGTGGACCCACGAATGTGACGTGTGGCCAACCGGATGACATCAGCCGGCTGCAATCGGGTGGACGACGACGCACCCGTGGCGTAGTACTCGTCCAGGTTGATCCCCTGCGCACCGGCGATGGCGGCAGCGTCGGCGGCTGAGAGCAGCGCCTGTCGCTGCACCAGGGCCACCGCACCGTCGATGCACACGGTCAGCGCGAGCATGCAGATGGCTACGAGGCCCAGCCCCAGGACGAGTACCGAGCCACGATCATCGGTATGAGGACGTGCGGGCGCAACAGAGTTCATGCCACATCTCCACGCATGTCATCGATCTGCAGGTCCTGGCGCGAATGCAGAGGGATCGACAAAGCCCGACCGACCACGGGTAGCGGTGCGCGCCAATCAATGTCGACCGACACTCGGCTCCCGGGCGCGAGGCATTCGTTCGAGCACGACAGGCGCAGTGCATCAGCCGGCAGTGACAGGCCGTGATCGGCGAACGCCAACCGAGCAGCAGCTCTCGCCAACTGCAGTCCTTGTGCGGGTGATGAGGCAGCTGAAAATGCGCGGGCAGCTGAACGTGCCGCCTGGGACGTCGCCATCGCGGCATCGGTGGCGTGCATAACGGCGAGCGCGATGTAGAGCAACGGAACGAGAACGCCCATGGCGATCACGACGAACTCCAGAACCACCGATCCGTCGTCACGCGGACGTTTCGCCTGCGCCTGCGCCTGCCTCACCACGCGTCGCCCCCTTCGCGCACGGCATGCCCCGTGACATTGACGGGAACGGTGATCGGCAACCCCACCACCGGCACTCGCGCCACGATGCTGACTGCGATGACGGGAATCCCGTCAACCCGTGTGGCCGATGCGTCAATGGATTCAATGACGTCATCCGCGACCGCGCCATACAGCAGAGTTCGCGACCGGGTGACCCCCGCATGCAGGTTCGAACCCGCACGTGCGGCAGCCCGTGCACCTTCGGATGCCGCGAGTGTCACAAGGTTGCGCGTGTGCATCGTGAGGATGAGTTGCACGATGCACACGGCGACGAGTGCGAGCAGTGGTGCGACCAGCACGAATCCGACAGCGGCATTGCCCCTGTCGGATCGAGTGTGAGTCGCTCCAATCAGGGGGAAACCAACACCTTCACGTGGGCACTGCGGTTCTCGGCCAGCACCTCGAAGCCGCCGGTGATGACGTCTTCGAGGCCGATGCGCGTGGTGATGATCTCCTCTGCCCCCACGATGCGGCCATCGCCCATGGCGGCGATTGCCTCGGGGAAGTCGGGCTTGTTGTAGCCCTTGCTGCCCACGATGGTGAGTTCCTTGAGGAGCACCTGCATGTAGTCGCACGGTGCGGGAGTCAGCCACACGGCCAGGCTCACGATGGTGCCGCCCATGCGCACGGCGCCGATGGCCGTGGTCATGGCCTCGTCAGCGCCCGAGGTCTCAAAGACCACGTCGACTCCGCGGCCCCCGGTCATCTCCATCACGGCCGACACCACGTCCGTGGAACTTGAATCAATGACGGCAGAGGCGCCCAGGCGCGCTGCGGCATCCGCGCGCGCACCCGGACGTCGCACACTGACAGCGGTGAACGCCGAACCGAACGCCTGCGCACACAGCAGCGTCGTGAGCCCGATGGGACCCGCGCCTATGACAAGAGCAGTCTGCCCCGGTCCGAAGTTGCCCTTACGCATGCCGTGCCACCCCACGGTGATCGGCTCGGTCAACGCGCCCACATCGAATGGCACTGAGTCGGGCATGGCATGCACGGTGTAGGACGGGACGAGCGCCTGCTCAGCGAACCCGCCACCGACCGAGTGCACGCCAACCACGGCCAGGTCACGGCACACGTGGTAGTCGCCGGACACGCAGAACTCGCATGTCTGGCAGTACATGAATGGCTCGACGGTAACCCGCTGCCCGACCGTGACATTGGTGACGCCCTCGCCCACCGCGGAGACTGTCCCGGCGAACTCATGACCGAGGATTACCGGCGGCGAGTAGCCGGACACGGTGTCCGCCTCGAACTCGTGCAGATCGGATCCGCAGATGCCGCACCACTCGACGTCGATCTTGACCGAACCGGGTACCACGGTGGGCTCAGGAACGTCCTCGATGCGGAAATCGCCTCGTCCGTTGCTGCCGCGTCCGTAGTAAGTCAATGCCTTCATGGGGTCCTCATCTGCACGTAGGGGTGCGCTCAGATTAGGGACCGGCGATGGCCGAGATGGCCCGATTGAACACACTGGTGAGCTGGTGATCCGCAAGGATCCAGATCGCGGTGACCAGGCCCGCGGTCATGACGGCCACGAGGACCCAGCCCGGGACATCGCCCCGGTCGTCATGAAAGTGGGCTGTGTGAAAGCGGTCAACGCGGAGACGGCGGGAGAGGCGGGTGCGCAGCTGCGCAAGTCGGGACATGAGATTCCTTTCGTTGGATGGGTCGTGTCGGTTCATGAGGACTATGCAGACAGCAGACGCAGGGCCTGGGCGGCGGGAAACAGAGCGATGAGCACCACGGTGGGCAGGATCAAGAAGACGACCGGAACCAGCATGAGTACGTCCTTGCGACCGGCCAGTTCGAGGAGGACGCGTCGTCGCGCCCCCCGAATGTCGTCCGCCTGAGCTCGCAGCACATCAGCCAGCGGGGTCCCTCGCTCCAGCGCAACCACGAGCGCGTCAACAAAGCGCTCGAAGGACACGACGCCAGCCCCCACCGCCCGCAACGACACCTCTATTCCGGCTCCGGACTGGATACGCGCACTTGCCTCGCGAAGCTCCCGGGCCAGAGAGCCGTCCAACGTTGCGGCGACCCTGTCGATGCCGGCCACCAGTGATTCACCAGCGGTGACGGAGAACGAGAGCAGGTCAGCGACCGCGGGCAGCTGCGAGTCGATGTCCGTGCGCCACTGCCGCACCCGCTGTGCCCGGTGCTGGCCACACGCCCACACGCCGCCGACAGCCCCCACGGCACCGAGAACGACGACCAGAACCACCGACTGTCCACCGGCCGCCAGAACAACACCCAGAGCCGCGCCACCGGCGCCGGCAACCGACAGCCAGGTCAACGATCCCGGCGCCGGCGCCACTCGATCCCACAGCGTCCGAGCCCAGCCAAGGACGTCGTCCCACAGTGAGTCTTCACGATGCGTCGACCCGCTCACAAAGGGCGCGATGCGCTGGAGCATCGGCACGGGGCGACGTGCGCGAAGCCAACTCATCACTAGGACAAGCCCGGCACCACTCACGCCGCCAAGTAACGGCCCCCACGCGGTCGCCCCGCTCATGCCGACACCGCCTGAGGAAGTCGTGCGATGCGCTGCATGAGCAGGTACGCCGCACACGACAGTCCAGCCGTCGCCGCCACAATCAACGCACCGGTGGCAGAGCGGTAGGCGGCCGCAGACTCCGGTCGTGTGCACAGCAGCGCGAGCGTCAGCCACGGAGCCGCCACGGCCACGCGCGCTGAGACAACTGTCCAGCTCTGCCGGGCAGCTATGTCGGCTCGCACCGCCGCGTCCTGCCGCAGTGACGCAGAGAGCGCACGCAACACCGCACCCAAAGACGTGCCCCCGACCTCGTCGGCCAGCCTGATCACGGCAATCACCTGATCGGCAATGGGATCCTGGCAATTGATCTGCAGTCGATCCAGCGCCGTGGCCAGGGTCGCGCGCGCATGCAGGTCGATCTCGAATGCGGCAAAGTGCGGGCGCAGCACCATCGGCCCGCGACGTGACAGATCTGCCAGCCCTTCGGACAGGCTCAATCCCGCGCGCACCCCCGAGACAAGCGTGTCTACGGCTTCGGGCCACGCTGCGCGCTGAGCCTCGCGCGCACGACGCTGCCGCCCTCGCACCACGAGCACCGGCAGTCCTGCGCATGCCATCGCAGCCACCAGCGCCGCCATCGGCACCGACGTGACACCCAACGCGACCGCGCCACCGGCAAGCCCCACACCCACGCAGGTGGCGACCAACCGCGAGCGATGTCGCGCACCCAACGGACGCGAATTCGATAACGCGCGAGCGGGCCGGACAGGACGCATCCACACCGAACAGAGCACCAGCACCCCTGCGGCAAGCGTGAGACCCACGATCGCGCCCAAGGCCGACATCACGCGGCCCGCCCCGGATCGACTAGTCGTTGCACATCGAAGCCAAAGCGTGCGAATCGATCCGCATGCGGCACCATCGCCCGCCCTCGTTCGAGACCTGCTCCTCGATCGGCAAACAACTCCCCGACCTCGATGACGCCAGATTCCACGCGACCTGAGACAGCAGCGATCTCTCGCACACCCCGGCGCCCCGCAGCGTCCGTCGACAAGTGCACAACCAGGTCAACGCACCCCGCAACCGTCGGCACGACGAAATCTGCGCTGATGTTGTCGCCTGCCAGGAGTGGCAGGGTGCACAGCTTGGTGATCGCCTCGCGTGCGCTGTTCGCGTGCAGCGTGGCCATCGCGGGCATGCCACTGTTCATGGCGATGAGGAGATCAAGGGCCTCGGACTGGCGCACCTCGACGACCACAAGTCGCGTGGGTCGCATGCGCAATGCCTCGCGCACCAGTCGCCTCAACGCAATCTGGCCGGTGCCCTCCAGTCCGGCATCGCGAGTCTGCATCGCAACCCAGTCGGCAGCGTCCAACTGAATCTCGAAGACTTCCTCACAGCTCACAATTCGCTCGGCAGCCGGGACAGAACCCAAAAGCGCATTGAGGAACGTCGTCTTGCCCGACTGCGTGCCACCGGCCACGACCACGTTGAGTCCGCAGATCACCGCCGCATCGAGGAACCCGCTTGCCGCCCGCGTGAGCACCCCCAGCCCGACCAGATCGTTGAGAGTCCGGGCGCGCACGACGAACCGCCGAATGTTGACCGACCAGTGCTCACGCGTGATGTCCGGAATCACCACGTGAAGCCGACTGCCGTCGTCAAGCATCGCATCGACGAAGGGATGGGAGAGGTCTACCCGACGCCCCGATGTGCGCAGCAGGCGTTCCACCAGATCACGAACGTCAGTCGCTGACAACACGATCGGCGTGAGTTCACTGCGGCCATCACGGGCAACAAACACCTTGCCCGGTGCGTTGATCCACAGTTCCTCGACGATGGGGTCGTCCAACAGTGACAGGAATGCTGCGAGACCGTTGGCGTCGTCCACAACCGTGACGCTAAGTCGCAAACGCGGGTCCGCGCCACCGTCATGTACTCGCCTGTGGACAACGCAACGCGCTGTTCTACCCGAGCCAGCGCTCCCACGCGGCCGCGACAATCTCCGGGTGCTCCATCTGCGAGACGTGACCGGAGTCTGGCAGCACCATGACATGGACATTGCGGAACGCCTTGGTAGCGCGGTGCGCCGCGCGCGAGTCGACAAGCGGGTCCTTGCGCCCATAGATGACCAGCACCGGGCATGTCACTCGCTCGGCCAACTTCCACGGTCGATTGCCGGACGGATCCAGGAACGTGCGCATGAGTCCGCGCAGAGACGACAGGAACGAGTCCGTCTGATACGGCAGGTGCTCGCGAGCGAGCACTTCTTCGACAGACTCTTCAAACCGACTGGCGGACGCCCGCGTGGGATCGGCGAAGCACACATCAATGGTGCCTTGCGCCTTCGCGCGCGCTTCGACCTTGGTCATGTAGCTGGGGACGAGCTTCTCGCCCACGAAGGGCAGCGAGATCACCGGGAGGTGGCCGTTTGATTTGGTCAGGTACGTCGACGGAAGCGCCGGCGAGATCAACGTGAGTGAGCGGACGAGATCGGGACGGCGTGCGGCCACCTGCAGGGCGATCGATCCGCCCAGCGAGTTGCCGAAGAGATGCACCGGCGCACCCTCGAGATGGTCGATGAGCTCCACGACGGACCTCGCATGCCCGGCCGGCGAATGGTCACCATCGCGCGGTGGCGGCGACATGCCGAACCCACCGAGATCAATGGCCCACTCGTCCAGCTGCGGCTGCAGCAGGCCCATGAGGTCTGTCCAGTTGAGCGACGAGCCACCGAGTCCGTGAACAAAGACAGCCGTCGGGCGCTCCGGGGACGCCGCATGGCGCACGCTGAGCGAGCGGTGTGGCAGGAAGAAGTCCTGGCGAGGAAAGGCCGCATCGGGGCGCCGACCCACCGGAACCGAAACCGGAACTGAAACCGGAGCCGGCACCTGCGCGCTTTCGGGAATCGCGGACGTCACGCCTGAAGCGTAAGCCCGGACTCGGGTCTATGCGAACCCGTCATCCGGCTCTGCGGGAGCCGTACAGTTCTGGGATGACCACGGCGGACGGGGCGCGTGCCACGCGGCTGCCTCGCGAGCAGCGCCGTCAGCAGGTCCTTGCGGCGGCTTTGGAGATCTTCTCGACCGTCGGCTATCACGCGGCATCCATGGATGACATCGCCGATCGGGCGGGCGTCTCCAAGCCCGTGCTCTACCAGCACTTCACCAGCAAGCTCGACCTGTATCTGGACCTGCTCGACGTCGCCATCGAGGACCTGCTCGATGCGGCTCACGCTGCGCTCACGCACACGCACGACAACCGCGAACGCGTGTCCTCATGGGTCAGCGCTTACTTCGGCTTCGTCGAGAACCCCAACGGCGCCTTTCGGCTGTTCTTCGAGAACGACCTGGCCAATGACGAGCGCGTGCGCAGTCGCATCGATACCGCGTACCTGAAGCTCACTCGCATGGCCGCGGCCGTGATCTCCGAGGACACCGGCCTGTCCCAAGCCCAGTCCATGCTTATCTCGTCGGGAATACAGGGCATGGTGCAGTACGCCGCCATTCGCTGGCTGCGCAATCCCGAGGACGCGATCTCGCGGGCCGACGCCACCGAGCTGATCAGTTCACTGGCGTGGCGCGGCATCGGTGGATTCCCGCTGACCCACCCTCCGCAGGACGACGAGCACTTCGCCTGACACCATGGGTCTGGCAACACACCACATTTGAGGAGTTCGCATGGAGATCAAGATCGGCGTCCAGCACTCGGCTCGCGAGGTCGCACTCGATAGTGAGCTCTCACCTGAGGACGTTCACGCCGCCGTCACCAAGGCGATCGACTCCGGCGGTCTGCTGACCCTCACCGACGATCGCGGTCGCACGATCGTGGTGCCCGGCACCAAGATCGCCTACGTCGAGATCGGTGCACCGGCCAGCCGTCGAGTCGGCTTCGGCTCATGACCTGGCCGAAGAGCTACGACGCGAGGCTGAGCGCCGCCATCCGCCGGGCGTGGTTGGCCTCAAGTCGCGACATCATCTGGCCGAGTTCGGCCAGGTCAACGCCCGGCCGGTGCACGCCACCGATGACGAGCATCGACAGCACGTCGTGCTCAGCAGCCACCGCTTGCGCCTGAGCAATCATTTCCCCCACCAGTCGGCGACCCCAGAGAGCCAACCGACCGGCCACGCGCGGGTCCTCCGCGATCGCCTCCCGCACGGTCTCGACGATGAAATCGGCCGCTTCGAGGTCATCGCACACGGCGACCACGAGGTCCTTGGTCCGGGGATCGAGATGCTGCGCAATCTCGCGGTAGAAGTCCGCGGTGATCCCGTCGCCCACGTAGGCCTTCATCAACCCTTCCAGCCAGTCATGCGGCCGGGTCTGGGCGTGGAAGGCGTCAATGGCGGGCCGGAAAGGCGTCATGGCCGTCGCCGGGTCGGCGCCCATCTGGGTCAACCGGTCCCGCAAAACCACGAAGTGGTCGTACTGCAGGGCGGCTAAACCAGCCAGGGACGCCTGCACCTGGATGCCCGGGGCAAGCGCGGCATCGGCTGCCATCCGCTCGAAGGCGGTCAGTTCGCCATAGGCGAGAACTCCCAGGAGCTCGACCACGGCTTCCTCATACATCCGCTCGGCCGTGGCACTGCTCTCGTCACTCATGGTGTGGGAAGGGTATCGACGGGTGGGAAGGGTGGCGAGCCCCAGCCGGTAGACTCCCGACCTACGGAGTGCGCACGAGGCGACAGCCGATCAAGGCGATCCCCGCCCGCGCACCACAACCGAAAGCAGGACCCCCTGACCACCTCCACGGTCGATCCCACCTCCGCCCCCACGTTCATCGAACTGGGCGCCGACCCGCTCATCGCCCAGGCCCTGTCGGCCGACGGCATCACCCACGCCTTTCCCATCCAGCAGCAGTGCATGGCCATGGCCCTCGAGGGCAACGACATCATCGGCCAGGCCAAGACCGGCACAGGCAAGACGCTCGGCTTCGGCATCCCGCTGCTGCAACGGCTCGACGCTCCGGGCACACCCGGCTACGACGCCCTGGGCGCCGCCGCCGGAAAGCCGCAAGCCCTCGTCATCTGCCCCACCCGCGAACTCGGCCTGCAGGTGGCCACCGACCTCGAGCGCGCCGGTCGCCTCAAAGGGCTTCGCGTGCTCGCCGTCTACGGCGGTCGCGCATATGAACCGCAGATCGACGCACTGACCAAGGGCATCGATGTGGTCGTCGGCACACCCGGGCGCATCATCGATCTCGCCAACCGCCGCGACATGGATCTGTCCAATGTTCGCGTGCTGGTCCTCGACGAGGCTGACGAGATGCTCGACATGGGCTTCCTGCCCGACGTCGAGCGCATCGTGGCGATGGTCCCCGACAAGCGCCAGACGATGCTGTTCTCCGCAACGATGCCCGGGCAGATCGTCAATCTTGCGCGTCGCTACATGTCGCACCCCACGCATATCCGCGCCAGCGATCCGGGCGACGACAACGCCACGGTCGATGCGATCGAGCAGCATGTGTGGCGCGTGCACCCGATGGACAAGATCGAACTCCTCGCGCGCATCCTGCAGGCCGATGGCCGCAAGCTCGCGATGGTGTTCACCAAGACCAAGCGTCGCG
>Ga0114968_10002177_pt1 | contig 15113 bp, 12 predicted proteins | sample M_130807_EF_Meta_FD_87020 | JGI IMG/M metagenome (GOLD analysis project Ga0114968, IMG submission 87020) | Freshwater microbial communities from Lake Montjoie, Canada to study carbon cycling - M_130807_EF_MetaG | ecosystem: Environmental > Aquatic > Freshwater > Lake | place: Lake Montjoie... | reverse complement strand
CGTCCGAATCCAATCGGCGGCTGGCGCGTGGAAGGACCGCCGCTGGAGGCCAAATGGAAATCCTTTGTGGGCCAGATTCCCGTGCCCTATGTGCATGGCATGACCGCCGGGGAGCTGGCCATGATGGCTGCCGGGCGTGGCTGGATGGCCCGTGTGCCGCGACTGGATGTGGTCAAGATGCAGGGCTGGCATCGCGGCATGGTCTGGCAGGACACCGGATTGCACTGGTATCAAACCTCGCCCAATATCCCGCACGCCAGCTCGCCCTTCTACTACGTCGCCACCGGCATCCTCGGGGGGGCCACCTCCGTCGATATCGGCATCGGCACGGAGAACCCCTTCGGCTATGCCGGTGGCAGCGGGGTGAATCCACAAGCGCTCTATGCGTATTGCCGGCGCCTCAATGCACCGGGCGTCAGTTTCGCGCCCTATTCCAAAGACGGCTTTGGCGGTGTACGGCTCAACATTTCTCCTCGTGCCACAGCGGACATCACCGCGCTGGATGTCCTCCTCCTCGCTGAAATCAACCGTCTCACCGGCGGCAAAGTGATCGGTCGCATGGGCGGCTCCAAGCTGAACCTCTTCAACAAGGTTTACGGCAGCGAATCCCTGTACCACGAACTGCGCCGTGGCGTTCCCGCCGCCAGCATTGTCTCCCGCTGGCAGAGTTATAACCAGAGCTTCCGCTCGCAAAGACAGCGTTTCCTGCTTTATCCTTAGCCACTAACCATGGAAGACCTCGAAATCGCCCGCGCCTGCGCCCTTTACGCCGATGACAAAAAAGCGGAGAACATCCGCATTCTGGACCTGCGCGGCCTCTCGCCCATCTCCGACTACTTCGTACTCGTCACGGCCATGTCCACGCCGCAGTTGCGCGCCGTGCGCGACGAGATCGTCGAGCGCATGAAGGAAGAGCACGCCACGCCTCCTGACGTGAAAGACGGCAACTTCGAAAGCCAGTGGATCATCCTCGTTTATGGCAGCGTGATGGTGCATATCCTCACGCCGGAAAAGCGCGAGTTCTACGCCCTTGAAGAGCTCTGGGGAGACGCCCCGGAAATGGCGCTGAATCTCGAAGAGCCTGAACCCGAGCCGGAGCCGAAGGAGACAAAACCCAAGGCGGCCAAGAAAGCCGCAGTGAAAAAAGCGGCTGCCAAAAAAGCTCCGGCGAAGAAGGCCGCGGCAAAGAAAGCGGTGAAGAAGAAATAGCTCATAAGTACGATGGGCACTCCTGCCCGTCGGCGAGCGTGCCGCCAGAACTCGTGATTCCCAAACAGACCCACGATGACGCCCAGCAAAGGCATGGACTCTCCATATCTCTGTTTGGGGAAAATCGCGAGCCAGTGAGTTAGAGGTAGCGTTGATCGACGGGCAGGAGTGCCCATCGTACTTCGGAAGGGCGAGCGGGACGCTTGCGCTACCAGCCCAAATTCGCTAAACAGCAGGCATGCCCGCCCGCATCCTGCTCGTTCTCGTTTCCTGCGCCCTCAGCGTTGTCACCGGCCTTATGATCGCCCGTGGCGGTGCGGGCGTCACGGCAGCTAGGCAGCGACCGGTCATCGGCCTGTCGATGGACACGCTCAAGGAAGAACGCTGGCAGGTGGATCGTGACCTCTTCACCGCCAAAGTGCAGGCCGCAGGGGCCGATGTGCTGGTGCAGTCGGCGAACAGCAATGACGCCATTCAGTTGCAGAATATCGAGAGCCTCATCACGCAGAAGGTCGATGCGCTCGTCATCATTCCGCATGATGGCGCTGCGATGGCCAAGGCGGTGAACCTTGCGCATCAAGCCGGGATTCCAGTGCTGTCTTATGACCGCCTAATCACTGACTGCGATCTGGATCTCTACCTGACCTTCGACAATGTGAAGGTCGGCGAACTCCAGGCGAAGTTCTTAGCGGAGCGCATCCCAGCAGGTGGCAAGCTGCGCCTCATCCGCATCTACGGCGCGAAGACCGACAACAACGCCAAGCTCTTCAAGCAGGGACAGGACAACATCCTGAACCCGCTCATTGCCGCTGGCAAAGTGGAGGTGTTGTTTGAAGACTGGGCCGAAGACTGGAAGCCCGATAGCGCCAAGAAGATCACCAATGCCGCCATCACCAAAAACGGGCCGAACTTTGATGCCATCCTGGCCAGCAACGACGGCACCGCCGGCGGAGCTATCCAGGCGCTCACCGAGGAAGGGCTCGCCGGCAAGATCATCGTGACCGGTCAGGATGCCGACCTCGCCGCCTGCCAGCGCATCGCGCAGGGCACCCAGGCCATGACGGTGTACAAGCCCATCCAGAGCATCGCCACCCAGGCCGCCGACCTCGCTCTCAAGCTCGCCCGCCGCCAACCGGTCATCGCACGTGATGCTGTTGCCAATGGCAAGATCGATGTGCCGTCCGTTTTGCTCGACATCGTCTCTGTCACAAAAGAAAATCTGCGTGAGACCGTTGTGAAGGATGGTTTCCGCATGGAGAGCGATGTGTTCCAATCCTCCCAGCCATGATTTTACGCACTCAAAACATCACCAAACGCTTCCCTGGCGTCACGGCGCTGAAGGATGTGTCCTTTGATCTGCGTGCAGGCGAGATTCATGCCCTCTGTGGTGAAAATGGCGCAGGCAAGAGCACACTGATCAAGCTGCTCTCCGGCATTCATCCGCACGGCAGCTATGAAGGAAAGTTTGTCGTGAACAATGAGGAAGCAAAATTTGCCACGATCAAAGATGCGGAAAAGGCCGGGCTCGCGGTGATCTATCAGGAACTGGCACTGGTGGAGGAAATGACGGTGGCAGAAAACATTTTCCTGGGTCGTGAGCCACGTCGCTGGGGGGCCTTTATCGACTGGCCGCGCATGTATCAGGAAGCGCAGGTGTTGCTGAACCGTTTCAAGGTTGATCTGGATCCCGCAGCGCCGATGCGCACGCTGGGGGTGGGGCAGAAGCAGCTCGTCGAAATCATCAAGGCGCTCGCAAAAGACTCAAAGATCCTCATTCTCGATGAACCGACCGCAGCGCTGGCTGAGCACGAGGTTTTGATCCTCCTCGACATTCTGCGTGATCTGCGCAGCCGGGGCATCGCGAGCATCTACATTTCGCACAAACTGGATGAAGTCTTCGGCATCGCGGACCGCATCACGGTGCTGCGCGATGGCTCGACGGTTTGCACCAACAACGCCGCCGACACCAGCAAGGCCGAAGTCATCCGCCACATGGTGGGGCGCGAGCTCGGTGATCTCTTTCCCCGCCGCAGCACGCAGCCGGGAGAAGTAATCCTTCGCGCTGATTCTCTAAACGTCGCCGATGCGGAAACCGGCAACACGCGCCTCCACGACATCAGCTTTGAACTGCGTGCGGGCGAAGTGCTTGGCATCGGCGGACTGATGGGGGCAGGCCGCACAGAACTGCTCATGCATCTGTTCGGAGCGTGGGGCCGCCGCCAATCCGGCAGTGTGCAGTTGCATGGTCAGTCGCTCAGTGGCCTCACTCCGGAGACAATCATCCAGCGCGGACTGGTGCTGGCTTCGGAAGATCGCCGCCGCTACGGACTACATCTGGAGCAGGAGATCGGCTTTAATCTTTCGCTGTCATCACTGAACAGCGTCGTGCGCGGTGGGTTCATCCAGCGCAACGCGGAGATCCGTCGCAATCAGGACATCTTCGACTCCCTCCGCGTCAAAGCGACAGGACTTGAAGCCATCGTCGGCAAGCTCTCCGGCGGCAATCAGCAAAAGGTGGTGCTCGGCAAAGCGCTGCTCACCGAGCCCACAGTCATCCTGCTCGATGAACCCACACGTGGCATTGATGTGGGGGCGAAGCTGGAGATTTACGAGATCATCAACCAGCTTACGGCGGCAGGCAAAGCGGTGATCCTTGTTTCGAGTGAGCTGCCCGAACTCATCGGCATGAGCGACCGCATTCTGATGCTCAACGCCGGACGCATCGGTGGAGCCTTCAGCCGCGCCGAAGCCACGCAGGAGAAGCTCATGGCCGCAGCGATGGGGCATGCGGGGTGATTCTTTTGAAAAGCGTCCAGCATTCCCGCGTTGAACCTCCAGTATTACAACCAATCATGATCCGCGCTCTCTTCGCATCCCTCCTCCTCTCAACGGCCGCCAGTGCCGCGCAGCCGCCGAACATCGTCTTCATCTTTTGTGATGATCTGGCCTATCAAGCCATGAGCTGCTATGGGGACCACCGCAAGCTGCTTGAAACGCCGAACATGGATCGCATCGCCAAGGAAGGGATGCGGTTTGACCGGTGTCTGGTGACGAATTCCATCTGCGGGCCGAGTCGGGCGGTGGTCCAGACGGGCAAGTACTCGCACGCCAACGGCTTCTACAACAACAGCAACAGCAAATTTGACAGCAGCCAGCCGACCTTCCCCAAAGTGATGCATGAAAAGGGCTACCAGATGGCGATGATCGGCAAATGGCATCTCATGACGGATCCCGTGGGCTACGACTACTGGAACGTGCTGCCCGGCCAGGGGGTGTACTACAACCCGCCGATGATCGACAATGGCAAGAACGTGAAATACCAGGGCTACACCACCGACATCATCGGTGATCTCACGCTCGACTGGCTCAAGCAGCGCGACAAGACCAAGCCCTTCATGATGATGTGCCAGCACAAGGCCCCGCACCGCGAGTGGGAGCCGCCCGTGCGCTATCTCGGCTTTGACAAAGACCGCGTGTATGAAGAGCACGAGACACTGTTCGACAGCTACTCCGGCCGCAGCAAGGCGGTGAGCGACCACGACATGGGCATCGACCGCACCATGACGGACAAGGATGTGAAACTCGTGGCCCCTGCCAATTTGAACGCGGAGCAGAAAAAAGCCTGGGACGCCTACTATGAGCCACGCAATGCCAAATACCGCGAGACAGCCCCGGCTGGCCGCGATCTCGTCAAATGGCGCTACCAGCGCTACATGCACGACTACCTCGCCTGCGTGAAGGCGGTGGACGACAACGTGGGCCGTGTGCTCGATTACCTCGACAGAGAAGGGCTCACGAAAGACACCGTGGTCATGCTGAGCAGCGATCAAGGATTCTACCTCGGCGAGCACGGCTGGTTCGACAAACGTTGGATCTTTGAAGAGTCCCTGCGCACGCCGTTCCTCGTGCGCTGGCCCGGCGTGATCAAGCCCGGCAGCACGAGCAGCAAGATCGTGAGCTTGATCGACTTCGCGAGCACGTTCCTAGACATCGCCCAGTGTCCAAACCTCCCGGATGTGCATGGCCGCAGCCTCGTGCCCTTGTTCAAAGGCGAAACACCCGCCGACTGGCGCAAGTCGTTGTACTACCACTACTATGAATATCCGGTGCCGCACCACGTGCGCCCGCATTACGGCGTCATCACGGACCGCTACAAGCTCATCCATTATTACAAGCCGGACGTCGATGACTGGGAGCTGATGGACCGCGAAAAGGACCCGCTCGAAACCAGGAGCTTCTACGACGACCCCGCCTATGCCGACACCGTCAAGGAACTCAAAGCCGAAATCATCCGCCTGCAGGCAGAGGTGAAGGAGACGATGCCGCCGCCGCGCTTTGCCTTTGGCAACAAGGCTTTCGATGGAGAGGTCAATCCGCCGGTGCAGGACCAGGGCAAAGGAACGGGTGCAGGCAAGAAGAAAGCAGGCGGGAAAAAGGAGGAGTAATCTCACCCTACACTTTCACCCGCTTCGGCATCGATGGACACAACGCTGACGCCTTCGCCGCCGTCGCCGCGCTGCCTTTGAGGAAGAAATGCAGCGCTCCCTTCTGGTCGCAGAACCACACCTCCTCAGCACCCGCTGCGAAGTAAAGTTCACGCTTGTTCTCCAGCTCCTGCCGGGTGTTTCCCGGCGACACGACTTCGACGCAAATCTCCGGGGCAATCGTCAGCACATCGTCCTTCAATCCACGCTTCACCCGGCTCTCTGAGATCCACGCTACATCGGTGCCTTTGACGCCGTCGTTGGTCAGCACCGCTACTTCGACGCTCGCGCCCGGAGGCATGGAGGTCAGCAAGTGGGCGAAGATCGCCGATTGACGCGTGGTGTGTGAAAATCCAGGTGGCGGCATCATGACGATGTGTCCGTAGCGGTTGGTTTCGATGCGGTCCGGCAGTCGTTGCAGGCCGGGATCGGCGCACACCTGCCGCCAGCGCTTCAAATGGAACGCAGGTGCATTCTTGATGCTGGGGATATGGAGCAGCGCCGCCATGATGGCAGAGGGTAGGGGTTCGCGGACGCGCCTTCAACCCGAAACTTGGGTTGAAGAAATGCCTTGCCCGCTGCCGAGCGCTCACTCACCGCCACATCGTCTTGCTCACATACCACTCGACGAACTGCGGGCCGTAGAAGACCCAGAGGGCGGCGCCCATGGCGAGGTAGGGGCCGAAGGGAATCTTTGCACCCCATTCGGCTTTGCCGGTGAGGCGGTGGATCATCGCGAACACGGTACCGATCACCGAGGCGGCAAGGATGGTGAAAAGTACCGACTGCCAGCCGGTGAAAGCACCGATCATCATCAGAAACAGCACATCCCCAAAGCCCATGGCCTCGCGCGGGATCACCACCTGAGTGGTCTTGGCCTTCAAGGTCGTCACGCCTTCGAGCGCAAACTCCTCCAGATTGGTGCCTTCGCGCACCTTGAGCTTTTCCATCCACAACTCAGCGGTCGCTACGCCAAAGGAGCGTTCATTCACCTGCAGGCTGCTGCAGGTGACCACCATGCGGTCGGTCGCACGCATGAAGAGGTCGGCCCAGTCATACCTGTGCTCGCCAAAGGTCACCACCGGCGGCTCGTCCTCATTCGGCTGCGCCACCTCCCAGCTTTCTTCCTTGGCAAAGACGAACTTCTTGCGGCCAAAGGCCAGCTTGCCCAGTTCCACCACCATCCACAGGCCACCGAGGCCGAGTGCGGCGCTCGCCAGCGAGATCAGCAGGCCGCGCGTATGCGTGGTTTCCGCCATAAGCGCGGGCACCCACCAAGAGGCGAGCACGCCCGCCACCGCCCCGCCAATGGTGATTGTGTGAGGCAGGATGAAATGGTCGATGTCGATGAACGTGCCCGAGATCAGCAGGCTCATGAACACCCACAGGCAGAGCACCCGCGGCCCCCACACCTGCAGCATGGGCCATGGATTGCCGCCCCCTGCGTATTCTCCGCTGATCTTCAGAAAGACGAGGTAGAACATCACACCGGTCAGCAGCTCCACCATGAAGTAGCGGATGGAAATTTTGCCGCCGCAGTTGGCGCATTTGCCGCGCAGCAGCAGCCAGCTCAGCAGCGGGATATTCTGCCACATGGGGATCTTGTATTTGCAGGAAGGGCAAAAGCTGCGCTTGGGATTGTTCACCGAAATTCCCAGCGGCAGGCGGTAAATGACCACATTGAGGAAGGAGCCGATCCCCGCCCCCATGTAGAAGGCCAGAAGGTGCAGCAGGGTGTTGAGGATTTGAAAGCGCATGGATATTGGCTGAGTTTGCAAACTTGGCCTGCCGTGCGTGTGTACGGAAGCAAAAACTAAGCATGACTTCAGATTCCTGGCGCAGCCTGCGCTTCATTCTCCTCGGCTTCGCCGCCCTCAGCTCCTGTGCCAGTCCGCAGCCGAGGCACGGCACCCTGTATGCGAGCAGCTCCCTTGATTCCGGTCGTCCCCTTAATTCCAGCCGCACCCTTGAACTGGCGCGGGAGCGCGGCCTCGTGGATGTGCGCAAGGTGATTCCTGGCATCGACATCGATCTGCGTTATGCCACCGCAAACAACGTCGCCGGGCAGTCCATCTACCCCTCCCACATGCCCTGCCTCCTCCGCAGCGAGACGGCGAAAAAACTGAAGCAGGCTCAGGCGATCCTGCGTGCCCAAGGCTACGGCCTGCGCATCTGGGATGCGTATCGACCACCGGAGGCGCAGGAGATGCTGCACAAGGCCGGGGGCAGTACGGGCATGTTTCTCTCCCCCAATGCAGGCTGGAGCCGCCATTGCGGGGGCATTGCGGTCGATCTCACACTGATCGATGCACAGGGCACCGAGCAGCGCATGCCCACTGGATTTGACCAGGACCTCGCGCATGCGGGCATCAACTACCGAGGGAGCGATCCGGTGGTGAAACAAAACCTGCAGATTCTCCAGTCCGCCATGAAGCAGGCCGGCTTCATCCAGTTGGAGTCCGAGTGGTGGCATTTCGATGATGCCGAATACCTCACCGATCCCCAGCCCGTCATCTATGGCTGGCGGATCGCCCTTCCCGGGATGTCACCGCCGTGAGCATTCGCAACAACGCCACCTTCACCGTCATCGACGAGACGGATGGCTACATCGTGGTCAACAAGCCCGCGCCGCTGCAAATCCACCCGGGAGATCCGAAGGGACCGCCGACGCTGTGGCATCGCGTGTGCGATTTGCTTTCGTATGAAATTGCGAACGGTGGTCAGGTGTCGATCATCAATCGCCTGGATCGTGAGACGAGCGGCGTGGTGCTCATCGCCAAGAATCATGAGCTGGCGCGGCTCTTTGGCATGGCGATGCAAGAGCGCAAGATTCACAAGACCTACGTGGCGCTGGTGCATGGCTGGGCGGAGTGGGAGGAGCTGACGCTGGATGCGCCGATCCTGAATGCGCGCGATGTCCAGCCGAGCGAGATCTGGGTGAAGCAGATGGTACATCCGCAGGGGGTCGAGTGTCGGACGGGGTTTCGCACGTTGCAGCGATTTGAGCGTGATGGGGAGAAGTTTGCGCTGATTGAGGCGAAGCCGGAGACGGGGCGCATGCATCAGATCCGCGTGCATTTGCACCATCTTGGCCTACCCATCATCGGCGACAAACTCTATGGCCGCGATGACCGCTGCTACCTGGAGTTTATCGAGGCCGGGTGGACGGAGGCGCTGGAGCGGAGACTTCTTTTGCCGAGGCAGGCGCTGCACTCATCGCGGCTGGAGCTTAATCTCGAAGGCTTTCCGCCCTGCTGGGAGGCACCACTGCCCCCGGAGTTTGCGCTCTGAGGTACGATGGGCACTCCTGCCCGTCGAGCAGCGGCACCGCTGATAGACACCGCTCACGCAGAACCTCGGCGACCAAGAGCATGGCTCCGCCGTAGCGATGTCGCCGGCTGGTTTGTAGGCCGCAGGTTTTGGCGAAGCGCTGACCGACGGGCAAGAGTGCCCATCGTACTCATGCCCAGCGGCGCACGCGGCTGTCGAGTTGGAACACCTGGCCGCTGATGTTTTCGAAGCGGTGCAGAAACACGATGAAACGCGCCACGTCCTGTGCCGTGTTCAGTCGGCCCAGGGTGTGCTGGCTCATCAGATTCTCGCGCCACGCCGCATCCTCCAGCAGATGGCGTGTCATCTTGGTTTCCAGAAAGCCTGGCAGCACGCAGTTCGCGCGGATGTTTCGTGCGCCGTATTCTTTGGCGATGCTTTGCGTGAAGCCGATCAATCCTGCCTTGGCTGATGCGTAATTTGCCTGCCCCGCCGGACCGCTCAGCGCTGAGTAGGAGCCGATGTTTACGATGTGACCATGACGCTTTTTGGACATCAGCTTCACCGCAGCCTGTGACACGAGAAACGCGCCTTTCAGATTCACATCCACCACGTGATCAAACTCCTCTTCGCTCATCTTCACTACAGAGACATCACGGCAAACACCCGCGTTGTTCACCAGTAGATCGATTTGTTTCAACCCCGTGAAAAAGGTACGCACGGAGTCGGCGTTCGTCACATCGAGTTCCTCCCGTCCGGGGGCCAGCACCTTAAACCCGGCCTGCTGCAGCTCGTTAGCAATCGACTGCGCCAGATCCCCTGCACCGCCGGTGATGACGGCGATGCGGGGTGATGATTCGGACGAAGCAGGCATGCAGGGCATAGTTATCCAGTTGCGACGCAACTGGGCAACAATATCACCCGAGCGTGAAGGCAGGCAATTTCACAATCTTGCCACCGGCCAGCGCGGACTGATGGGCGCAAAGGCCCACGCAGGTCCAGTTGGCGGATTGCGCCGCGTTCGGGAAGGGCTGGCGCTTTTCAGCGAGGGCATTGGCGAACTCGTTGGCCAGATGCGGATGGCTGCCGCCGTGGCCGCTGCCCTGGGTGAAGCTGAGATGGGTCTTCTTGCCGAGGTCATAGACGCCCTTCGTCGTGAAGCGCTGGATTGGCTTCGGCAGGCGTTTGGCGAAGTCGGGAGTCTTGATCAGTTTCGGGATCTTGTGCTCGGGCAGTTTGGCCCGGTGCAGGACGAGCGGCTCATGCTCGATGAGCGGCCATTCGATGGAGGCCTTGTCGCCATAGACATCGATGCTCTCACGATACTGGCGGGCGGTGTCAAACAGGCTGCGGATGATGCGGGCGCTCACATCGGTGCCTTTGAATTTGATGTGCGCGGTCTCGACGGCAAAGGGGGAGCCGTAGCACTTCTGCAGCTCTTTGCGCACGGTGCCGGAGCCGAAGCAGCTCACGTATTCGGCAGGCTTGCCGATCATGCCGGCCACGGGGCCGACGCAGTGCGTGGCATACCACATCGGCGGGAGGCCGGGCCAGTAGTTCGGCCAGCCGTCCATGTCCTGCTGGTGGGAGGCCTGCACAAACTGCAGCTTGCCCAGCTTGCCCTGATCGAGCTGCTCCTTCATGAAGAGGTACTCGCGGGCATAGACGACGGTCTCCATCATCATGTACTTGAGGCCGGTCTTCTTGACGAGGTCGCAGATCTTTTTGCAGTCTTCGATGCTGGTGGCCATCGGCACGGTGCAGGCCACATGCTTGCCCGCCTTGAGCGCCTCGATGCTCATCCAGCCATGGTCAGGAATCGGGGAGTTGATGTGGACGGCGTCGATGTTCGGATCCTTGAGCATCGTCTTGAAATCCGTGTAACGCACGTCCACGCCGAAGGCATCGCCGATCGTGTTGAGCTTCTTCTCATCGCGCTGGCAGATGGCGTAGCAGGTGGTCAGCGGATGGCGCTGCCAGATGGGGATGAATTCCGCCCCGAAACCGAGGCCAACGACGGCGATGTTGAGCTTTTTGTCTGACATGATGATTGGAAGGATGACGCGGCTCTTATAGGCGGGAACGGCGGGAGATGGGAAGGACAAAGTTTGGGGGAAATCGGACGGAGAAGGCGAAGTTTCAGGTTTCAGGTTCAAAGTTTCAAGTTAGGGAAGAGCACCGCATGCTGACCTCCGACTTCGACTACCACCTGCCGCCTGAACTCATCGCCAGTGAACCGCTGGCGGATCGTTCGGCATCGCGGATGATGGTGCTGCATCGCAAAGAGGGGACGATTGAGCACCGGATGTTCCGGGAGGTCGGCGAGTTCATCTCACGTGAGGCCGGGGACATGCTGGTCTTGAACGACACGCGCGTGGTGCCAGCACGTTACTTCACGAATCAAGGCCACGAGGTGCTGCGTCTGAATCCGCTGACGCCCACGCGTTGGCGCTGCATGGTGAAGCCGGGGAAGAAATTCCGCCTCGGCCATCCGGTGCCGATTGGTGAGGCCATGGGCACTGTGGTCGAGATCATGGAGGACAACGGCGACCGCATCATTGAATTCGACCGCATCGTGGATGAATCCAAGCACGGTCATCTGGCCCTGCCGCACTACATGGGCCGCGATGACCAGCCGGCCGACCGCGAGCGTTATCAAACAGTGTTTGCCCGTAGCGAAGGCTCCATCGCCGCACCTACAGCGGGTTTGCACTTCACCCCCGATGTCCTGAATCCCCTGCCCCACACGTTTGTGACACTGCATGTCGGAGTCGGCACGTTTCAGCCAGTGAAGGTGGAGAACATTGCCGATCACAAGATGCACTCGGAGGTGTATGAAGTCTCAGCGGCAACCGCCCATGCGGTGCAAGCAGCGAAGCGAGTCATCCCTGTGGGCACCACGGCGCTGCGCACGCTGGAGACCGTGGCGCGCGATCACGGAAAAGTCATCGCCACCCAAGGCAGCACGGACATTTTCATCCATCCCGGCTTTGAGTTCCGCGTGGCGGGGGGGCTGCTGACGAATTTCCATCTGCCGAAGTCCACGCTCATCATGCTGGTAAGCGCCTTTGCAGGCAAAGAGTTGGTGATGCAGGCGTATGAGGAGGCGATTCGTGAACGCTATCGCTTCTTTAGCTATGGGGACTGCATGCTGATCGTGTGATTCAGCGCGAAGCGAAGTTGTCCAGTTGCGCCGCAACTGGGCTACTTTTACATCCCGGCCTTGGCGATCTTCTCGCAGTTCTGCACGTCGAGCTTCCCTGACGCCAACACCGGAATGTCGCTGACACGGATCATCTTTTTCGGAATCCACAGCGGCGGCATGCCTTTGTCGAGGAGGCGGTAGCGGAGGTCTAGGATCTCCTGGTGCTCGGGCCCGCCGGGCATGCTGGTGAGCAGGATGAGGGCCTCGCCTTTGTCGATGTCGGGGACACCGACGACGGCGATCTTGCGCACGGTTTCATTTTCGAGGCCCATGGCTTTTACCAGGGCTTCTTCCACGGTTTCATGCGGCACCATCTCACCGGCAATCTTGGAGAAGCGGCTGAGGCGGCCTTCAATGTAGAGGAAGCCGTCGAGATCGACGCGGCCGATGTCGCCAGTGCGGAACCAGCCGTCCTTCAGCACCTCAGCGCTGCGTTTGGGATCGTTCAGATAGCCTTCAAAGACGTTCGGCCCCTTGAACCAGATCATGCCGCTCTGATGCAGAGGGATGGGCTGGTCGGTGTCAGGATTGGTGATGCGGACCGCCATGCCGGGTACGACGTGACCGACAGACCCCTGACGATGGCTGGGCAGCCAGCAGTAGCCGCTCTCCTCATCGCCGAGCGATTCAGGGTCGGGCAGGTTCAAGTTCGAAGCCGGGGAGGTTTCAGTGAGGCCGTAGCCTTCGAGCACTGTTTTGCCAAAGCGGGTTTCAAAGGCTTCCGCGACCGTGCTAGGGAGTTTTTCCGCGCCAGTGACGCAGTATTTGAGAGAGGCCAGCGATTCACGATTCACGCCGCGCAGGTAGCTGCGCAGGAAGGTCGGCGTGGAGATCATCAGCGTGATGCGATACTTCTCGATGAGCTGCGCGAGCTTCTTCACCTCCAGCGGAGACGGATAGGTGACAAGGTGCAGCCCGTAGATGATGGGAAACCACAGCGTGACGGTGCAGCCGAAGCTGTGAAAGAGCGGCAGGCAGCCAAGGATGCTGTCGTTGCTCTGCATGCCGAGGCGGCTGCCGAACTGCATGACGTTGGACACTAGATTGCGGTGCGTGAGCGCGACGCCTTTGGGCTCGCCGGAGCTGCCGCTGGTGAAGAGCAGCAGCGCCTCTTTGCGCCCGCCCTTCTTTGAGATGCCCCGCAGCATGGCCAGCACGGCGGCGGGCAGGATCTTGCTAAGCACCAGCCATTTGGCGATGGCGAGCTTCATCTTCGGCAGGATGCGTTCGATGAGGATGAGCTGCTTGCTCGGCGGCCAGGGGAAGCTCTGCATCTTGCGGACAAAGATGTCGGCGGTGAGGAAGCGGTCGATTTCGCCACGGCGGATGGCGCTTTCGATGGCAGGACGTCCGGCGGTGAAGTTGAGATTCACCGGAATCTTCCCGGCCATGACGACGGCGACATTGCAGATGAGGCCGCCCAAGCCCGGTGGCAGGATGATGCCGACGCGCGCCTTTTTGGTCTCCTTCTTCACGACCTGTGCCAGGGCGAGTGCGGTGGCAAAAACTTTGTCAAACCGCAGGATCTTGTCGTCTTTGCCATCCACCACGCTGTTGCGAGTGCCATGCTTTTTAAAGCCCAGAATCAGCGCGTAGCCGAGGCTGAGATCGAGCGCCGGACATTCGTTGATGCTCTGCTCAGACAGCAGCAGCAGGCTCTCTTGGTAGTTGGGTAGATTCGCGCCGTCTCCCCGGAGCACTTTGCCAAAATTGAAGATGACCTCGGCGTCGCTGTAGCGCCGTTCGATCGGCAGGGCGGTGTCCTGACGGCGGTGCACCTGCAGTGGCAGCACCGGGATATCGGCTTTGAGCAGAAATTCCAGCTTCGTACCCGGCACGGTCGTCATGGGCGCGACCATCGTCGCCGCCTCGGCCGGCAAATAGATGATGACCGCCCCGCTTTTCGCAGCCTCCGCCATGGCACTGCGGTAGGCGGAGACCTCGGTCTCTCCGGGAGTGAACTCCATGGCATGAACGTTCTCCCGCTCCAGATGCGCCCGCAGCAGCGGGTGCAGGGCCGCGCCCTTTTTCACCACATAGATCACCTCACGGCCTTCCAGCACGAGTTCCAGCCGCAGCAGATCAAAGTAACCCAGTTGGCTGGGCAGGATCATGAACCCACCGCCAGAGGGAATGTTCTCTTTGCCGAGGATGGTGAGGTCTTTGAGAGTGACGGGCTTTTCAGAGGCCATGGGGAATGCGCGGAATGCAGGTTTGCTGTAAGTAAGCGGGGAGCAACGTGCATGCCAGCGGTAAAGCAGAGGGAAGTTGACGGCAATTTACAGTTGTTGACGATGGCTGACGGTGGAAAGAAGGAGCCAAACCACACTCAGCGCTGGCTCTGTGAGCCTTCAGCCACCGCAAACAACCGCCAACTTCTGCCATGCCCCCTCCCCCGCGTTATCCCCGCCGTGATGCCCCTGCTCCGCCGCCTCCCGGCAGCGAGTCCTGGCTGCGACCTTGGGCGCAGATGAAGTACTTTTCGTTTCATCCGGCGGTGTATCCGAACATGCTCCGCGCTGTGTCCCCGGACGCTGGCGCGGGCGATCTGGTGAATGTCTATGACAAGGAGGGGCAGCTTTTTGGCAGCGGCTTCTTCAATCCCAACGCCAAGGTGCCACTGCGGGTGCTCCAGCATGGCGAAGAGGTGCTCACCGAGGAGGCCCTGGATGCTCGGGTGGATGCCGCGCTGGACCTGCGCATGAGGACACTCCGGCTCAATGAAACCACCGACGCCTGGCGCGTGATCTCTTCAGACGGGGACGGCCTCAGCGGCCTGGTGGTGGATCGCTATTCTGATGTCCTTTCCATCGAAGTCACCACGCTCGGTGTGTGGCGTCGCTTGTCCCGCTGGCTGCCCAAACTGCACGCAGCCCTGGGCACCAAGCAGCACCTCATCGAGGTCGATCCGGACATCGCCCGCATCGAAGGCATGCGCTACGCGG
>Ga0114968_10002174_pt1 | contig 15120 bp, 12 predicted proteins | sample M_130807_EF_Meta_FD_87020 | JGI IMG/M metagenome (GOLD analysis project Ga0114968, IMG submission 87020) | Freshwater microbial communities from Lake Montjoie, Canada to study carbon cycling - M_130807_EF_MetaG | ecosystem: Environmental > Aquatic > Freshwater > Lake | place: Lake Montjoie... | reverse complement strand
GGGGCTGGACATCCGCGACGACGACGAAGTGCTGGCCATGTTCAAAAAATCTGGTGCCAAGGTCGACGGCATGCGGGTGAAGTTTGAGCCTGGCCACCTGCGCGAGGTGCTTAAAACGGCCCCCAAAGAATTCACCCAACACGCGCGCAACCCGGCGCACTCGGTGCAAATTGGTGGCAACAATGTGGTTTTTTCGCCGGCCTACGGCTCACCCTTTGTGATGGACCTGGACCGCGGGCGGCGCTATGGCACGCTCGATGACTTTCAAAACTTTATCAAGCTGGCCTACAACTGCCCTTGGTTGCACCACAGCGGCGGCACCGTGTGCGAGCCCACCGACGTGCCGGTCAACAAGCGCCATCTCGACATGGTCTACGCCCACATGCGCTATTCGGACAAGGGCTATATGGGTTCGATTACCTCTGAAGAACGCGCCGAAGACTCGATTGCCATGAGCCGCCTGCTGTTTGGTGCCGATTTTGTGGACAACAACTGCGTCATTTTGGGTAATGTCAACGTTAACTCGCCGCTCTTGTGGGACGGCACCATGACCAAATCGGCCCGTGCCTACGCCCGTGCCAACCAAGCCGCGGTGATCGTGCCTTTTATTTTGGGGGGCGCCATGGGCCCTGTGACCAACGCCGGGGCAATCGCCCAGGCCCACGCCGAAACCATGGTGGGCTGCGCCATGACGCAGCTGGAGCGCCCTGGCGCGCCGGTCATCTATGGCAACTTCTTGAGCAGCATGTCACTGCGCTCGGGCTCGCCCACCTTTGGCACGCCCGAACCGGCCATTGGCTCCATGGTGGTCGGCCAGCTCGCCCGGCGGCTGAATTTGCCGCTGCGCTGTGCCGGGTCCTTCACCACGTCCAAGCTGCCCGACGGCCAGGCCATGCAGGAAAGCGTGATGTCCATGTTGTCGGCGGTGCACTGCGGGGCCAATTTCATCTTGCACTCGGCCGGTTTTCTGGACGGCTTGCTGTCCATGAGTTACGAGAAATTCATGATGGACGCCGACTTTTGCGGGGCGCTGCACAGCTACCTCGGTGGCGTGACGGTGGACGACAACACGCTGGCCATGGACGCCTTTGAGAACGTCACTCCCGGCGGTCACTACCTGGGCAGCGCCCACACCATGGCCAACTACACCACCGCGTTTTACGACTCCAGCATTTCGGACGACACGCCGTTTGAGACCTGGACGGAGGCCGGCCAGACCGATGCCGCCACGCGCGCCAACAAGCGCTGGAAACAGTCGCTGGCCGACTATGTTGCACCCGATTTGGACGTAGCCGTGGACGAATCGATCCGCGATTTCATGGATCGCAAAAAAGCCTCCATGCCCGACCAGTGGTACTAAACCATGAAATTCAAGCATCTTTTTGAGCCACTGAAGCTGCGCCACAAGACGCTGCGCAACCGTGTGGTGTTTGGCGCCCACACGGCCAATATGGCCGAGCAAGGGCTTCCAGGGGCGCGCCACCTGGGGTATTACTTGGAGCGGGCCAAAGGTGGCGCGGCCATGATCGTTGTGGAACCGGTGCCAGTACACCGGACAGCCGTGCTCACGCGCGGCAATATGCGGCATTCGGACGACGCCATCATCGCTCCGCTGCAGCGCATCACTGAAGCCTGCCGCGCTGAAGGGTCCGTGATGATTCAGCAGCTTTACCACGTTGGACAGCATGGTGACTTTGACAACTCTTACGAGCCGTCCTGGTCGCCGTCAGGCCTACCCTCATTCCATGACGCCGACGGAAGCCACGCAATGAGCGAGGCCGAGATTGAAGAAGTCATCGAAGGCTTTGTGGACGCCGCAGTGCGGGCGCAACGTGCAGGGTTTGACGGCGTAGAACTCTTTGGCGCCTACAACGGACTGATTGAGCAGTTTTGGCTACCTTGGAACAACAGGCGCTCAGACCAGTGGGGTGGCAATCTGGACAACCGCATGCGCTTTTGCGCAGAAATCATCCACCGCACGCGTGAGGCTGTAGGAGAAAACTTCATCATCGGCCTCAACGCCAGCATTGACTCGGGCGTCAGCATAGCCCTTCAGCTCGATGCCCTTTGCGTAATCGCGAAGTGGTTGGATGACCGCCGCCTGATCGACTACATCAGCTGCGGCACTGGCGGCTATTTCAACTTTGCCGAGCTAATGCCGACCTTTCAGTTTGCCGACAAACTGGGTGCGCCATATGCCGAGGCGCTCAAAAAAGTGGTGCGACACGCCCTGGTCCAGGCGGAAAGCCACATACGAACGCCCGAAAGCGCTAACTACGTGGTGGCATCGGGTCAGGCCGATATGGTGAGCATTGTGCGGGGGCAAATTGCCGACCCGCAGTTGGCCAACAAGGCACGTGAGGGCCGGGCCGAAGACGTGCGTGGCTGTATCTCTTGCAACCAGATGTGCTGGGGGCGGCGTTCGCGCGACTTATGGATTTCCTGTCTGGTCAACCCCTCGGCGGGTCGCGAATTCGAATGGGGTGGCGACCGCTTCACGCCAGCGCCACAACGCAAGACGGTGCTGGTGGTGGGTGGCGGCCCGGCTGGGTTGGAGGCCGCGCGTGTGGCCGCAGAACGCGGGCACCGGGTCACGCTAGTGGAGGCTGCCCCCCGGCTCGGCGGCGCATTCCGCCTCGCCGGCCTGCAACCGCGGCGTTCGCAAATTTTGGAACTACTGGACTGGTACGAACGTCAGCTCGAGCAGCTGGGCGTGGAAGTGCGCCTCAACTTTCCGATTGATGAGGAGGAGGTAAAAAGCTTGGGCGCGGAACATGTCATTCTTGCCACTGGGTCGCAACCAGCGGGTACCGGCTTTCAGCGCGGCGTGCCACAACTCGAGACCATCGCCGGACTAGAAAACGCACACGTCTGGTCGATTGAAGACGTCATGGGCAAGCGGGCTCACCTGGGAAAACATGTGATTTTGGTAGATGACACCGGTGACTGGCGTGGTGGTGGCACCGCCTGGTACTTGGCAGAGCAAGGCCATGCAGTGACATTGGTCACCGGCTGGCCCCTGGTAGGTTTCTGGATTCAGCGTACCGCTGGAGACGGAAAACTGCGCGCCCGCTTAGCCCAACTTGACGCACACTGGTTGACTGAATCTGCCGTAGTGGCGTGGCACGGCGATGCCGCTACGGTGCGCAACCTGTTAGACGGCACAGAGCAGCGCTTGGCCGCAGACAGCTTGGTGCTGGCGACCACCAACGTGTCGGAAACCGAACTCGCGCAGCAATTGACCCAGGCGGGTGTGTCCTTTGCCATGGCGGGTGACAACGTGGCCCCTCGTCTGGCAGCGCAGGCTATTTACGAAGGGCGTGTTTCCGGCATGCAGGCATGAGGATCCGAACATGAATATTCCATTCATTGACGCGAAGACGCTGCGCTCCACGCTTAGTTACGCGAGCCTGGTGCAACACCTGCGCCAAGCGCACCGCAAGCCCCCCCCAGAGGTGCATCGCCTGCTGATGCAGCAACCCCTGGATGGCGGCGACGAGAACGGCTTTCTGATATGGCCAGCGTGGCAACACGGCAGCCAGCTGGGCGTTAAGCTTTGCACGCTGTTCCCGCAGAACCAGCAGGCACCTACAGTCCAGGCTCTTTATGCATTGTTTAACGGGAAAGACGGTAGCCTTCAGGCACTCATTGACGGCACCGAAATGACCTATTGGAAAACCGCTGCCGATTCAGCCTTAGGCGCCGACTTGCTGGCGCGCCAAGACGTCAGAACCCTGCTCATCGTTGGTGCGGGCGCCATGGCACCACACATGGTGCGGGCGCATAAGGCCATGCGACCTAGCCTCTCACGTGTGGTGATCTGGAACCGCACACCCGAGCGTGCGCATGCGCTGCTGGCCGACCTTGACGGTATAGCCGCGCAAGTGGCCCCGGATCTGTCTGTGGCGGTGCAGAACGCAGACATAGTTTGTTGCGTCACTTCCAGTGCCAAAGCGTTGATTCAAGGTGTATGGCTGCGCCCAGGGACCCATGTAGACCTTATTGGCGGCTACACCCCGCAAATGCGTGAGGCCGACGACGATGTGATGCGACGGTCGCGCGTTTATGTCGACAGCCGCTGGTTTACGGTGGAACATGTGGGAGACCTAACGCAACCGATCGCCAGTGGAGTGATAAGCCGTGAGGATGTTCTGGGCGATCTTTTCGACCTGTGTTGCGACCGTGTTCCAGCGCACGGCCATCCTTCTGACATTACCGTGTTCAAGTCAGGCGGAGGTGCCCATTTGGATTTGATGACGGCGCAGCATATTTCTGCGCTCAACCTATAAAGATGAAAACTATGTCCCAGTCCAACGACCCCCTGCTCCAGCCCTTTCAGCTCAAGCACCTGCGCTTGCGCAACCGCCTGATGATCACCTCGCACGAGCCCGCCTACCCTGAGGACGGCATGCCCAAGGCAAAGTACCGCGCCTACCACGTGGAGCGCGCCAAAGCCGGTATTGCGCTGACCATGACCGCAGGCTCGGCGGCCGTGTCGCGCGACAGCCCACCTGTGTTCAACAACATCCTGGCCTACAAAGACGAAGTCGTGCCCTGGATGCGCGAACTCACCGACGCCTGCCACGAGCATGGCGCCGCCGTGATGATTCAGCTCACCCACCTGGGGCGGCGCACCAGTTGGTCCAAGGCCGACTGGCTGCCGGTGGTGTCGCCCTCGCATGAGCGCGAGGCCTCGCACCGGGCCTTCCCCAAGCGCATGGAAGACTGGGACATTGCCCGCATCATCAAAGACTACGCCGACGCCGCCGAGCGCATGCACGCCGCTGGCGTGGACGGCCTGGAGCTGGAAGCCTATGGCCACCTGATGGACCAGTTCTGGTCGCCGTCCACCAATACGCTAGACGCGCCCTATGGCGGTCCGCTGGAAAACCGGGTGCGCTTTACGCTGGAAGTGATACAGGCCATTCGCGCACGGGTGGGACCTGACTTTATTTTGGGTGTTCGCGGCGTGGCCGACGAAGTGCGGCCCGGCGGTCTGACGCAAGACGAAGGCCTGGGCATTGCCCGCTACCTGGCCAAGTCGGGCATGGTGGATTTTTTGAACATCATCCGCGGCCACATTGACACCGATGCCGGCCTGACCGACGTGATTCCGGTGCAAGGCATGCGCAGCGCGCCGCACCTGGACTTTGCCGGCAGCCTGCGCGACCACGTGGACATTCCCATCTTTCATGCCGCCAAGATTCAAGATGTAAATACCGCGCGCCACGCCATTGCCAGCGGCAAGCTCGACATGGTGGGCATGACGCGCGCCCACATGGCCGACCCGCACATCGTGCGCAAGATTGTGGAAGGCCGCGAAGACACCATCCGCCCCTGCGTGGGCGGCAACTTTTGCCTAGACCGCATTTACGCCGGGGGCGAGGCCTATTGCATCCACAACCCGTCTACCGGGCGCGAGCTCACCCTGCCCCATGCCATTGCGCCTGCGTCCACCCAGCGCAAAGTGCTGGTGATTGGCGCAGGCCCAGCCGGCCTGGAAGCCGCGCGCGTGAGCGCCGAGCGCGGCCACACCGTCACCGTGCTCGAAGCCGCACCGAAACCCGGTGGCCAGATTCGCCTGACCGCGCTGAGCCCCCGACGCAAGGAGATGCTCAGCATCATCGACTGGCGCATGTCGCGCTGCGAAGAGCGTGGTGTAACTTTGCGCTTCAACACCCTGGCCGACGAGGCCACCGTGCTGGCCGAGCAACCCGACGTGGTCATCATCGCCACCGGCGGCCTGCCACACACAGAGGTCCTGGCCAGTGGCAACGATCTGGTGGTATCGGCCTGGGACATTTTGGCGGGCGACGTGAAGCCCGGCCAGGACGTGCTGCTGTTTGACGACGCGGGCGACCACTCGGCACTGCAGGCTGCTGAAGTGATTGCCCAAAGCGGCGCCCATCTGGAAATTGCCACCCCTGACCGCACCTTTGCGCCCGAGGTGATGGCCATGAACCTGGTGCCCTATATGCGCAGCCTGCAAAAGCTGGACGTGACCTTTACCGTCACTTTCAGGCTGCAGTCGGTGGCGCGCCACCCCACGCTGAGTGGCAAACTGCTGGCCGTGCTGGGCAGCGACTACGGCGGCGTGCGCAAAGAGCGCGTGGTCGACCAAGTGGTGGTGAACCACGGCACGCTGCCATTGGAAGACCTGTACTTTGCCCTAAAGCCCCACTCCAGCAACCTGGGCGCGGTGGACTACAGCCAACTGATTGCGGGCCACGCTCAAACCGTGGCCCGTAACGCGGGCGGCGACTTCCAGCTGTTTCGCATTGGCGACGCAGTGGCGGCGCGCAACACACATGCCGCGGTGTTGGACGGGTTGCGGCTGGCGCGCGAGTTGTGAACGACCAATCAAATGGGAAAAACAGGGTTGATTGAGGCAGGAGAATGCCTTGGAAATCGAGGGCGAATCAATGATTGAGGTGGCAATGAGAAATATTCTTAACCTTGACCGGTATCCCTTAGACCGAGAGGGCAGCAAGGAGTGGCAGGCGATGGTGGCGCGGGCAGCTGCTGAGCTTGACGCGCTGGGAATGTTTAATTTAGAGGGGTTTGTGCAACAGCACGCGATTGACAAAATGGTTGCCCAAATCAAGCCAGTGATGGACATACAGGCGTATACCCACAAGCGCCTTCACAACATCTATTTTCAGCCGGATATACCGGGGCTTGACCCCAATCACCCGGCGCTTCGAAAGGTCGAGACGGTGAACCACACGCTGTGTGCCGATCAAATTTCAGACAGCCTGCTTGTATCCATTTACCAATACCCGCCGTTTGCCCGATTTCTTGCGGCAACGATGGGCAAGCCCGAATTGCATGTCATGCAAGATCCACTTGCCAGAGTGAATGTGATGGCCTACCGCCAGGGCGAGGCGCTCAATTGGCATTTCGACCGTGCTGAGTTCACTACCACCTTGCTTTTGCAGGCGCCAGAAATCGGGGGGGAGTTTGAATACCGCAGCGACCTGCGCTCGGCCAATGACCCCAACTACGCCGGCGTCTCAGACCTGTTGGAAGGCCACGACCTACAGGTCAAACGGGTCCAGCTTCGTGCCGGTACGCTCAATGTCTTTCGCGGTAAAAACACGGCCCATCGAGTGACCCCGGTAGAAGGCCAAATAGACCGTTTCATCGCTGTTTTTTCCTTTTTCGAAACACCGGGCGTGACGTTCACCAACGCTGAACGGCTGGGATTTTACGGGCGGATTGGCTAGTTTGGCCCCTGTCTCGACGATGCAAGCCGAGCGGCGGCGGCCATTGCAACCGGGCAGGCTGCCGTGAGAAGACCGGTACTTGGCACTCAAGCTTCACTCACCCAATTACGCTGGCCTTCGCAGACCTGATTGCAGCTCTCACGTAAGCCGCGGCCAGCAACCAATCCGGCCGGAAAGTTTATACTCTCTGGCGTTGGCGCAGCGGTGGTGGAGCGCAATACGCTTGCGGCGGACTTGAACGGGTTACGACTTACACGGGAGTTGTGACCGGGGAACCGCAGATTGCGCACATCGCCAGGGAGACGCGTCAGCGCGCCTCCACCGGTCGAATGTCGTGAATGCGCGTTAGGTCGATAGAGGAGTTACCTGTGGATTCGTCTTCGCTGAACATGTCCTGAAAGCGGTGACTCCATCGAACGTCGGTGCTGCGATAGGCGTAGTTGGCGTGCACAGTTTGGGAGATCGTTTCATCCAAACCTTTGAGGGTCGCGACAAGGGCAAATTCTGCCGACGCCAACGATTCAGCGGTGTGACCGAACAATGGACTGCCCTCGGTAATGGGATGGAGAATCAACCAGGTCAGTGACAGCATGGGATTGTTGCTGCGCACGAGCGCGAGGTCGTATATGCGCCGCATGCTCAGCCCCTCTTTGCTGGTCTCACGGATGAACAAACTGAGCTCGACCTCGGCTCCGATGATCTTGTTGTTTCTTTCATTGGCGACGCGAAACATCAAGGTCGGCACACCTTCAAAATCTGCAACGACCGCCGTGTTGCTGAAAATCACCCGCGACCGTGGTATCGAAAAGCGGGCGAAAGCGATGGCTGCAAAGAGACCCATGCTCAGCAAACCGATCATCGCCTGGATGGTAACCAGCACATCGGCATACATGGTCTGTGGAAACTTGTTGCCATAACCGATGGTTGCCATGGTCTGGACACTGAAAAAGAAGTACTCCCAAAATGACGAACTCGCCAAGCCACCAATGGCATCCTTGCCCACGTAATACAGAAAGCCGAATGCGGCATTGACCACCAAAAAAGCGCCGACAAATAGGCACAGGTAGGTGGTCCACCCCATGGCCACCACCCAGTGGTAAAGATCTACCCCAGCGTTGGAGGAAACTTCAATCGTGGAGCCTCGAATGGGGCTGGTTTTAAGGGTGGTGCTGGCAGGCTTCACAGGATTGACTTTAAAGTTTTCGCAAAATTTCCCACTCAAAGCGGCTCAATAACAAACCCTTCGGCGCCGAGCGCACGCTGGTACCACTGCCAGCCTGATTCAAAGGCCCGCCATTCTTGCTCCAATGCCTCCGATTCGGGGAGCAATGCACCGTTTAGAAAACTATGGGGGTGCGTTGTGCAAAACGCGACGGAGGTGGGCAAAACTTCGGCTTTAAAGGGCGCTGCATAGCCCCAAACGTTTTCAAAGCAAAAACGACGCAGCCCTCCTTCATACAACGCCTGGGTCTGCACCATGATGGGAAGATGCCCCTGACCCATGGGAACGCCTTGGACCCAGATTCGACCTTCGTGGTTGACGATCACGTGATCCTTCACATGCACGGCGTCTACGAAAGCTTGCATGGCTTGCAGGGCTTGCATCGGGTCTTCCCCCACCATTTGCGAATTGCCATAGTCGTAAAGTGCCCTGATTCGCGGATGGTCGACCTTTGCGAGAATCTGGGAGATGACCGCACCCTGAAAATCTTCATGGTTTTCAAATACGATCGTGACTCCCAGCCGATGCGCTTCTGGCGCGATCGCCCTCAAATCGCGGATGGTCCATTCCATCTGGTCAGGCAATGGCGCATCGTACTTGGTGTACACCCGCAAACGCTCAGCGCCCAATTGAGATGCAACCAGGAGCATTTTTTGTAGGTTTTCCACACGCGTGTCACTGGTGTCAATTTCGCAGGCCATGTTGTGCTCTTGCAAACAGTCGCGTACGCGGTCGAAATGCTCAGGCGTCGTTCCACCCAGGTCTCGGTAGCCCGGTCCGTTAGCAGAGATGTTCACACCGGTGAATCCACGCTCACGGGCTAGCGCAATGAAGGCAAACACGTCAAAGTCGCTGCGGTACTTGAATTGAAACCGCAAACTAAAACTATGAATGTGCATCTCGATCGATTTCATGGAGCCAATCCTTACGACAACAGGCGATGCATTAGATTAAGTTCGGCCTGCAGCGCGGCACCGTACAAGCGCGACGTATTCTCATCCGAGCTGGCCGTGTCCTGCATGCGCATAGCACAATAAGCGGCGAACCGGTAGTGGTGACTGCTGCGAATACGGTGAAATCGCGCCCGTGTTTTTTGCCTATCCAATGACTGCTCTCCCAAGACGAAAAAGTAAGTGTCCAAAAACTGGTGTTCCTGCGCATCGGTCAGCACAGGATAGCCATAAAGGACTTGCATCGCAGGTGATAAAAAGGTCGCCACATCCTGGAGGCCGTCTCCGATGCCCGGACACTGCCAATCAATCAAACGCAATCCATCAGGGCTACTGACCATGTTGCCTGGTCCGCAGTCAGTGTGCACCAAGGCCGGTTTAACAAGCGTTGCGTCAGACAGCGAGGGCCTGGCAGGGCGAAATTGTCGAACCGTTTCGCTTGTCGAGTTGAGATGCCGGTTTAACATCTCTTCCGCATGTTCTTGTAGGGCGCAGGGGTCTGTCGGCAGCTTGCGAAACGCATTCGTAGCAGCCGCATTCAGCGGAAACTGTTGCACCCGCGCCAGCAGAGTTGCGGCAGCGTCAATGTCTCCATTCCAAGCGCTGCCCTGGACATAGTGGTACACCAGCAAGCTGCCTGCCGGGCTCTCGCTGACAAAGGCGATAGGCTGTGGAGCGCAGTGTCTTCCTTCAAGGAAGCGCAGAGCTGCATATTCCGCGGTCGGAAGAATGGGGAACATAGGGTTCACGGCTACCTTCACGAACTGCTTGATCACCCAATCAATGCAAGTCGATTCTTTGCAACGAAGACGATAAACCCGATTCCAGAACCCCCCTGTCAGCAACTCCAAGGAAAAAGCGTCGGGGGACGAATGGGGCAGGATGCCTTTGGCCTTCAATAGCGCTAGCAGCGCATCATGGGACATTAGCCTAGGACCGCCAAAGCGTTAAGCTCGGCCAGCAATGCATGTGGCACTTCAACTCCGTGGATCCTTGCATGGGCGGCATGTGCCGCCCGACCCATTCCAGGCAAGCGAGCGCCTTCCTGCTCAAGTATCACTTGGCTAAGCCGAGCGCAACGCTGGGAGAATCCGGGCGCACAACGCAATGGATCGACGGCAATGAAGCATTGACCGACGCCGGGCGGGCCACCCGAGTCGTCTAGTAATGAACTGGCCTCAAAGGACCAATTTGCGCAACCCAAACCTGCGACAAGTACATCCACAAGCAAGGCCAATGCATAGCCCTTGTGACCCGCCGCCGGGGCCATCGTACCGGCGAGCGCTGCCTGGGGATCGGTAGTCGGTTGACCGTCTACATCAATCGCCCACCCTGCTGGTATGGGTCCACCGGATCGTGCAGCGGCAATCACATTGACCCGGGCGGTCGCAGTGCTCGACATGTCGGCGACGATGGCCTCCCCCCCCTCTTGTGGAACACCAAATCCCCAAGGATTGGTTCCAAAAATCGGCTTATTACCGCCCACCGGCGCCATCATTGCCGAGGCATTGGAAAATGCCAGGCTCACCAACCCGTGTTCGAGAAATCGATGAATGAACCATCCAAGCACACCGGCGGAGTAAGAGTTCCTGATGGTCATCATGGCGACCCCTTGACTTCGTACCATCGACACAAACTCTGGCAAGGCCGACGTGAATGCCGTATGGGCAAATCCATGCGCTGCATCGACTTGGAGGAAAGAGGGCGCAGTCATTTGGGTGCGGGTCATCGCATGTCCATCGACCTTGCCACAGCGAAGATGGGCGCAATAAGTGGGCAGGTAAGCCAGACCCACGTTGCGAACGCCTTGGGCCTCCGCTTCCTCAATAGAGTGCGCTACCACCTCACTTTGTGGCGCACCCGCGCCACTTGCCGTCAATGCTTGGCGGGCCAGCTCGTTTACCTGCTGCAATGTCAATCTTGAATTCACGGGAGTGATTCCTTTCAGTGAAACTTGGCCGTCGTGCTAAGCGTCTGTTCCAGCATCTCCTCATTGAGCTCGATGCCCAGTCCTGGTGCCTCAGGAAGTGTGAACCAACCTTGGTTGTCCAATTTCAAGGGTGACGCCAAAAGGTAATCACGCCGTTCTGGCGTCCATTCCGGCGCATCCAGCGGCCATTCGACGTAGGTCTCGCCCGCGGTGCCGGCAATTAAATGCAGGTTGGCCATCATTCCCAGGCCGTTTCCCCAGGTATGGGAGCTAAACAACCGGCCCCGTTGCCCAACTTCACGGGCGAATGGTGCCAGTCCGGTAATGCCGCCTGTGAGTACCGCATCGGGCTGAAATACATCTAAGCAGTCGCGCTCCAACAGTTCACGCCATTCATACGGTTCTCGGGTGAGCTCAGCACCGGCAAGCCGAATTCCTACCCGATTTCGCAAGCTGCGCATTCCTTCATAGTCGCCTCGATGCAAGGGTTCTTCCATCCAAAACACCCCTAACTTTTCAAGTTCTTTGGCGACGCGCAGCGCATGCTCAAGGTCCCACGATGGCGCAGTGTCCCAAGGCATACGCCAGCCTTGGTTGCAGTCCACCATGAGGTCCAGCTGATCACCAACCGCTTCACGGATGGCGTGCAACACCTGAAGATCTTTTGCCAAGTCGCTGCGGCCAAACCGGACCTTGAGTGCCGGTATGCCCGCCGTCAGGCAGCGCATCGCAACCCCGACCATGTCATCGGGTGACCGATGCACGCCGCTGGACTGATAGGCGCGCAACCGCGGCGCCCTTGCACCCAGCATTTTCCAGACGGCTTGTCCTTGGGTCTTGCCTACCAGGTCCCACAGTGCGATGTCCAAGGGCCAGGGTCGCCCACCATGAAAATCGATATTCATCAAGATCGCATGATGGCGGTCCAGCTCCATCGCCTCCTGACCAATGAAAAGGTGCTCGTAATCAGAAAAACCCAGCATCGCGTCACCGGAACCCACGCCCATGCGACCGTCTTCATCATAGACACGCACCAGTGTTGCCGGAAAACGAGTGCGGGGTCGCGTGTCCCAAGAGGCGGGGAAAGGCGGCTCAAGTGGGAGCTGGTGGTGTGTGATGACGATTCTGGATATTCGGGTCATATAGACAGGTATCGGCAGTATTTTTTGACTGTACACGACACAGGGGCGACCCCTATCACCTCTCCGGAAGTAACGCAATACACGCTCTGTACGCTCAACACCCAATGAGAAAAGCCCTCTGAAGAGGGCTTTTCTTTGGAGCGAACGGACACGGATCGAAGTCCATCACCGGAGCAAGAGGAATCAACCGCCCTTCTTGGCCCGCTTGCCGGGGTTCTTCTTGCTGCGGGTGGACACGCCACGCTCTAGGCTCACTTTTTGACCGCGGCCAGCGCTGCCCAGGGTCATGCCGGGCAGAGGCTTGGGTGCGGGAGTGGCTTTGCGGTCTGCTTCGGTAACGATTGAATTGCCCATGAGATCTTTCCTAGAGGTGAATTGGTGAAACCCCGTATTTGAACACTTTTTTGCCGCGTTTTTGTCCACTTCAGGCGCGCAGTGCCTTTTTCAGCTCGACGCCGAGCTCGGGCTTGTGGGCAAAAGGATCGGTCGGGTTGCGGGACATCATCACGTCTTCCATCCGCACCTGAACTGAGGCAATCGACTTAGGGTGGCTGTAGATGTAAAACTGGTTGGCCACCATGGCGTCAAAGACTTTTTGCGCCACATCGGCGGCGCTCACTTTGCCGCTGCCCACCGCTTTGTCGCTCATGGCTTGGCCAATCAATTGGCTCTTGGTGGGTTTGACGCCCGCCGCTTTGAGTTCGTCAGGACGGTTGCGGTGGCTTTGGCTGATGCCGGTGGGTACAAAGAAGGGGCACAGCACGCTGGCACTGATTTGCTCGGTCACGAGTGCCAAGTCTTGGTAGAGAGTTTCGCTCATGCTCACCACGGCGTGCTTGCTCACGTTATATACGCCCATATTCGGCGCGTTAAGTAAACCGGCCATGCTGGCGGTATTGACGATGTGGCCTTGATACGCGGGATCTTTGGCGGCTGCAGCCAGCATCATGGGAGTAAACACCCGAATGCCATGGGCCACGCCCATCAGGTTCACGCCAATCACCCATTCCCAGTCTTGCAAGGTGTTTTCCCAGATCAGGCCGCCCGAACCCACGCCGGCGTTGTTGAAAACAAAGTTGGGCGCCCCAAAGCGCGCCAAGGTGGCCGCGCCCAGTGCCTCGACTTGGTCAGACTTAGACACGTCCACCCGCATTGCCAGCACCGGCGCGCCGGCGGCAGTCATCTCGGCGGCAGCGCGGTCCAGCGCGTCTTGCTGCACGTCGGCCAGCACCAGTTTCATGCCCAAGGCGGCGCCAATGCGGGCGCACTCGAGGCCAAAGCCCGAACCGGCTCCTGTGATCACGGCCGTTTTGTGTTTGAAGTCAGAAATCATGAAAAAGTCTCAGAAAATAAGTGAGGGAAAAGTGGTGTTAGGCCTGCGCAGCGCGCAGGACATACCCAATGCGAGGGAAATGGACATATACGACGCCCGCACGGGAGTCTTCGCGGCGCAGTGTGTAGCGAGTACGGGTGGCCGCCAGCAGCACGCCCTCTGTCGGCTCCTGGCCAAAAGTTTCTGCCGAAATGGTCACGGCACTGCCCAAGGCAATTCCGTGCTCGTCTTGGAACGCAGTGTCAGAAGCCAAGGCCTGCGGCTGACTCGCGGCGCAGACCGCAATGGCCTGATCGGCACTGAATTTCTCCATCGAGCCGTGACCCAGGCCAGCCATGCGGTCCATCCACTTCAGCACCGCAGGCGTGGCCAGAAGGACATCGGCCATGACTGGAACACAGTGGCGGGTAAACCAAAGGGGGTGGTAGGCTGCAAAGTCCGCGACGCAAGGCGCGCTGCCCAGCAAATAGTCCTGGTGTTCCAGCATATGGGCCAGGCGGCGCAAATAAGATTTGTAGCTCGCCGTGGCATCTCCGGGGCGACTGCGCGTCATGCCCGCAGACATGGCACCACGGTCGGCCGCAAAGGCTTTGGCGGCGTCGGGCGGCGCATCGGCAAACAGGGCTGCGGCGCCCTTGGGACTGAGGTTGTAAGCCATGGCGGCCCAAAACAGCGTGGTGTCCGCCCACTGTGCCAGCACCCGGGCCACACCCTTGGACGCCTCGGGATACAGCGTGGGATGGGGCTGCACGTGGTCCAGCACCTCGCAGATCAGTGCGGTGTCGCAGTAGATGTCAGCGCCAATCTGGAGAAACGGCGTCTTGCGATAGCCCCCGGTCAGCGCCAGCACATCGGGCTTGGGCAGGATGCGCGGCACCACCACCGACTTCCAGGCCAAACCCTTCTGGCCCAGCACCAGCCGAACTTTTTCAGAAAACGGCGAGCTGGGGTAGTGGTGAAGAATCAAGTCGGACATGGACACCTCATTAATCAATGGCTTGAAAAAAATCAGCGCGGCATCGCGCGGCGGATGATGGCGTCAAAGTCCACGCCACTGCCCAGGGTGCCAAAACTGTAACCCCAGTCACCGCCCAACCGCGAATCACAAAAGGCGCCAAATAGGGCCCCAGGGGCACTCTGCTGCAGCAACGCCGCTTGCACCGCCAACGCGACGTCTTGTGCCAAGCGGCGGGCCTGTACTTCATTGGCCAGCAGCTCCACCCGTGTGGGCAGGGAGTCGATCACGCGGTCCAGCGCCGAATGGGCGCCGCGCGCTGGCGCCAGTTCTTGCGCCAAGGCCTGGGCCACGTCACCCTT
>Ga0114968_10002173_pt1 | contig 15126 bp, 17 predicted proteins | sample M_130807_EF_Meta_FD_87020 | JGI IMG/M metagenome (GOLD analysis project Ga0114968, IMG submission 87020) | Freshwater microbial communities from Lake Montjoie, Canada to study carbon cycling - M_130807_EF_MetaG | ecosystem: Environmental > Aquatic > Freshwater > Lake | place: Lake Montjoie... | reverse complement strand
TCATTTTTTCTTATATTGTAATAAAAAATAAAACCATAAAAGGTATAAACTATATACATTTTGTTACAAAACACAAAATTTATTTACCGACAAATCCGTCGATATAATCGGCAAAGGGTTAAAATAACAGTTAATTTCAAAAATAAAACAACAATATATATGAATTATAAAAACCTTTTAAATTCAAAGACAGGTAAAGTAGTTATATCAGTTATTTTAGGGTTAGGTATTGCTTGTTTATTTCATAAATCATGTAAAGACAAGGACTGTATACATTTTTCAGGTCCAATAATAAGCAACATTGATGGAAAAATATTTCAACACGATAATAAATGTTATACTTATAAAGCAAACGCCGTAAAATGTAACTCTTCAAAGAAAACTGTTAATTTTGATGCTGAACTACAAAAAGAAAAAGGAATGGGTCTTCCTTCGCTTTCGTCTCTTTCATCTAGTTCATACATTCCATCTTTTTTTACACCCATAAAATAATAAAACTATTTAGGAGTTGCTTAGTAAAAATGAAAGAATGGGAAAAATAATAAACAATTATTCGTATAAATAAGATATATAGATTTCAAAAGTTCTATATATCTTATTTATGGAAAACACAACCAGAATTTCTGAATTGCCAGAATTAAAATTACATCAAGGGGGAGCTCCTCAGTCCGCCACATTTCCTAATTCTAACGGAAACAATTATATACCAATTAATATTCACCCAAATCCATATGGAAATCAAGGAGTCGCAACTACAGGTATAATTGCCCCATCTATTTTGCCTCCAACCTCTCACTATTTTGAAGGAGGAGGAGGAGGAGGAGGAGGAAACAGCCGCAAAAGTGGTAATGAATTTGAAAATGAACACCAAAGGTTGCCATCAAGAGATATACGTATTGATTCAACAGAATTTACACAAGACAATGAAATAAAGGCAAATTATATTCCAACACCACGAAATATGAAAGATTATTTAAAAGAATATGAAATTAAAAATGAAGAAGAAAATGAACAACACAAAATAGCAAAACATAAAAAAAATAAAAAACGTGTTCGTTTTACGGATGACCTTTTTGTTCAATTACAAATGCCTATATTAATTGGAATTTTATATTTTATTTTTCAACAAGGAGTAATAAATCGTATATTAATGAAGCTTTCAGAAAGGTTTGTAAAACTTTATAATGAAGACGGAAGCATAGGATTATACGGAAATTTAACTAAGAGTATTTTATTTGCGGCGGCTTTTTTTGCTATGGTAAAAATGGAAGGAGCTTTTGTTTAACTTATTGTGGAATATAATGTGTTATTTCTGAATCATTTTTTGGACAAGTTACTTCCGTTTCTTTAAATTCAAAACAATTATCAGTATTGTCTTTAAATTGTAACATATGAACATTTTCAGGGGTGGGGTATACATATACTTTACGCATATCACCTGACATAGAATAGTATACGGCAAGTAAACCAAGTAAAAAACTTAATATAAATACTGGTACATTTATAAACTTTGATAGAAACATTTTTACTATATAATAGTTATAGTAATTACAGAAATATAATAGTTCACGTACACCACCCTCCATTACTAAAAAACATTATAAATATATTTTTATTCTTTACTATTTTGTTACTTTTCATTTTTTATATACTAATAAAAATGAAAACCATATATGATATTAATTATATAAATCTTATTAAAAAACTACACCCCACCTACATACCCCCCCCCTAAATTTCGATGGGTAAATTAGTATGTTAAAAACGTAAGAAAGTTAAAAAATGTAAGAAATATGTAAAATATTATTATAATGTTTATTTATAAAAAATAGTATGTTATTGTAATTAATTAGCCTTTATTTTTATTTTTTTTCTTAGGGTTTGTGTTTGATTTTGTGGTTAGTTTTGGTTGTGTAATTGGTTTTGTTGTTTGAATAGGGGTTACCTCGTTTAAATTTATACCATCTCCTATAGTAACTTTATAATTATTAGGCATTTCAACTGGGGTAACAACATTTGATGATGCTACTTGTGTATTTGAATTTGCTATTGCTTGTTCTAATTGTGCCGCTTTTTTTTTCATTATTTTTTCTTTCAACTTTTCCCTTGCTGAACTTTGTTTTGTTTTTTGTTGAAAGGCATTCATATCAAACTTTCCCTTTCCCCCTAAACCCGTCATTTTTGATATATTTTTAAACATTTCTTGAAATTGTTTGGAATCTCCCATACCTTTCATTTTATCCATTATTTCGGTTGCTTCTTTTAATAATTCATCTTGTGAAATTTCCCCGGATGAAATTTTAGTATTTAACTTATCGCTTACAGTTTTAATTAAGCCAGTCATTTTTTCGGGATTTTTTAATAAATTTTGTATAATATCTTTTGTGGAACTCGGTTGATTTTCACTGTCCTCACCAAAAATGTTACCCATATCCTTTGCTATTTCTTCTGTAAGTTCTTTTGCCAAAGAACCTATTTTACCATCAAACAATGTTTTTAAATGACCATATATATCCGTTATATTTGGCATTCCTTTCATTTTCTCAAAAAAACTGGATGGATTGGATGGGTCAAACTCATCATGACCATCGCCATTTCCATCGCCATTTCCATCGCCATTTTCATTGCCATTTCCATCGCCATCTGGGGCATTATAAGGTGTATTTATATCATTACTTTCCGAATCCGTTTTCATTCCCTCGGTCATTGACTGAAAAAAACTTCCCATACTTTCCATTGTTTCATTTAATTTTTCAAATAATTCTTTTTCACCAATTCCATCAAATAAATGTTTTGTGGAATTACCAAATCCATCTTTAGAATCTACCGAACCAATTATAGTCATAAGAATAAGTTGAAGATAATTCCACATAATTTTACGGGTTTTACTACTAACATTTTCACAATTAAAAAGTAGTTTAAAATCTACTTCGGGTAAAAAAAATACCGGATTTATTGCGTTTTCATTAAAAATATCTTCATTGTTATAAAGAATATCAAAAAACCTTTCCGGATAAAATAAAACACAATATTGATAAATAAAACGTATTTCTGCGTTTTTTTTTATAGAATCATATGAAGCAAAAGATTCCATTGTCCATTTTTGCCAAAGATGTTGATATTCAGGAAAGGTAGTTGAAAGATCCGCCGTAAAATCATAAATAATTTTTTCAAAGTTTTCAGGAATAGGTTTTTCTAAAGGCAATGTTGAGGAAGCAGTTGTGTTATCGGACATATTCATTATGTTATTATGTATAAGAAAAAGAATCTTTGTTTTTAACCTATTTTATAAGGGTAAATTTTCAATTGTTTCATTATTTATATTTTTATTTATAACAAATTGGTCTGATATTTCATTTACAACTACAGGTTCATAGTTTGTTTTATTTACACTTGTTAAATCTACTATATATTGGTCTTTACTTATTGATTTTAAATTTATATATGGTTCTTCATTATTACAAAAACTATTATATTTACGATTACCCTTTTTTTTTGAATAATGTTTTATTTTTTGTTGGTCATCATTCGTATATAAAGAATTATTACTGATATTACTGATATTTTCGTTATTTTGACTAAACCATATACGTCTATTTTCATTAATAGACGTTATTTTACCGCAAATATCAGGCCGTTTTAATATTTTTGATTTGTTATTTAAATACTCTGTGTTTTCTATATTGTTCAAGCTTTCTGACATTTCGTCTTTATTTATTTTTAAATTAAACTTATTAATAATAAAATCAGGTATAATTTCACTATTTTCCATTAAACGCTCAAATTCTATACGAGTAAATTTAATAAAATGACGGGCATCAATTCGTTCCATAGGCTCTTTTGATAGTTCTATACGAATATTTCTCGCTATTTTATCCCAAGCAATTGACAAAATACGATGAGTTTCTTTTAATTCGGAAAATCTATAATATTGTTGTACGGTAGTAATAATTCCAACACCAATCGTAATAAAACCAGCAAAAAATGGAATTATATATTGGTATTCTTCTGGTATACTTGGTATACCAAATGACGCAGTTCCACTTATCGTTGAAAGAACAATACATGGTATGGTAAGATATGAATTAACATTTTTATAATACTTGTACGTTTCTATATTTAACCATTTGTAACATTGAGCTATATCACACCACTCCGCTAATATTTCTTCATTTTCAAACGACCATTCAATTGTTTTACGTGTACTACAGTTGCTTGTTATATCATCCTGTTCGGTATTTATAGCGTATTTTAAACGATTTGACGTTTGAATTGAAGATTCCATTGTAAATATATATATTACTTTATTATTTCTTTACAAGTGAAAATTTATTATAATATTATAATGCGGATTTAATAATGAATAATATTATATATTATGGATACACCGGTTGAAAATACAATAATAATTGATATAATAGATATTTTACAAGCCGCGTTACAAAAAATTAATAATCAACATGGGTTATCTCTAACAAATAGTGAAGTGGTTTTTATAAATCAATTAATGAAAGAAAGTCCACATTGTTTTCAAGAAATTTCTACTCAAATAAATACTATATTACAAAAAAAGGAAATTGAAATTAGCGATATACCACAACTTTTATATATTATTTCTACAATTTATATTAAAGAATTTAAATATAAAAATATTAACGTTATTGCTTGTATTAAATATACTTTAGAAACAATAATTGATTCCGGAATTTTTCCTATTAATAAACTTGAAGAAAAGGTACTAAAAACAGTTATAGAAACTTCTTTAAATTTATTAAAAACAAATATTCCATTTATTGAAGAAGTTGCCGAAGAAGTTGTCGAAGAAGTTGTCAAAGACGCCGAAAATATTGCGGTATGTATTAAAAAATATTTATGTTTTTGTTAACCCTTTGCCGATTATATCGACGGATTTGTCGGTAAATAATTAATGTGTTTTGTAAATAAAAATATTTGAATTTTTGTTTATAAGTATTTTACTCGCTTGTACATAAAGTTATAAAAAACACTCAATTAACTATATATGTCTTCTTTCACAATTGTTGGTGGTTGTGTTTTAATAAATGATATTTTAAAAACAAACAAATACACTGGGGGCAAAATAAACAAAGAAAATAATAAAGAAAAAATAGGTAACGAATACAATAATAGATTTAAAGATTTAGGAATTCCAATCGGTTACTTTTCAACTATTCAAAATAATTCGATTAAAAACAACAATAGCATACATAATATTAATAATGAAAAACAACCGTATATTGATACAATATTATTTAACCATTTTTTAAAAAGCGTTATATAAATACCATACTTAATAATAACTCGTAAACATATTAATATTCATTTTGTTATTTAAAATAAAGAATAAAATGAATATATTTGAAAATAAACATAATATGTTTTCATCGTTTTTTCGTAAAGAAGATATTAAAAAATTATCCAAAGAAATTATTAAACCTGTTGTAAATATAATTTATGATGAAATATATCCGTATGTATGGTTTATTTGTATATATAATGTATTTTTAATTTTTATAACTTTAGCAAATTTGTTTTTAGTAATTCGTTTATTTAAAGAAATACATAAATTACAAGGAAGTTGTGAAATGTCATAAAGTTGTTTTTATTTTATATTTTTATTTACATTGATAAATAATACTATAGTATATAATGAGTGAACAACTATTAACACCAGCTACATATAATGGAGGAATGGGAGATCTTGGAGCAGCTGGTTATGGATATAACGCAATTGGTACTAACCAATCGGTAAATGTTAATGGTGGGGGTATTGTAGCAAATCCTGGAAATTATAGTGCCGGATGTTTATCTATAACTGGAGGAAAACGTAGAAGAAAAAAAAGAGGTGGGACTAAAAGAGGTGGGACTAAAAGAGGTGGGACTAAAAGAGGTGGGACTAAAAGAGGTGGGACTAAAAGAGGTGGGACTAAAAGAGGTGGGACTAAAAGAGGTAGAACTAAAAAAACGAGAAAAATATAAAAAAACTAAAAAATGTTTTACGGGTAATAATTACATTAACTTGTGTGTTGAATTCTGCTTTTTTTATTCAATATTTATTTATAATGAATACAAAGACCAATTATTGTAATGAAATAGAAATATTTGAACCAAATCAAATATTTGAATTTAAAAATGTTTCATTAACTACTCCTACTCTTTTATCCGGTGGTAATTACTTTATTAAATACCACATGCCAACAATGGATTCACTTTATATTCAACCACCAAAGTGTACAACAAAACAGGGTTTTGTAAAAACAAATGGAGGTAAAAAAATGTACTGTGATTTAGTATTTTCAAATACGAATGAAAAATTTATTAAATGGATAGAAGATTTAGAAAAATACTCACAAGAATACATATTTAAAAATCGCGATAAATGGTTTGAAAGTCAACTTGAATTGGAAGATATAGAAAACTCATTTTCACCTTCTTTAAAAATTTACAAATCGGGAAAATTTTACATACTTCGAACAATTGTTCCAACACGTTTAGGAAAATGTGAATTAAAAATTTTTAACGAAGATGAAACGGAATTTTGTATTGAAGAATTTAAAGAAACAACAAATGTAATTACTATTTTAGAAATACAAGGTATTAGGTGTTCTTCAAAAAGTTTTCAAATTGATATTGAGATTAAGCAAATGATGGTTTTAAAACCCACTGTATTCTTTAATAAATGTATTATTAAATCAAACACATCCCAACAGGTTAATTCTTTTGAATCTTTTGATAATTCCGTAGATTCTTTCATAGATAAAGATGATTCTTTCATAGATAAAGATATTAGTGAAAAAAATACAATGTTATCAGTGACAAATAAATCTACAATAACTGATGAATTAAATGAAAAACAAAGCATAAAAAAAACGTTAAATAACGGGGAAAATGAATCCAATGAATCCAATGAATCCAATGAATTAACTGAAATAGAATTTGATTTAGAAAATTTCAATATAGAAACCAATGACCCTATAAATTTAAAAAATAGAAATGAGATATATAAAAAAATGTATGAAAAAGCGGTAGAACAGGCGAAAGATGCCAGAAATTTAGCAATATATTCTTATTTAGAAGCAAAAAAAATAAAAAACTTATATTTGTTAGAAAATACAGATGTATAGTTTAGGATTTTATTTTTTATTATTTTTTATTATTTTTTATTATTTTTCTTTATAATGAAGACATAGGCGGGAGGGTGGTAAAAATGTTTCATAGAAATATCATACGTTTATATAAATAGTAATGTTTAAGGATTTTAATAAAATATTTAGTGGAAATAATATATGGATTTTGGCCATTGTAGTATTAGTTTTATTGTATTTACTATATTCTTATTCTGAATCAAAGGGTTCATTCTTTGATAAAATGACTGATGGATCGGCATCTTCAAATAATTCATCAATTACTCAAACGTCAAATATTAAAGTGGATGAAGCACCCATATCTAGTGGTAATTACGCAAATCTTTCGTCAAATAAAAATTATACACTTCAACCTGTAGCAAACCCAAGTGAACTTTTACCAAAAGATAAAAACAGTGAATGGGCGTCTTTAAATCCAGTTGGAGTTGGAGATGGAATTCAAACACCCGATCTTCTACAATCAGGATACCATATAGGCATTGATACTATTGGACAAACATTGAAAAACCCGTCTTATGATTTAAGAAGTGATCCAATTATTGAAAAAAAGAACATAGGTCCTTGGAACATGTCGACTATTGAGCCCGACTTGGCTCGTGTTCCACTTGAAGTTGGTTATGGGTCAAGATAAAATACATATAAATAAAAACACATACATGCTTTGTATTAATTAAAGTAATTTACAATTAATAAGGGTTAATATAATTATTTTACAAAATATAAATAGTTTATACTTTGTAAAATGTAAAATATTGGGTATATTTGTTTTAGTAAATGGATGGGATTGGGTGGGTGGCGTAAGAAAAAACTGTAGGTTCATATAATTATATATCAATGTCATCAAACAAAACTATTACTATTAATCCAGAAATGTTTAAAATTAATGTAAAATCAAAGAAAAAAACAACTCAAAAAAAAAATTTAACCGGAAGTGAAATTAAATTTAAAAAACCAAAAACCGTTAAATATAATAAATTACTTGGATTAATAAGACAAAAACAAAAAACAAATTATGATAAGTTATTAAATGAAAAAACGGATGAATCTACTACACCGATAGAAGTTTATCCAAAAGGAGAATTTGAAGAATCTTTAAATTTTTTGAATGAATTACGAAAAAATAATGAAAACCAGGAATTAAAACCTTTAGCAAATTTTACGGAGGTTGTTAATAATTCACAAGAATTTCCAAATTTATTGCCTTCTACTCATTTTTCCCATCAACATACTATAAAGAATCATTATCCACACCATGAAAATGTTAATATAGAATTTCCCTCTAATATACCTACATTTGATCCAAGTACAGTTATAACTCAAGATATTAATTTTAAACTATCTCCGCCACCTAGTTACGGTGTTTTAAAAAATGGAAAATTACCAACATATAGACAATATATAAAAACTTTATCTAATCGTAACCAAATTTTACCTTCTTTATCATTACAAGAAATACCTTCTGAAAATTCGGATTTTAAAGAAAATGAAACATTTAATCGAGCAAATATGGTTATTAAGCAAAAAGAAAGTAAAATTAATAAACCGTGTTTAAAATTACATTACCCAAAAAGAAAAAAAACGATTCGACGAACATTTTATATAGGTCGTTCAAAACATTATTCCAAAATAGGTGTTCTTATAAATAATAAAACAATACGCGACGAATGTTCTACGAAAAAACATTTACTTAAACAAACGCCAATTGGGGAAGTAAAAAAATTTTTAATAAAAAAAGGATTAATTAAAACTGGTTCTAGCGCACCAAATGATGTTTTACGAAAAATGTATGAATCGGCAAACATGATATGTGGAGATATACAAAATCATAATACAGATATATTATTACATAATTATTTTAATGAAGGAAAAATATAGTTTAGAAAAATATAGGTTTATTATATATAATGACTTATTCAAAACCGGCTTCAATAATGGGAGGTAGTCGTAAGTTATTTAAAAAAAAATCTCGTAAAAACGCAAAAAAACAAAATAAACCAAATTGGATTACTTTTGTTACAAATTATCATAAACAACAAACAAAAAAAAATAAAAATTGGTCATTTAAAAATTCTTTAAAAAACGCAAAGAAATATTGGAAAAAAGAAAAGAAAGGTGGTTCATGTTATTGTGATGCGAATGATGCAACACGAGCTTTTTATCGTGTAGAATCTGGGGCTGAAGGCTCACTAGTAAGTACCCGATTGGCAGATGCAGACATACCTGGAGCCCGGTAGACATACCCGCACCCGGAAGCGCAGTCCCAGTCTCAGTCGTAGCCCCAGGCGGCCCAGGCCATTAACTTATTTTTCCTAGTTGTAATTAAACCAATTAAAAAGTAGCAATTAAAATTTCCGTAGCTAATAAAAATATATAAACTATATACATCGATTTTCGTGATTAACAACTTTTTGACAATTTTACAAAAATCAAATATTCTATCTATTTTTAAAATATTTGATACAATTTATGATGTAGTATCTTATATTGACCAATTAAAATAATAAATCCATTAACCCTGAAATTCGCTGGTTAAATTGGCAAAAGGTTAATATATATATAAGTATATATAATATATAATGCAATTTGATTCTAAATCTTTAGGTGGTGGAGTTCAAGGTAAATCTCCAGTTCAAATAAAAAGAGGTTTTAAAAACAGCAACGATGTAATGACTCGAAAAGTTATTATAAAATCGTGGAATAATAACTACGCTAGCGGCAAGGTAAATGGATATTCGCGTGTAACCGGTCCGTTTACTGCTGTTTATAATATTACTGATTTTCTTTCACGAAAAAATTATGTATGTAATGTTCCAAACCCAATACAAGAATCCCGACATAAACTTAAAAGTAATATGGGTTCTATAATAAGTAATTGTGATGGAACAGGAATTCCGTGTTCAAATACAAATACTAAATATGTGTCCGATTCAAGTTTATACACAACTTACCGCCGTCAAATGGCAGTAAATCAAAATTATAATGATATTACAAATGGTGGAAACCAGCATAATTCACAACAAACGGCTCTTCAATTAGTTCGATAATAAATTTATTTAGTTCGTCTAAAAATACTACATAAAAAAATAAAATAAAATATATAAATGAACTCTTCTTTATTAAAAACACCCCCAATTCAGCACCTCGTTTTTTCTGGTGGTAATATTTACGGATTTACCTTTTACGGAATTATGAAAACCCTTCAACAAAATGGCGTATGGGATTTAGCAAATATTAAAACAATTCACGCAACTTCAATTGGAGCAGTTATTTCCACTATAATTGCTTTAAATTACGATTGGGAAACAACCGACAAATATTTAATTCATCGTCCATTAAGTGAACTCATAAATTTTGATATAGCAACTATTTTTGGGTGTGTTCAAAATTGCGGGTTTTTTACACTTAAATTAATTGAAAATTATTTTTATAATCTTTTTACTGGTAAAGACCTATCTCCAAAAATAACAATGTTAGAATTTTTTGAAAAGACCGGCATTGAGTTACATTTTTTTACTACAAAAATAACCGGATTTGAAATGGTTGATTTATCTTATAAAACGCATCCGGATTGGATGATGACAGAAGCAATTTATGCTTCTTCCGCATTGTTTCCATTTTTAAGTCCCCTTTTTAAAGACGGTGAATTATATGTTGACGGAGGGTTTCTTTTAAATAATCCGCTTACTAAATGTATTGAAAATATTTCTACAAGTAACAAAGAAATAAATAATGATAAATTAAATTCTATTTTGGTTATTCGATTAAAAAAATACGTTGTTCCAAATCAAACAAGGTATTTAACGGTTGAAAATTATACTATATTTAGTTTTTTTGAAGAATTTGTTGAAAATATTTTAAAAAGATTAGATATAGGAAATAATGAGGATAATGAAAAAGTAACTAATATTACAATTGATAGTTCTTTTATGAATGCTATGGATTTTACTATTTATTCTAAAATGGAATGTAGAAAGGAACTAATAGATTATGGAATTAAAATAGCAAAAGAATATTTACAAAAAGACCTTACTACCAATGACGTTTAACACTTTTTTTAATCCGCAAATTCGCACATTAACCATTTGCCGATTATATCGATGGATTTGTCGGTAAATGAATTTTGTGTTTTGTAATGATATTTATATAGTTAATAACATTTATGGTTTCATTTTTTATTACAATATAAGAAAAAATGAAAAAAATGAAAAAAAATGAAAAAAATGAAAAAAAGGAAAAAAAGGAAAAAAAAGGAAAAAAAAAATAAAAAGTCCAGAAACGGCAAAGGGTTAATACAATATAGTTTCATTTTTTATTACTATCTAAAAAATGAAATTATTAAAAAGACCTTACTGGCAATAACGTGTAAGTTTGTTTAATAAAAATGCCTAAAAAGACGATCCAAAAAGTCCACCCCCCATATTGGCGGGTTGTGGTTCAGGAATTTGGTAAGGGTCGGTTACTACTTGACGTGATCCTCCTCCTCCAGTAGATGAACTTTGGGCAGCTGGAAATATACCGGGAGGGTTATTGTCTAAAGTATCGGCCTGACTAGGAGAATGGCCATAACTATTTCCACTACTGGTCATACCTTCTGAGACACGAACACTTTTCTTTACATATTGTTTACGGTCACTTCCACTATTACCTTCCCATAAATCCACCACCCGTTCATATAAAATGTTTGTTTTAATACCAATTTTTGTTTGTAGGGATAAAATAATTATTAAAAATGCTAATATAACATTTGTTATTGTAAGTCCTTCGTATTTATATTTACTAAATGTAGGAATAAATGTAATAGTTCGATGAATTAATATAATACCTACAAATAAGATTACTAATTGAATAATAACTTCACCCAGTATTTCTATTGAACCTTTTTCATTATCAGGATCAGGAATAAAACGTTGAACGAGTTTATTAAGAGCAACAATTGGAATAATCGCCATAACTCCGTATTGTATCGCATTGTATATTTCCGCTTTTCCTTCTTCTGTAGAAGAAAAAACGTGGCTTAAAAAAGAAGGACGGTTTGAATGATCGGTAATTGTTCCACCTAATATTTCCATTTATATAACATATATAGCTTTATACTGGTAAAAAATATTATATTTATAATTGTTAACCCTTAAATTATATTAGTTAGTATTTTATATTTTTTATTTTATAAAATATTTAAAATTGTACTTAGTAACAAAATATCAATGTAAATACCATTATTTTTTAATATAAGATTAAATTGTTAAGCTTTCATTTCCATACGAATGGATGAATGTGAAATATATTCACTAGTAAATTTTACATCATCCTCATTATAATCTTCTATATTATCTTTTTGGTTTACTATTTCAATTATAGGAAAAGGAAAAGGTGTTCTTTTAATTTGATTGTTTAGTGCTTCTATATGTTCTTCATAAATATGTGCGTTTCCTAAAAAATATACAAATTTATCGGCAATTAATCCACAATGTTTTGCTAAAATATGTGTTAAAAAAGCATAAGATGCTATATTAAATGGAACACCTAATCCTACATCTCCACTTCTTTGAAAAAGACAACATGAAAGATGAGATTCATTACTTACATTAAACTGTACCATTACATGACATGGAGGTAGAACCATTTGATCGAGTTGTTCAGGATTCCACGCGGTCATTATTAATCTTCGAGATGACCTAGTTTCACTGTTTTTTAAAGAATTGATAATATTTAGCAATTGATCAATTCCACGTTTTTCGTCTTTATTGCTATTGTTTACTGAATAAGGGGCATTCCAATTTCGCCATTGATAACCATATATTGGTCCTAAACAATCTTCTGGGTAATTATAAAGACCCCGTTCATCCAAAAATTTACGGGTTGAATTTGCGTTCCATATACCAACGCCCGCTTTTTTTAAAATTTGATTATCCGTTTCTCCACGAATAAAAAATAGTAATTCCTTTAAACATATTTTCCAAGCAGTTTTTTTAGTTGTAATTAATGGAAGAACTCCGTTTTTTAAAGAAAACGTCATTGAATAACCAAATATACTTCGCGTTTTTCCATTACGCCCCTCCTCGGTAGTTCCTTCGTTTAAAATTGTACGAATTAAATTAATATACTGAGATTCTTCATGGTATTGATATTTTTCGTGATTATTAGATAAATTTAACGTAAAAGAATCGTCACTAAATCCAAATTCCATATTAGTTATTTGACTATATCTAATTATTTATATATATTTATGGAACAACAACAATTATCATCAAAAATAAATGAAGAAAATAATTTTATATCTTCCGTTATTTGTGACAATGAAAATAAAACTTTACATGAACTTGATTTACATTATATTTTTGTTGTAGATGAAGAATCACAAACCAATATTAAAACCAATTTTTCACCTAGTGATACACATGAAATACATATTGTTGAAAAAAGAGAAAATCCTATAAACCCGTCAAACGAACCCGTAATTATTAATAATATTAAAAATAAAATAGAAGAACTTTGTAATTTAAAAAATATTATTATATATGTTTTATTGGCCAATTCGTCTTTTAAATATAATAGATTTGTAGAATTGTTTAATTTTTTTTTAAGAAATACTATTCCAAATAAATACTATAGTAATATTATTATTTTTAATTTCTTTGATTCTAACCATTTAAAATTGGATAATGTTAATACACCTATATATGTTAAGTATAATTCTTGTAACAAGTATTGTTTGTCAAACATTATTAATAGTATTGATAATTCAAAGAAATTTTTTAATGTAACAAACGTTTTTTGTAATTCAAACTTTTCATATACACTTTTTAAGCACCCTGAAAAGATAAATGTAGTAAATGTATATAAGTTTATTCATTCAACCGAACTTTATAATTATGAAAATATTAAATCTTTAATTACAGAACGTCGGTGTTCTTCCGGAAAATTAATTCAATTTACTGGAACATGTTGGATAAACGCTATATTAAATGCCCTTTTATTACCCAAATCATCGAGAAAATATATGATAAATCAGTGTCGTAAAAATATAAAAACTGACATTGTAAAAAATAATACTAAACTAGAAGATATTTACAAATTAAGAGATACATTAACATATAATAATATACTTACATCTATTATTTATCAAATTTTTATAAATAAAAAACTTCCTTCTAAACTTAATAAAGGAATTGAAAATGATTTTATTCTTACTTTAGGTGATAAAATAAAACGTATTTGGGCAAAAAATGAAATGAAAAATAAGCTAGATTTGTTAAATAAGGATGATTATAAACGATTTAATTCCAACGATATTAATTTTGGAATAGGCGCAGGTCCGGATTGTATTAATTTTTCTCTTAAAGAAATAATAGGAAATTATTTAAAAGATTTTCAATACACATACCGAGTATTTATCTTTAACTTACCAGTTAAATTTACAGAAAAAGAAATAAACAAAATGGAAAAACCGCCGATAGAAAAACGTATTAAACAGGGATCTTCTTATTATCAATTAACATCATGCCTTTTTTCACAAAGTTCCGGACATCATGAAATATGTGGATTTATATGTGAAGGCAAGGAATATATATATAACTCAAATATTAAAAAAGCGATTGAATGTAACTGGTCAAATTATGATTACAAGGAGTATATTGCCTATTATAAAGAACTAGAAGTTAATCGTGCTAATACAATTTATATGGAAGTTTTAATATATACGTTAGAAACACCTGTCGACATTAAAGAAAATACAGATTCTACCAAAGAAGTAGAAGAAGAAGCAAAATCAATAATAATACCAGATGTTCCATGTAAATTACCACCACCACCAACTTTAAACAAAACCAAAAATTGTAGTCGTCCAAATCAAGAGTTAATAAATGGAAAATGTTTAACAAAATGTAAAGAAACCCAAATAAGAAATCCTATAACAGGACGTTGTAAAATAAATAAAAATACAGTTAAATGTACGCGTCCAAAT
>Ga0114968_10002171_pt1 | contig 15137 bp, 10 predicted proteins | sample M_130807_EF_Meta_FD_87020 | JGI IMG/M metagenome (GOLD analysis project Ga0114968, IMG submission 87020) | Freshwater microbial communities from Lake Montjoie, Canada to study carbon cycling - M_130807_EF_MetaG | ecosystem: Environmental > Aquatic > Freshwater > Lake | place: Lake Montjoie... | reverse complement strand
TAAAATAAAAATAATTTATTTTCTTTTTCTTTTTTCTAAAAATGGCAATATTTATTCCTTTTATTGGAACCATTAACAGACCTGTTGGTATATAAAGAACTTGGAAAGAAAAATGGAACTTTTACAAAAGTATATCTATTTCAATATAAAGTTATTTAAAACTTTTAATTAATTATCAATATAAGCAATAATATAAAATGCAAGTTTTATTAGATACCAAAACAGAATATATTGATCATTTGCTTGATATAATTACAATACCTTTAGCTAAAAAAATATATAAAATGTATGACGCGTCTAATGGTAATATTAAAGTGTTTCAACAAAATTTAGTAGAAATAAAAAATTGGAATAATAATAAAATATATGATGAATATCAATCATTATTGAAAAAAACGAAATGTAATTATTTTGATAAATTATTGAAAGAAATTGTTATGTTAAATATTAAAATTAAAACTGAAAATGCAAATAAAATTAAAGATATATCGATTATCAAGTCTTATGATTTTATACATAGATGTATGATTAATGTAAGCATTTTTTGTTGGAAAAATGTTTATCTATTTTCAAGTAAAAATTTAAAACCATCTGAAAAACAATATCATTTAAATCTTATTGAAAAAAATATTAGAAAAATACTAAAAAATACAATAAGAGATATAACACCATTCGAAACAATTTTAGAATTATATAATGAGAAAGGAGGCAATAAAATGATTGAAAGTGATACCGAGGAAGAAGAGACAAGTGATGAAGAAGACGGCGAAGAAGAAGAAACAAGCGAAGACGATGAAGAGGAAACAAGTGAAGACGAGGAAGAAGAAGAAACGAGCGAAGACGAGGAAGAAACTAGTGAAGTGAAAACTCCAAAAATAAAAATAATTGAACCAGAAAAAATAGAAGTAATCGGAAAACCAAAAAAAGAAATTATTAAAACACCTAGAATAAATATTAAAAAATCAGATAATGAACTTATTATAACACCTAGAATAAATACTGAACCACAAAAAGAACTCATTATAACACCTAGAATAAATACTGAACCACAAGAAGAACTCATTATATCACCTAGAATAAATACTGAACCACAAAATGAACTCATTATAACACCGAGAATAAATACTGAACCACAAGAAGAACATAATGATGTACAAGAAGAACACAATGATACACAACAAGAACCTAATGATACACAAGAAGAACTCAATGATACACAAGAAGAACATAATGATGTACAAGAAGAACCCAATGATGCACAAGAAGAACCCAATGATACACAAGAAGAACCTAATGATACACAAGAAGAACTCAATGAAGATTTCAATGAGGAATTGATTGAACCAGAGAAAGAACGTACTATAACACCTAGAATAAATACTGAAGCGGAAAAGGAAGATAATGAAACGGATGAAGAGAATTATATAAATATGAATTTGGTGAATAATATTAAAAAGAAGACAAATAAAGTATTAATAATAAATTCAGACGATGATAGCAATAGTGGCAGTGATAGTGATAATATTGTAGAAAAGGACGATAATATAAAAAAAATAAATATTAAAGGAATGCGCAAATCTCGCTATTACTAATGTGTTAAGCACGTAATACTTTTTTATTATTATAATAAACGCCTATTTTTAGTATAAAACGATTTATAGCATTTTTATTAATAATTACATTATTTTTGTCATATAATTTAATATTAAATCTTGCAACTTGAGATTCTATAGGATTAAGATAATGAATTGTATCAGAACTATGAAAATCATTATTGATGGTAGTATTACCACTATCGATTGGAATAGTACTGTCAATAATTATTGAATCAAATGCATTTATATTATAACTTGTATCATTGACAAGTGTTTTATTTTTTCCAATAAGTCTATTTATATTGTTTAAATTAACATAGATAGAATTAAGGGGGGTATTTAAAGATGAATTATTAGGAATATTTAACAAAGTTGCGATTACATTAAGTTTATATACATTTCTTAATGGTTCGTCTAAATTAATATAAAAATCGCATGTGGTAGGACTATAATAAGTGGCACAATCGCTATCAATCACTATTATTTTATAATTATAATCAATAATTTCAGACATATATTAATATAAACATAATAAATTAATAATTATGTAAAAAATGCAAAATGTAGTATCATGTAATATGAAAGGAGATTTAGCAGAACAATTATTTCAATTAGCAAATATTTATAATTATTCTATTAAATATGATAAATCAATAATATTGAAAGATGAAAATATCAATATTTATTTGAAAAATTTGTTGAAAAATAAAATAAATATTATTGATAAAAAAGAATTTAATAAGATATATTTTAATTTTCATTTAGAACATATAAATAATGATATACCGAATTTATATAATAATTTATATATAAATGGTAAATTTATTACAAATGAAAATTATACAGAAGATACACGACTTTTCATAAGAAATCTATTTGTAAATAATAATGTATATTATAGAAATGCAAAGACTATTTTCAATGATATAAAAGATTTTTTTAATGAATATGATGATAATAATTATATACTGATGTATTATAATTATACGCGATGTTTAGACGTAGATATTACATATTATAATAATGCGTATGAATATTTATTGGGTAAAAATAAAAAAATATTAGTAATATCGAATGATATTGATGCGTGTAGGATGCATTTATCAATCAATAAAAATTTTTATTTCATCGAGAATGTAAATGAATGCGTAGAATTAATGCTTATGATATTGATACCCTCTATAATAACATGTGATATTTATACAAGTTGGTGGGGTGGTTATCTCAATAATAATATTATTACAATACCTAAAAAAATGAATAAATTGAAATTAAATAAATGTATATATATATAAGAATACACTATGAGCCATGCAACTGCGTGTATTGATATTGATCATCAAGTTATGAAAATAAAGAGAAATGTATTTACAAAAAAAAATTTATTATCAAGTTTATTTGAAAATAAAATGATAATTTCTACACCTAAAAGCATAACAATTAATCATTGGTTGGCGAAGCAAGTTATAACAATGGAACATCTTGTTGCGAATGGAGATAAATATGTTTATTGGGTAGCAGGTGGATTATCATGGAACAAATGGTATGATAAAAATAGTGATGAAAAAGTTTATACTGATGAAGAAATAATCAGTATGAGAACGTGTAATTATGATATACGATATATCTATTATAATGACAAAGATAATTTATTAGTAAAAGAAAAAATTATAGTTATATACAACAATATAATTTTAGTATTACAACAAATATTATTAGCAATTGGAATAAATACTACTATAAAAACTACAAATTTTAATTATGACGGCACAATGTTTGAAGATACGAATGCTTATCCAAATAAAAAAACTTATAATATTACTCTTGTATTAAATGAATTACCAGAAAATCAAGGTGGTGCAAAAAAACCACATAGAAAAAATCATATGGAGAGAGTGAGGGCTGCAAGAAAATTAGCTAATTTAGTTGCTAATGTATCAAGACAAAATCCAAAATTAGAAAAAACATTATACGATATTTATCGTAGTGAATTATTAAATAAAACAATCGTTGAATTTAATTTTCAAGCAATTCAACAATCAATGACACAAACAGATGCAAGCGTATCAGGCAGACCAAATTTTAGCATAAAATTATTTAAAGAAACTTATTTAAAAATTACCGACGTCGGTTATACTGATATTGATGATCATAAAACAATAGAAGAAAAATTAAATAAATTAAATGGATTAGGATTAATTACGTATTCATATTTAAATACATGTGATAAAGAACAAAATTTAGGGTTGAATGTAGATATATATAGACAAACATTATTTTTCGAAAAAGAATTAAAAAATAATTATTCTGAAATTGCAGAATATTTTAAGAGATCGTTATTAGATAATTATTATAACGTTTTTTCACGTACAAATTTTTTTAATGTATTTTTCGTACAAAATATAAATAAGATATATTATAAATATTCAGCAATAAATGATACATATGCCAGATTTATTGATTATATTGAACGATGGTTAATGTCTATATTTAGACCTGCGATTAATTCATTTATACGCGAAATAAATGAAGAACTAATGCCACTTGGTGTTGTATTATTTATTGCAGGAGGCGATGCAATGCGTCGTTATGATTTTAATATATCATCTACGAAAGATATAGACACAAAATTATATATTGGACATAAAAAAAAAGAATATATTGCTAAGAATGATATGCGTGGATATGAAGAATTTAAAAAGAATATTAAACTTATTATAGTGAAACATATAGTAAAATTAAGAAATTATTTAGAAACACATTTTCGTAATTTATTTACAATAAGAACTTTAGAAACTCATGAACATGGCAATGAAATAAAAGAACTAGATTATTCGAATATTCCATTAGAATTTGTAAATCCAGATACAGAGCAAACATTTAAATTATTTTTTACATTAGATAATGATAATATTCAACATTTTAGAACACGTGAAATAAGACCAAGTGATAACTTTCCGGTTAATTTATTTTCCATTGATTATGAAAGTAATATTGTGATAAAATATAAAGTTAATACTACTGGCGAAATTCGAACTAAAGAAATGAAATATACTATATCTTTATTAGATGTTGTATTACAAGAAGACGATTATAATGACACATACTATACTATGACAGAAAATGGCATTCCTATCGCAAGTTTATCTTTTTTAAAAGATGATTTAAATATTACTTATACAACAGAAGATCGAGCAGTAGCAAGAATAACATCTGGCAAATATATAAAAGATATTGAAAGATATAAAAAATTATGTTATATTACATATTTTCCACAACCACCAGAAGAACCATTAACAACTGAACAGTTTAATATAATATCCGAAAAAATAGAAAGTTTATATGCAGATGGAAATAAAGATATTGAAACTAAATTTAATATAATAATTTATAAATTACAAAATAAATTAGAATTTAATATATTTGATGTTATAATATGTATTCAGTTAGTTAGGACATCTGATTTATCACAATTATTAATAGACGCAACTGATTTATCAGAATTGGCGAAAAGATCTTTAAATATACTAAAAAAATTAATTGAAAACATAGCTAATTTTCAAGTAAATATTTATAATGAAAAATTAAATAAGAATGTAGGCAATAATTATACCGACTATCGAGACGACAAAGATAATATTATAAATATAAATTATCGCGAATTATTTACAAAACTAGTTGAAGCAAATGATGGTAAGCTAAAACATATGATTACTTATAATAATACCGGTATAAGACGATTATTTACAGAATATGGCATTGTTCGTCGTACAACTCAATCTGCGGCAAAATCAACTACTACAAAAGCTGTACCTGCTATAAAGAAATCAACCTCAAGAGCAGTACCATCAGTACCTGTAGCAAAAGCAACACCTGCTATAAAGAAATCAACCTCTAGAGCAGTACCATCCGCACCAGCACCCGTAGCGAAAGCAACACCTGTATTTGTGCCACCGTCTGCGACATCGCGCACTACAAGGCGAGGGACTGTTTTCGGCAACCCTTAAAAGACATATAATAATTGTGATTTATCAATAACAAGATTTTCATAAGGCAATACATTCTTAATTAAAACTGCAAAACTATGATTTGTGGCATTATTTATAAGAATTTGCGAACCTTTTGTTAGATATGGTTTTATAATATTATATTCCTTAATACAATGATTTGCATTTTCAATATCTTTTTTATTTTTATCGTATGTATCTAAATATATATTCAATATAACATTTTTATCTTTTAAATTATTTGCTAGATTTGCAAGAAATTCAAGACTATCCATATTTATTAATTTGATACTATGCGATACTATTTTTTCATTAATAGCATCTATTTTATCTTTATTTATATCACAACTAAATAAAATACCACCATATTTACAAACAATATTATTGAAAAGTAATGTACTATTGATTGAATTTTCATTATCAATCTCATCATTATTAAAGGACATCGTACCAGTTTCAATAATAATTGATTGATTTTGATTTCTACTATTCATTAAATTTTCAATGAAAACTTTACACGAAGGATAATTATGATGGTTCATAATTCCAGAAGGACAATTATAAGTGTTCGTGAATTGATTGTAATTTAATCTTTTGTTTTTTAAATTAGCAAAATGAAAATTATAAAGTTCCATTAATAATAATATTGCATTTTCTTTAAATTATTTTTATTTAAAGAAATTGATATAAAGAATTAATAACGATGGCAGAAAATAATGCGAATTGGTGGTATCCGAGTAAAAACGGAAAAAAACGAATTATGTGGTGTGGCACACATCCTATACAATCGAATGGCTATAGTAGAGTTATGTATTATATAGGAAAATATCTAGCAAAATATAAAGATATAGAATTAACGATATATGGTTTCCAGAATTTCAATAATTTCGGGGGTCAAGACATAATACGTGGTGATATTCCAAAGAATGTAATCATTCATGATGCATATGCTGCAGAAGATCCTAAAAGATCAGGATTTGGAGAAAAAGAAATAGGCAATTATATAAAACAAAATCCACAGGATGTTATAATTATTTTTAATGATGCTATGATAACTACGAGTTTAACGGCGACTATTATAAATGAATGCGGGAGCCATAGAAATAAATTTAAATTAGTTTCATATATGGATCAGGTATATAGATATCAGAAAAATGAATATATACAATTATTAAATACTTTTTTCGATGCAATCATCGCATTTACTCCATATTGGAAAGATATTGCCTATAAATTGGGTATTAAAAAAACAATGCCCATTTATGTATTTCCTCATGGGTTTGATCATAAATTATATTATCCTATTGACCAATCGATTGCTCGATTATATTATAATTATAATGATAATGATTTTATGGTATTAAATTTAAATAGAAATCAACCAAGAAAGCGCTGGGATACAACTATTATAGCTTGGATTGAATTTGTAGAAAGACATTATAATGTCAATATAACAAAATCGGTATCTAAAAATACATGCAAAATTAATAAATATACATCGAGACCTATAAAATTAGTTATAGGTACAATGGTGGATGGTTATTGGGATTTAGCGAATGTCATTGAAAATGAAGTTAAATTTCGCGATGTACCGCTTGAATATGTTATGAATACTATTATTTCTATTCCATCTCCGCAACAATTATCCGATAGAGATATTAATATTTTATATAATGCATGCGATGTAGGTTTAAATACTGCAGACGGGGAAGGATTTGGATTATGTGGTTTCGAAGGATTGGCATTAGGCAAAGCACAGGTGTCTGCATATGTCGGCGGAATGCGCGAATTTTTAAATGATAATATTGCATTATTAGTTAAACCAAAAATAAATATTTATTTAGACAATAAATCAAATGGAATTGGTGGAATCGCCGAATTGACGGATCCTAGTGATTATGCTGAGGCATTTTGGAAATATTTCAGTAATCCCGAATTAATGGAAAAACACGGATATAAAGGACGTCAACATATATTAACAAATTATAAATGGGAAAATATTGTTGATTATCTTTATAATCGCATACTAATCAATTTATAATAAATGGACTTAAGGATTATTTTATAATATAAATATAGGTTTTACTGAAAACCTCATCACTGTTTAAGTAATGAGAGTGTATCTGACTATCACTTACTATATTATAAGTGATAGTCAGATACACTCAGAGATAGGGTTAATTATTATTATTATAGGTTTAATTATAAATTTAATACAAAAATATTGAGTTTATATAATTTAATTATATGTGTAGATTATTAATTATTTATACATTATTTATTTTTGTTATTTTATCAATGTTTATAATTGGTAAAATAGGATAACATTCGTGTAAATGGGTTTTAAGAAAGGATTGGATTTTAAATTCTTTTGGAAATAAATGTTTAAAACCTTTGGATATATCGGTTGTATAAGATTTTAAATTTTCATTGAAATTTAATAAATGATTACTTTGAATAGGTAATATTAATAATAATTGTATATTTGGATTTAAGAAAGTTCCATTGTTTGTTATTTTTTCAATTTCATTTACGGTTAGATAATTACTGATATCTTTTGCTGTAGGTGGAAAATTATATGGGTAAAACCATTTATAATCTAATTCGATTTTTTTGTAATAATTATATGTCCAATAAATACCTTTAATATAATTACATATGACAGATGATATAATTGAACTATCGTAATTCACATTAATATCGAATAGAGATTTATAATAATAATAGCGCCACTTATTGTTATTATTATAAATATCGTCTAACAATTTATCTTTATGTTTAATACCATATTCTTGACTATTCAGAGTAAAATCGCATGGCTTTTTTTCTTTAAATTTTGAAACTTCTTTTATTATATCAATATCCTCTGTTTCGGCAATTGATGTAAAAATTTGCGCTAAACATTTTTGATTTATAGTATTATTACTAACCAATCCTCCATTTGAATTTATTGCGTTTGTTGTTATAGTAATAAGTGCATTTAAACCGTTATTTTTCATATTCAATGTACATATGTGTGGTATAAAATCATTACCTAATATAGAACACATTACACAATAACTTTCGATTATTTCTGTTTTATCTAAATTGACCCATTTTGGTTGCAATTCATCTAACAATGCTTGTTTTAGATTGTCAATACTTACATACGTAATCGCATTATTATTGTCTCTCATTAAATAAATATTATCAATATTTGAAATCAATGATAAGATGATTAAATCGGCATCTAAACCATTAATAATGATTGGTAATTTATTATCATATTCTAAAAGATGATTGAATATTTTATGTTCTCCCTCGCCTGCATTCTTACTACCATCTAAAATATATGATGTTTTGTTTTCACTTGTAATCTTATCTCGAATATAATCATCGAGATTATTCATAAATTCTGTTCCAACCGATATAGCATTGGTGTCAAATTTACTAATAATCTTGTCAATTTTATTTTTATAAATAGATAAATAACGTCGTTTGCGCTGTTGAATAATCTTAGCGACGGGTGCAACACCGTCAATGCAAATTAAAAGTTTATTTGGTTTATAATTGACGTCATAACTTTTAATTTTATTCCATAAATTAAGATACAATTTATCGACTTCTGTTTCTTTTGCGGCTTCTGGATGTATGATGCCATTAAAATCAATTGCGTAAATATTAATATTTGTAGGAAGTTTATTAATTATAATCCCTTTATACTTCTTTGTAAGATAATAGAAATAATAAGGTATGCCCATAATTATTTAGACAATAATTAATAATATTTATTCATTTTTTAAATATTTTTTTATTCTTATTTTCTTATAGAACAATAAATAATAAATATAATGGGGTTTTTTGATATATTCTTTGGTTCAACACAATCACAATTTACCGCTTATGCTATTTTAGCTGCAATTATAGCCATATGTATAACTATCTTATTAACTCGCACAGACCTTACACTCGGTAATAAATTATTACTTGTATTTTTCGTAATTTTAACCCTAGTTCCTTCTATATTTTTAATATTATTCGAAATAACCTGTATGGTTACTGGCGGCGATGATAAACAACGCTGGTGGTGCTGGGCTTATGCTTGGATAATTGCCGTATTTATAATTATTTATTGTATGTTCATAATAATAATATCATTTACATCCTTATTCACTTATAATAATGCTATCAATAAAGTCGATTTAACCGAAGATCAACAAAAGATGTCTCCACAAAATTCGAATGAATATGCTAAATCCGTGATTGAAACAACTGCTACTATGGAAAAATTCCAAGCAGATATGAAAGAAAAAGAAGAGAAAGAAGAATATGAAAATACTCCTAATCTATTAAATACAATCATGGGTGGCAATAATGTGGAAGAGTTTAATTCAAAGGAAGTTATAACCACACCTCAACCAGAAAAACAAGTCCCATATAATGAGAATGCAGCAGATATAGAACCATTTGAACGCCAATATGCCGCAAGTGCAATAATACAACCAACTGCGTCCCAAGATAAACCGAAAGAACCCGTTGCCAAACCACAAAAACCAGCACCTCTAAATAAACGTGAAGAATTTATGGGTTTTGAAGGATTTGGAGAAAATAACTATGCCGAATTTAATAATATTTAAGAAATTATTAATTTAATAATATTAATGGTAATTATATGAAAAACAAATTAGTATTTAAATCACAATGTTGTAGAAATTGCGGATTAAATGGACACATATATAAAATTTGCCCCCATCCTATAATTAGTTTTGGTATTATATGTTATAAAATAGAAAATAATGAAATAAAATATTTAATGATACAACGCAAGGATAGTTTATCTTTCATGGAATTTATACGAGGTAAATATGAAATCAATAATTTGGATTATATAAAGAAATTGTTGATTAATATGACTATTTCTGAAAGAAATATGATTCTTACAATAAAATTTGAAGATATATGGAATTATGTTTGGCATCAACCAGATATGATGTGTAATAAAAATAATAAAGAATTTATTAATTCTAAAACAAAATTTAGTATTTTAAATGATAATAATTTTTTAAGAAATTACATAACATCTATTAAAAGTGTTTATAATGAACAAGAATGGGGATTTCCTAAAGGAAGAAGAAAGATACGCGAAAGTGATCTTGATTGTGCAATTAGAGAATTTTATGAAGAAACAAGAATAAAACGCGAACATCTAGATATTATTGTAAATATTATACCATTCGAGGAAATATTTTTTGGAACAAATGGTATTATGTATAAACATTTATATTATGTTGCAAAATGTAATAACGCGGATATTTCTATTAAAATCGATAACAATTGTCTAGAACAAGTAAGAGAAATCCGTGCAATTCGATGGTTCAATTATAATGATGTTATTTTACACATCAAGACTTATAATATGGAACGAATAGAATTATTTAAATTCGCTAATAAAAAAATTAGCGAATATGAAAAAATATAATTATTTTTTTCTTTTCAATTTAACTAATAGAATTATGAGTAAAATTGACGAAGATACTTATACATTAGAAGAATGTTTAAAATGGAAACAAAATAAAGAAATAAATCCTAAAACAGGCTATTCTATCAAAAAAGGCAAAACTATTTATAAAAAAATACAAAAAGCTTGTAGTCATGTACAATCACCAATTATATCACCAGCAGAAACTGATAAAAAATTTATAAAAATATATAAGACTAAAAAAGACGAAGTTGACTATAAGCCATTAATCATAACTGTTGATGTATGTAAACAATGGTTAAAAAATAAATTGAAAAATCCATTCACAAATTATTTAATATCCGAAAAATCTACATTGTATAAAAAACTAGAAAATGCTTGTAAACAATTGAATATGAATGAGGATATTAAAGATGAAAATAAAAAAGCAAAAAAACACAAGGAAACGAATAATCCTAGACATCATTTAAAACGTCCACCTACGACAGAAGAATGTATTGAATGGAAAAGTAATAAATTAAGAAATCCATTGTCTAAAACAAAAAATACAATCGTTCCAAATGGTAAAATATATAAAGAATTGGAAAAAGAATGCGAGGGAATACAAACTCCCATTCTAAAAAAAATAAGTGAGGAAATAATGAGTGATAAGATATCAGAAATATCCGAAGATAAAAAAGTACATAATAAACAATCAAATGAACAATTATTAGAAATTTTAAAACAAAAAATTGCAAAAACCAAATCTATTCATCAAGAAACAGAATTTAAAGAACTTTATTATCCTGACTTAAATGATCCTAAATTTAATGAGAAACTATTAGCATTGAAAGAAATACGAATACATAAAATAAATAAATACAATGATATCAATAATTTAGATGATTTCAATAATAAAGCCAATGAATTATGCAGAGGGTTCGATAAAAGTCCATTCCAATATTTAATTGCACACTATCTATCATATAGAACGCCTTATAAAAGTCTTTTATTATATTATTCCGTAGGTGTTGGTAAAACTTGCACTGCAATAACAATTGCAGAAGGATTATTAATAAATCATAGTAGCTATGATGAACCGAAAATTTGGATTATATTACCCGGCGCAATAGAAGCTGGTTTTAAAAATCAAATTTTCGATACAATGAAATTAATGGATTTTAGCACAATCGCAAATCAATGCACCGGAGATACATATGTTAAACTTGCTCAATTATCAAAAGATATTGATATAAAAACAGCGGAAAAACGAATTAAAAAAATAATTAAATCTCGTTATATGTTCTTTACTTATGAAGGATTTGCAAATTATATTGAAATAAATTATACATCTAAAAATAAAATAGTAAGCGATAAAGTTATTATCGTGGATGAAGCTCATAATATACGCAGTACAAATATAAATACCGATGATATGACCGATGATATTGATATAAAAGCAAAAGATATCACGGATGAAAATAAACGCGTTTATTCTGCCTTAATCGCCTCATTAAAATCAGGTGTTAATAATAAATTAATCTTATTAACGGCAACACCTATGTATAACGAACCTTATGATATTTACAATCTCTTTTATTTATTATTATTAAATGATAAGCGCGAATATCTTTATAATAGCGATAAAATATTCGATGCAAACAATAATATAACACAACAAGCTAGAAAATTCATTGGATTGATGTCGTCCAATTATATATCATATTTGCGAGGTAAAAACCCCTTTAATTTTGCTTTTAAATTATCGCCCAAATTGAGTGGTATAAAAATATTAGATAAAATTATACCAAAAACGGATAACGGTAATCCAATTGAGACAATTGATTCGAATTGGGTCAATAATATAGAAGATGGGGTAGTTATTTCTAAACTTGGAAAAAAACAATTAGATTATTTAATTGCTAAAAAAATAATAGTTTCTGGAGAAAAACATCAAAATAACTTTGCAGCATTACAACCAATGAATATTGTTTATGATACAGCAATTGGCAGAGAAGGTTTTAATAATATGTTTATAAAAGTTGGCACAAAAGAACAAATAATCGTGAATTATAATAGTAAATATAAGAATTGTTTAAGTCCTGACGATAATAATCTTGGATTATATTCGGGTAAATTCTTAAATATTGCGAATATTATTAAAAATACAAATGGAATTATCGTTATATATTCTAAATATATATGGTCTGGTATAATGCCATTTGCAATTATCTTAGAACATATGGGTTTTTCGCGCGAAGGTACTGAAAATATTCTTGCGGAAACTTCAATAACACATAATACGACTTATGAAAATATTAAATATCCGAAATATTGCATACTCTCAAGTAGTAATCCAGAAATTATGGGAAATACTACGATTGACGGATTAATGAATATTATAAATAAACCCGAAAATAAAGATGGAAAATTAGTTAAAGTAGTATTGATGACACCTGTTGCTGGCGAAGGCTTAAATTTTCAAAATATTCGTGAAATGCATATTTTGGAATCGTGGTATCATTTCAATCGCATCGATCAAATAATAGGAAGAGGTATTCGCAATTGTAGTCATAAAAATCTACCAGTAGAATTGAGAAACGTAACTGTCTTTTTACATTGTTCTATTAATAATTATGAAAAAGAGACAGCAGATATTCATGCATATCGTATATCTGCGCGCAAACTTAATCAAAGTTTCATAGTGGATGAAATAATTAGAAATAATGCACTCGATTGTAGTTTATTTAGAAATATTAATTATTTTCCAAAAGAAATGTTTAAACTCGGTAAAATAGATTTGATTACGTCCCAAGGTGCAAGAATTAAATATGAATTGGGCGATGCTGACAAATATAAACCCGTTTGTAGAGTAAATGTAGATGATATAAAAGAAAATAATTTAGGTTTCAGAGAAGAAACATATAAACATCTCGCTTTAAATATACAAACAAAACTGAAAAATGTAATATTAAGCTATATTCATAAAAATGAACGATTTATATCCTATCAAACAATTAAAAAGATATTTACAGATGTCGATGAAAAAATATTGATGCATTCCGTTAAAATAAGTATTTATCCGAATATTATTATTGATAATATTCTTTTATTACCACATAAGGACGGTGTACATATAATTGATGTGATTGAAGATAAACCTGTTAAAATATCTTTAACAAGAAATGTTAATAATATGAACGATGAAACAGCCGATATTAATGAAAATTTTTATAAAATTATGGATAAAATTGAAACAGATAATTACGATAATGCAATAATTTCTTTATATACAGCATTGGATGAAATAACGTTTAAATTACTGATATCTAAAATCTTTCAATCAAAAGCTTTAAATAAAATTGATAGTTTTCTAGAAATGTGTTTTCTGAAAGAAGGGATATTAATAACAAAAAAAGAAATACCAAATGTAATAAATGATTTTAAATATATAGGATTTGTTAATATTTTCAATGAAGAATTCGAACCATTATTATATAATCAAGATGGTATAAATCACAAATCTTTAAATCCGAAACAATTAGAAACATTAAAATCGAATAGAAAAATAATTAAAGATCCAAATGACCTAATGAATGAAACATTGCCATGGGGATTAATGATACCTGTTTATGAAAATAAAGAAAAGAAAAATAAAATTAATGTATTTAAATTATTAACACCTGGAATAATTTATGGAAAAAAAACAGGCATCGTATGTACATCCTTGCATAAAAAAGAACATTCCAAATTCTTTAAAGATTTATCATTACAAGATGCTAAAAATACAAAAGAGAGTTATTGTAGTAAAATTGCCGCTAAATTATATAAATTAAATAGAATTACTTTATTGCCTATATATAAACCGGCATAATTATTTTACAATAGATTTCATAAATTGTTCTGTTTGTTTTTTATTATTTTCAATTTCTTTTTCTAAATTTTTTATAATTTCATTATTATTATTTATATAATCGACAATTTCTTTTTGTTTTTCTAATGATGGAATTGGAATTTTAATATTACATAAATATTCTTTTGAAATATGTTGTATTCCAACGCCTATAAATCCTTTCTGTAATATTTCAATATTTATTG
>Ga0114968_10002166_pt1 | contig 15154 bp, 15 predicted proteins | sample M_130807_EF_Meta_FD_87020 | JGI IMG/M metagenome (GOLD analysis project Ga0114968, IMG submission 87020) | Freshwater microbial communities from Lake Montjoie, Canada to study carbon cycling - M_130807_EF_MetaG | ecosystem: Environmental > Aquatic > Freshwater > Lake | place: Lake Montjoie... | reverse complement strand
TCTAGCAGCCTTGGCACTATAACTGGCTTCAGCAACTGCACTTTCATTAAGTGCTTGTGTCATTGGACTCTTCCTAGTAGGCTGAACAGCAGGTACTGAGTGCTCTGCAAGAGTTTGTTTTTGGCTCAGTTCAGCCATGCGTTTGTTGAGATCGTAAAAAAATGTCATGTTATTATCCTCTTGGGTTGGCACCAGTTGCTGGGCGGGGTTGACGCTTGATATTGTTGAACGGGCTCTTGTCCTGTGTTGGAATATCATTTGTGGTTTTTGCAGGAGGTGTCTTGCCTCCAGCCACAGTAAAGTCTGAACGATATTCGTTCTTCAATACTGCATGTTGATATGGATTGGCCGAGTAGTCCTGGCTCAGTGCCTTCTGTTCTGCATCAGGTGCAGGATAATCTGTATCAGCAATCAGGTCTTTGTTCTGTGCTGTGATGTCTGCAATTTCTTTGGCAATGCTGTCATCGTAGGCCGCTGTTTGCAGTGTGATAAAGTTGGGGTTAAAGCCCAACAACTGTGCCAACTGTTTGATCTGTGGTTCGATAGCAGGGTATCTAAAACTCACGTCCATGAAAGTCACGCTTTCATTTTCTGCGCCCGGAAAGTCTTTTTGCAACTTTTGCACAGGTGTAGTTTTAGGGCGAGAAATTTTGACAATGTCAAACTGCGCCATTTTTTCTTCGAGATTTTTGATGAATTCTTGCGGCACATCACCTAGGATTTTGATCCTGTAGTCGTATGTGCGCTCAGATTCTGCGAGATATTGATGAAATGTCTTCATGGTAAGGTCCTATATGATATTTATTCTTTTTTCACGATTGTTCGTCTATCGCCAATCAAGCGTTCCAAGATTTCATTGCGATCCAGCACATGGCCTTGGCCCGGCTGTGTGGGTGCGTCGTCAGGGTTTTGTTGATCCAGTCGGGCTTTTTTCAACTGTAGATCGATTACTTTTAGTTTTTTGTTTAGTTTGGCTGTCTTGGCTGTGAGTGCATGACCCAACATTGTGCCGGCTACGCCAAAGATTTCTGCGGCAAATCTCGAATCAACGTTAAAACCTAAATCCATTAGGTCATCAAATGTTTTAGTTGCTTTAGCCGCTAGTTCGTCCATTTCTTGATCTGACGATTCTAGATCTCGTACCATTGGTAAAGCGGCATTTATCTTGTCAATTGTGCTATCAATCTCCGTTATATATGTTTTAGTTTCTTCAATGGTGGGTTGATCAAGATTGGGCATTTCTACAGGAATGCCGCCATTTGGTGGTAAATCAAAAAGTTCCTCAAGTTTCTTCATACCATATTTAGTGGGTTGAACTCTGCTTACACTTATCTCCGTGCCATCTTTCTAAGTTGCTTTTGCCACCTACAATTTTTCCGCATTTATGACACTGGAATTTAGGTTTAGAAATACCTTTTTGAGTAATACTCATTGAAAGTTTTGTACTTTCATTATGTTGCCTTCCCCACATTGGATTTTTATCACCTTGTTTTACCGAGGACTGTAACTTTTTTGAGTCTGATGAATGTTTTTTTCCAAGCCAAGTTTTATATGGTTTAGGAACGCCTTTGTTCAATTGCGACGACGCTAGTGAAACTTGTTTTCTTAGTATTTCGTAAGTATAAGAATTAACCTTATGTCTCAACCTTTGCTTTGAATGATCTTGGTTTACCATTGACCATATAGCAAAAGTCATTTTTCTTTTATTAACATCGGTTACCATTTTTGATAGTAATCTGTGACAAATAAAATGTTCTCTTGCAGTAAGTTTAACCAAGTTGTCAGAACCGTTGTTACCACCTAAACTTTTTGGTATGATGTGATGTTTTTCTGAATAAACATCTGTTGGTAGTGTTCTTATTTGTGCTTGCTGTATTATGCTATAATACCAACGAGTGTATTTGTTTTGTAAATACATTTGCTGTGATTCCTTTCAATCATAGAGCCAGTGGATCTGCCAGGATCGCGATTGGCACCTTTATTTATTATTTGCTACCGTTCTTGAACATTTGATCTTCTGTAATTACTCTAAAAATCAAACCGTTTTTCCTGGCCCATAATGTTGCCGCATGCCATTTGGCATGATTGATTGCAACCACAGCACGATCTCTAGATGACATTTTTTCCTCAATCACGCTTTGCTTTTTGGGTTTGATTTCTATTAACTCTGCTCGCACCTGATTGCCTCGAGTACGATATGTCATTAGTATGTCGGGTATGTATTGACTCTGCTTGCCTGTGATGGGATTACGATAGGGTATGGCTATGCTTTCACTGGCCCACTGTAGCACAGCATCGTTGCTATCACAGAATTTAAAAAAAGCATGTTCCCAACCGGATCTGTATCTAGGCACACCCTTGCCCACATACTTGGCTGGGTTAGTTAGTGTGTATGTGCCATTGGCCCAACGACTCATGCCAGCACATTCCTTGCGGTATAGTAGTTGGGTGTGACTGCGGCACCAAAACCCAACAAGGTGCTGCCGCTCCGCATGTTGTTGAGATAGTAGCACAAGGTTTGCGTCAAGGTCAGTGAGTCTTGTCCTTCGAGCGTTTGCAAGATTGTTAGCACTGGGGTGCGAGTTTCATCTGCAATTCTAAACAAGGCAACTGCAAAATTACCAGCAGCCGCATCTGTAGTGAACACACTCTTGAGATAACTGTAAACCACATCATATTCTTCTGCACTCACAAACTGTTCATAACTGTAAAATCCGTCAAAAATTCTAACAGTTAAGTCGTTGTTTGAGTTAGGTGCGTTGACCGAGCCGCCCATGATTAGCCTCCTGGCGATCTAGGAAACACAAAGCCCCCTGATCCACTTTGCGCTTGCCTCACTGCACCTGGAATGCTGTTACGTATCACCGCTTTCACTGCGGCATTGGCTTCTTCATTGACCACGCTCTTGATGTTGGCACCTTTAAATGTGTTGTAGGTTGTGCCGGCCTTTTGTATAGCCCCAATCACCCCTGTGACTCCGCCACTTTGTAAGTCTTGTACAATACCAATGCCAGCATCCAACAAGCCACCTTGGCCTAGCACAGTTCTTGTGCTGCCTGGACGTGCCAGACTTGATCTAATGTTATCATAGTGAGCAGAATCAGCAAAACCTTTAACATTGGTATCTGGTCTTGACCCACCAATAGCACCTGAATAATACTTCACTGTTTCGTACTCCACAGTCATAGAGTTTTCCATAATGCCACCACCCTCACTGTAGTTATATTGGTCATGTTTCCATTCTTTAACTAAGGGGTTGATCAACACATAACTGGCCCACTTGTGTTGGTCCATTCCATAGATTGTGATGTCTCTGAAGAAAGCAGGTTTACCAGTAGATTGATTACCACCAAGGCTACCGCTTGCGCCTGCGGCACCTTGATCATATGCTTCGCCAATGAAGCCCCAGTCGTTCACAGGTCGATTGGCAGAATAAATGTCTCTTGCGCCATACGCAAATCCCGGTTCATTGGCCACTTGACCAATACTGCCGTTCTGATTGCTGGCTGATCCATACTGTTGATTAGGATCTTTATAATAGTAACTGTAGTAGTTGTACCAAAGATTTCTACTTAGGTCACCGCCGTCATCATGAAATGACATTGATACCGGTAGATAGTTGATTTTCTTTTGTATTATTCGTTTGCGATTATACTGATTTAGTGTTTCGGTGTCAAGAGTATAGTTTGGTAACTGTATAGTCTTAACTAGCAATCCTAAACTGCTTTGATCACTCACAGAGAAAATATTTCTCAGTGTGGGGATTTCACTTGTATTAAGATTGAAGTATACGTGAAATAAAAACTTGTTCCGAGGAGCAAGTTCGTATCCGTTGGTCCTAAAGGTCTTGCTGGCATGGGCGTAGTCTTTAAGACCTTGCCCACCAAAGAAACCTGTCAGGAAATCCTGACCCCATTGCATATTGGTCTATCCTTACTGGACTGCCTGAGCAGTACCAGCACCAGTTACAACGTCGTTCACTGTTCTAGCAATTGCAGTACCAACACCAGTACCGTTGGGGGTCTGGTTGGCATTGTCGTACACAATGGTCATTGCGATAGTCATTGGGTCATTGGTACCATAACTAGCATCACCATAGTCAACACTGCTTAGATAGCAACCATATAATTCCCATGTTTCAAGAACGATAGGTGTAGCGGCACCGTTGCCACCGTCTAGCACTTCAAAACGTGTGGTAAACTTGTAGTCGATACCCGAAGCAGCCGAAGCCATCTCCAAGAAGTCCATTTGTTTCTGAAGTTGTTCGCCAACCAGTCGAGTGGTAGCGCCTGATGCATCGTCACGTAGAGTGCATGTGACGTCTGTCCAGTGTGGCTTACCTGACAGTTTTAATTCACTGTTGTAGATCGGAATAACAATAGGGTCAAAAGTTACTGTTGGGCGTTTGAAGTCCATGACCTGTTTGGTTAATTCTGTTCTAGGTGTACTCACACCAAAGTTTTCAAATACCACTCGAAAGCGATATTTGAGTTTGGGCATGAGCAAGCCCTGATTGCTTGCGCTTTGATCGCTTGCCAGGGGCACTGTCATTCTTGATAATGATGCAACGGCCATATTAGTATCTCCTATAGTGTTATTTATATCGTTTGAGGCCAAAAAAAATGGGGTGTTGCCACCCCATTTTCGTGTCTAGCGGTATCGTTAGACTGCTTGTGCAACTGCCACTGAGCCGGCAGCAATCTCGCCTGTGTTCTTGAGACGAATCGGAATGTAGATGAATTCCACTGCCTTGACTGGTTCAATTGCAATGTCAACCCACAGTTCATTGGCATCAATTCTGGCTGGTGTATTGTTGGTGTCATCACACACAACCAAATAGTCATAGATGCCGCGCTTGGCAACCAAATCAATCATCAGGCTGTTTACCGCGTTCTTGATTTCATCACGTGTGATTTGATCATTTGGTTCAAACAAGAACTGCTTGCCAATTGATTCTAGTCTGTTACGGATAAACACAACCAAACGTGCCACATTGATGCGATCCAAACTTGTGGTATTAGCATAAGTTGTTTTGTTACCAAAGTTGGTAATACCCACACCTGGCACAAACGTAATTGGGTTGATATTGTTTTGATACAACACATCACGTAGGCCTTGATTCACACCAAGTGTAACGAACTCGCCAGTTTGACCGTTGATATAACCAATGCGATCAGCGTTGTCAATTACACCGCGACGTGTACCTGCTGGTGCCAACCATGGATAAGCCACTTCGTCGTTGCGAATGATAGTGCGAACCATCATGTGACTTGGTGCTGTGACCACTGCAGATCCTGATAGATCGACTGTTTGGCAACTTGGCCAGAACACACCCAAGTACGGAGTGCTTGTGGTCAAGCCATCACCAGTAGGATATCCTGCTCCTGCGTTGTTGGTTGCCCAACTCACAATCTCAGCACTGTCTGCTGGCAAACGCATTGGAGTGTCACCCACCACAAACACAGTGTTATTGCGCTCGTTGCTGAGTGCTACCATGTTGGGAATCAATTCTGGATAAGAAGTGCAAGCACTCAGATTAAATTGATTTTGTTCTTCTCTAATGGTCACGCTGGTATCAATTCCTGCTTTGAGTGCAGCCACAATCAATTCACGTTGAGCAAAACGTCCCATGTTAGGAGCACCCGAGTTGCGGTTGCCACTGGCAGTGACCCAACTGTTGACTTCTAGTTCAGCCCAATAAGTTGTGTTGGTAGGCGCAGTTCCAGTAGGAGGAACAGCAATGGCCACATACAACGTGGTGTTGTACAACACTTGATCGCCTACTGCGTATTGAGTTGTATTACTCCATGTGTCATATGCGAAATCTGTGGCATTAAAATAGTTTGCTTGGAAACTCTTGACATTAAATCCTGAACGACGTGTGTTAAACAACAACATGCCTGTTGGATATAGAGTGTAGTCAGGAGCATCAACATCCAAGTAATTGCTGGTCAGCAAACTTGTGATAGTAGGTAATGCACCAGTGACAGGATTCACTGTGCCTGTCGAACTCCAACGAGCATCTGCAAACAACACACCGTTTTGTGTGGTTTGATCTGTGTTGTCCAAAGTAATCCATTGCTCCACGCCATCAACAGTAGACCAACGATTGATCACTGGGTACAATTCCAAATTACTGGTATCGATCCAAAGATCGCCATTGACCAATGCAGTACCATCCGTTTGTGTGGTTGGTGCTGTGGCACTGATAATTGGCCCTGTTGAGTTTGTGTTAGACAAATTGTAGCCACGAACGTCGTTGGTTTCGTTTTGATAACCCACCCAACCTGAGCCACTTTGAATCATAATGTCAACTTGGTTTGTGGCTGAATAATACCAGTAACGACCACTGGCAGGATCTTGATCAGGTGCAGTGGCACTGGCAGTGTAAGTCAATGGAACCCAATTGCTCAGCAATAACCATTCATCGTTTGCCGCAACAATTGGCACTGTGGTGTCTGTGTCCACCACAGCGTCACGACATCCAGTGACTGTGTTGCTAAATCCTGCGTCAGCAACAGCAGTGCCTGAACTTATGTCTTGCAATAAAATTACACCACCTTGTGACTGTGTAAAGAAAATGTAACCGTTACTATCAACATCAGCACTGACATAAGGAACTGCGGCTGCAGAAACTGCCGCAATAAAGTCACTGACTGTTCCTGTGCCACCAATAGTTACTGTTGCTGGAGTGGTCAGTGTTGTGCTGTTGGCGGTAGAAGTCATGATGTAAAACTGATTGCCGACTGTGAATGTTGGATCTACAGTATCACCTGTTATCACTGTGGCTCCCAGTGCTGATCTTTCAAATACCTGCAAAGTGTAGGTATTATTGAATGGATTGTTGGTGGTAGGACCATTGTTTAATTCAGGGCTTACATTATACTGAGTATATGTGGTGCCTACTGGAATAAGTTTGCCGCCAGTGGTGTCAAGGGTTGCATTAGCGGTCCAATCATTGGCATACACAGTAGCACTTTGTTGTACAAATGCTGCCAATGCAGTAGAATACTGCTTGACGACCATGGTAGTTCCAAGATTAGTGCTGTTGGTCTTGTTCCAAACAGAACCGGTTGGGCGGGGTGCGGAACTTGTGCTGTTCCAGCGAGGATTTTGATAACTAGGGCTTTGTTGCAATGTTGGAGCATAATAAACGTCGTTGGCAGTCAATCCCAATGTTGTGATCAGTCCTGCAGTACTTCCTGCGCTGTCAATCACAATAACACCATCGTCGGCCGTCGACCCGTCAGCCGTGGCTTCAGAATTTGCGTACAAGCAAAACTTGTTGTCAATTACGGCACTATATACGCCTATAGCGGAAAGAGAGCCAGAACTGTTAACTGCGGCGCTTAACCCAGCAACATCGTTATTGGGAGAAACTGGAACTGTGACTGTGATTCCGTTGATCACCAGTGTATTTCCAGCAGTCAAGTCAGCAGTCACGGCGTTGGCGCCTGTAACTGTAGGCCAACTCAATTTCCAATCGTTACTGCCCACCAACACCCAGGTGTTGTACAAATCTTGCAGTGTGGTTGAAGATGTCTGAGTGTCGTCGGCGGCACCGTTCTTGTAATAAATTGGATTTTGTGTGTTGGTTGTTACCACAGCATAATCACCAATACTGCCATAACTATCCACTGGAACTGATCCAGTTAGATATGCAGTGTCTGTAATCACACTTGGCACCATGTTTGAGAATGCGCCAGTGGTCAAGTTCCACTCGAAAATACCCCATAAGGTATTGGCAGTATCCAACCAAAAAGAACCGTTGTCGGGCTCGCCTGTGGGGCGTACCAGACTGGCTGTGAGTTGTGTTAGATCAATGTCGCAACGCTGTACATAAGCACGGTTTGTTACACCCAGTGCAGAGTAAGCGGCCAATAAACCGTATTCGTTGAGTTCGTAACCGTTAATTGGAGTTCCAATAGTGGTCTTGTAAAAGAAGGGATTGCCAAATGTAGCAGTCAAGTCTCGTTGACTGGTGATCAAATAGGCTCGATTGGCATTTGCTGCCAACGTACCAGCGGCTACTCCGACTCCAGATCCAGATACTTTGTCTTGCGCAGTGGCAATCAAGAAGTATGGTACCGAATTAGTAGCGGCTGAAAGATAGTTGCTTTCGTCGATGATGGTGACTTGTACACCTGGTGAAACTAGTGCCATTTTGGCTCCTTATAAAACTTAAAGATATTTATCGTAACACACCAAAACCGTGCCAGTTGCGATGCCCTTTATAAAGGTTCGGGTCCATAAATACTCAATGAGACCCATTTGCAAGGCCTGTAATCAACGTCCAGTGGCTGTTAACTATCGTCGTGAAGACACAGTTTACTATCGCAAAACCTGTGACAACTGTATACGTCGTGGGCGGCAGGAAAAAGCACCCATAGCACGATGGCAATCGGCAGGATACAAGAAAAAAACTGCTTGTGATCGTTGTGGGTTTAGATCAAGATACGCCAGCCAACTGCTGGTATATCATATTGATGGTCGATTGACCAACACAGAACTGAGTAACTTACGCACAATTTGTTTGAACTGTGTGGAAGAGGTCAAGCGTCAGGCTGTGCCCTGGAAGCCTGGAGACCTGCAAGCAGATCATTGATCTTTGCAAAAAGGTCATCTACTGTAGCGTTGTTATCTAGTACAGAATCAAACCGTGTGCCGACCCAGGCAGTTTCACTGGCATGGACTCCGTGCTTTTCTAATTTACGCTGACTCAATGCCCAAGTTGAGTTACCGTTAGGGCCACGATTTACACTAACTGCTGAATCATACCAGGCAGGTTCAGGGCCACGAGTAACCCTAATAACACAACCACCGGCGTTTTTAATGGCTCGAATTTCGTTGGGAAATCTGCAGTCACTGATAACAATATCGTCTTGGCTGTGACGCAGTTTGTTTTCTAATGACGCAATCCAAATGTCATCATGGAATCCGGCTCTACACACTTCTGTGCCCCAGTATTGCAAGATCCAACGTGGGGTTAGTGTGGGCATGTTTAAGCGTTCTGCCCACCAAGGATCCACCCGCTCACGCCACTCACGGGCTTGTTTTGTGCGTCCTTCCAGCAGGGTTCTGTCCCATCCAAACACTTGTGCCACAGCATCTTTAAGTGTTGATGCAAATGATTCTCTGCGGAACCCATGAAAGTTAGTGAGATAATCAGCAATAGTATCTTTGCCCGAGCCAATGAATCCACATACTCCAATAATCATAAATGTCTTCCTGTAAAGTCTAAAATTAATTGGTCGTCTTCAACAAACCCTTGCAACTGTGTCATGTTATTATCAACCACTTTGAAAAAGTGATTATAATTATGCTCGATATCTTGAGTAACTTGTGTTTGATAGATATTTATATTATCCAAAAACCCAGCAGTATTGTCCACAATTTTCTTTAATTTTTCTTGTGCATTTGATTCTGTGCTGTAGTCTGGATGTACCATGTATTTCTCAAAGGTTCGAAAACCCAACTCCTTCAATCGAGTTAATGTGTTTTGTTGTCCAGCAACAATAAAGGGCTGGCAGTTTATAATGGGCTTCCAGATTTTTTCACATAAGACCATGTCATAAGAATTATCAACAAATTCTGTTGCGCTAACCACATTTAAACTGGTTTGTTCATAGAGATTTTTTTGCCACTGGACACTAGAGAGTACTTGTGCTTCATGTTTTTCTAATTCAATGTTGTCTGGGTTACATTGGTATTGTGTTAAAAACTCTGTTAACTCTGACTCATTGAGTTCAGGTAAAAGATTGCGACACTTTTCCACAGTGTTGTTGTCTAAGAATAAACTCCATATTGCACGATCTAATAGATTTGCCTGAGCATACATCCATAATAGTCTAATTCTTTGTAACTTGTGTGGTTTACCGGTCAAAAACAAAAATTTACCAGTGGTTGGATTATAGCAACTATTATTTTGTGATTTATTTGTGTTTACTGCATTGTTAACTCGTAACAAATGCCAATCTATATATAACGCTGGAATCGGCCAAGCAACTGCTAGTGATTGGTGTGATCGATCTAATACTATTTTGTATCCTGTTGGCAATTGTTCAAGTACAGGAACTAACTTCCCAATGGCAGGAAATGATTCAGAAAATATACCAAAGGCACATGGCTGTGCATTGGACAGATCAACAAGTGTGTTAACTAAATTATCATCGTTGAAGATTATATCATCTATTCTTATAATTTTCAAACCAGTTCCTTTACGTTCAAATGTTTTAGTGTAGTTTGTAACAAGTCTATTTGTCTGCGACAGTCTTCTAGTGCATGGTGACTGGTAGGTGGCTTGGGCAATTCTGGCCATAGTCCAAACACGGTACGACTGTCTCGCACTGAATAGTACTGCCAAGGAATGGGTTTGTTGTAACTCTTGTAGGCATGCTCAAGAATGTTCATGTCGTAGGTCGGACCCTGAGCCCATATTCGTTTGGAGTGCCAAATTAACTTGCCTAGCCCATCTAGTGCTTGATCTAAAGGAATGCGTCCTTCTTCTGCGAAGGCTTCGTCTCGGGCTGGTGCAGGTTGAGTTGCCCACCAATCTAGTGTGCCTTGCTCAATACGTCGATCGTCCTGGCTCTCCAGGGTAACACGGGCATAGTATTGTTGGTCATACCAGCCATTGCCCAAGGGGTCAAACGCCTGTGCGGCTATGGTAAGAATAGTAGTGTCGGGGCCTGTTGCCAGGCCCTCAAGATCAATCATCAGGTCCATATGACGATTGTAACACGACTGCAATAGTCTGTCTAGTGAGTTTTAGCCAATTACAAAGGTGAGTGGTTGCGATCCGTCCACATACATGACCAGTTCTTGGATCTTGGCATCCATTTGGGTCTGTGCCTCGGCTTTCATAGCCGCACCGTTTAAAGTACCACCGCCTTGAGGTCCGGCAATGGTGCCAAACTTCTCACGTGCTTCACCAATGATCATCTTGCAGGCCGCAACCATGTAGTCACGGATCCATTGTTGGATTTGGTAATCACTCAGCAATTGGATTTCGGGTTTGAGGTTATAGGTCCAAAGTAACACAACCTCTCCACCACCAGGGGGACTACGGATCAGTTGCAGTTTCTTGGTAACTGGATTCCAAGTGTAATTTAGATAGCCGCCGAACATTCTGGCAGCCAATTCCACATACTGTGAGTAAAAGTCGTAAGTGGCCAGGCCACCTGCTTGGTTGAAGTTGATCAAGTACACGTTCATTTGTGCTTGACTAAACGGATCAAAGTTACTTCCAAACGGTCCTGTAGCAATACCAAATGTGCGTCTAAAGATCTGTCGCACACTTTGCACTTCTTGCGGCAAAGTGTAGATGTTTACCTGATTGACCAACTGCATGAAACTGTAACTTTCTTCATACGCATTGTTGGCTCGCTGTCTGTAAGTACCAATGGTACGCTGATAAGCGGCTTCGTAGTGTGCAGGGTCCAATTCAAGATCCACAATTTGATCGCCTAGGGTCAGGCGTACATAATCGTATAATGCAGATTTGAGTGTAACTAAAGAATTTTCTGTTTCATCCATTGGGGAACTCCGTCCCCAATATTTAGCCCGTTACCAACTCTTGAGAATGATCAGGTTCTCAGTACCACGCCCGTTCCAGGCAGTTTCTGTGGCCTTGATTTCTTTGAACAGTTTACGTGCGGCCGGCTTGCCTGCGGCTTGTACTGCTCGAACAACGTCCCCTGGCTTGCGCAGGGTCTTTTGTTGTGTTTCCACTGTGCTAAATCCAATGATGGAGTTGTTCTTGATAGTAAACGCCTGTGTATGGCTGTCAGCAACCAAGTGTATGAGTTTGCGTTTTTTAGTGTCATACAACCAGGCTTCGGCCTTGTCCACCAAACTTGCGGCAGGCAAACTCTTGAGTTTGAGTTCTGCAAACTCTGCCTGTATCTTGAATTTTGCGGCACGTTTTTCTGGGGGCACTGCCTTGACCTTGCGTGGTTTGCGTTCCACTTTCTTGATCTGCACATAAGCACCACAGTCATTGATCACTGCTTCGCAAAACTTTATGCAATTACGCAATTGGATTTTGGTCAAGAAATTGTAGGCTTCTACCAGTTGTGAATCTTTGCCCTCAATGGCCTGTTCAAACTCTTCTAGTCTGGCTTTCCAGTGATGACTAATAACACTGATCATTTGTGGTGCTACATTCATACCACGTATCACCATAATGGGTTTGAAGTCTGCTGACATTTTGGCGCCAGCAAGCATAAACTCGTCAAACATGGCTTCCAGTTCAGCACTACATTCACTCACTTTTTCTCTGAGTCTATCTTGAATGTTGGGCCGGGCAGGTTCGTCATCTGCGGCCTGTGCTTCTGCTTGTATTTCTTGTTTGATGGCCACAAGTTCAGAGATCAAATTGTCCAGTTGTATTTGCTCATGGTCGCTCAACTGCAAACCCATCATGCTCATACGGCATAGCCAACCTGTTGTGAGTCGCATTTGACTGTCTGGCAAGGTGCGAACTTGTCGTGCTTCTCGGGTTTTTTCGTGATAGTCCAAGTAAGCCACAGCAAAGTCCTTGGCTTCTTTTTTGCCATAAAAGTAGTTGTACCAACCAAATGCATTGCTCAGAGCACTGATGCGACCCTCTGTGGGCTGATTACGCCAAGTGGGTTCCAGTCCTACATATTTTGTGTCAGGACTACGTGGGTTAAGTGGCTTGAGTGTGGTAGTGACTTTCATGTGTTCTCCAAAGTATGCTGTAATTATAGCAGATCAGGGTTTTTTGGTCAAGTAAACAGAAAGTATTACCGATAAATACTTGACTATGCCAAGACTGTCACTCTATAGGCCCAACAGAACAGCCGACTACCAATTCTTTGACCGCACAATATCTGAAATGTATCAGGTGGGCGGTGTAGACATGTATCTACACAAATACATGGGTCCGTTGACCAATGACAACGAGGGTGACAATGATGCCACCCTGCCCAAGTACACCGAATCCAATCCGTTGTTTATTGAAGACTTGCTGTTGTTGGAAAACAGAGATCGCAAGTACGACCCTGACATATATGTCATGCGCGGTGTGTATCAAACACAAGACATTGATTTTGATCTAACACAATTTGGCCTGTTCCTAAACAACGATACCTTGTTTATCACATTCCACTACAACAACATGATCGATACCATGGGACGCAAACTCATGAGCGGCGATGTACTAGAACTACCCAACCTGCGTGATTACAATCCACTCAATGAAACTATTCCCCGAGCCTTACCCAGATTCTATGTGATACAAGATGCGGCATTTGCTAGTGAAGGCTTTAGTCAAACTTGGTTACCTCACTTGTGGCGAGTAAAATGCACGCCCATGGTCAATGCTCAAGAATTCAATGAGATTACCAAAGAACCTTTTGAACCCATTAACATTTGGGATCCAGGCAATTTTTATCCAGGTGGTACCACTGTGCTCTACGGCGACAAATATTATATCAGCACTAAAAATGTGCCACCAGGTACAGATATTACCAACACACAATATTGGCAAGAAAAATCCAATCCTGCTACACTAGCAGACCGGATGAGTACTCGACCTAAAGACTTGGAAATCAATGATGCTATCTTGATCCAAGCCGAAGCAGAGATACCCAAGTCAGGTTTTGACGTTGTGAAGTTTTATATTGTGGCCACTAACTTGGATGGCACACCTGCTAACCCATCATCGGCCACATATACTGCAGATTATACCATAAGTGATGCATCAAGAACTGTGGCCAATGACGGTAATTCTCCACGAGGTGATGGATATACCGCAGGCTATCTCACTGGCGATGGCAAAACGCCCAATGGATTACCTGTTACCGCAGGTGTAAACTTCCCGGTGAGTCCTCTTGCTGGGCAGTATGCCTTACGCTTGGACTACTTCCCCAATCGCTTGTTCCGCTTCAACGGTAGATCATGGGTCAAGATTGAAAGTGATGTACGCACTCAACTCACGCCCGGTTCCACTAACAATACTTTACGGTCGAGTTTCGTTAACAATACATACACTACGCCAACTTCAGACATGGGCAACATTCCAAGTCGTCAAAGTTTGAGCCAGGCGTTACAACCCAATTTGAGCAACGGCGATGACGGGGGTAATAAAGATCCCAACCCGTATCCGCCAACGCAACCCTACCAACCATCCAGTTAATCTATGCAACAATTCTTTTTTGACGAACAAATACGCAGGTATCTGCTACAGTTCACACGCATGGTCAGTTTGTTCCAAGTAGAGTATGGGCGCAACGAGCAAGGCATCAAAGACCTAATACGTGTGCCTGTGCGCTACGGCGATGCTAGTCGTCAGGCTGCTACTATCATGCAACAAAACTCAGCCAATGCGTTGCCATCAACTCCGCTGATGACGTTTTATATCACAGGCCTAGACTATGATCGTCCCAGAATGCAAGAGCCATATCACGTGAACAAGATGTCAGTGAGACAACGCACCTATGATGCTGCCACAGACACCTACGAAACCACACAAGGCAATGCGTTTACTATTGAACGACTGATGCCTGTGCCTTATCGTATGACCATTAACTTGGATATCTGGACCAGCAATACCAATCAAAAAATGCAGATCTTTGAACAAATCGCTACCTTGTTCAACCCTAGCCTAGAGATTCAAAGTTCTGAAAACTATATTGATTGGACCAGTTTAAGCGTGGTTGATTTGGAAAAAGTAAACTGGAGTTCAAGAACAATTCCTGTAAACACAGAAAATCCCATAGACATCATGACTTTGACATTTGGTATTCCTATATGGATATCTTCGCCTGCCAAGGTCAAGAAACTGGGAGTGGTTGAACGTGTGATTGCAAGTATATTTGATGCCAATGGTGATGCTGCCAATGCCATCCTGGACAACGACCTGTTGCTGGGCACACGACTCAAGGTCACACCATGGAACTATCAAGTGGTGTTGTTAGACGGACAACTACAGATCTTACAACCCGCCGAAGTGGTTGTGCCCAACAGATTGAGTCTGTCACCATTCACATTCCCTATTGTGGAAAATCCACAGATAACTTGGCCTGCTGTGGTTGAGACATATGGTGTACTAAGACCTGGTATCAGTTATATTACCCTGGACAACCCTTGGAATCCTGATTCCAGTATCGTAGGAACTGTAACACTGAAT
>Ga0114968_10002164_pt1 | contig 15160 bp, 15 predicted proteins | sample M_130807_EF_Meta_FD_87020 | JGI IMG/M metagenome (GOLD analysis project Ga0114968, IMG submission 87020) | Freshwater microbial communities from Lake Montjoie, Canada to study carbon cycling - M_130807_EF_MetaG | ecosystem: Environmental > Aquatic > Freshwater > Lake | place: Lake Montjoie... | reverse complement strand
TTTCTAGTCTGGAATATCGAGAATTATTCAAACATTCAATCAAAATTGCCCAAGGAGTACAGGAATGCATTGAATCCATACCCTTTTCACAAAACAAATTCAATAATACTGGACTAAACCCAGATAACATTGAGACATTCTTTTGCCCAGATAAAGAAGGAAACCCATTTGTTGAACGAAGATTCCAAAACAAAATATGCGGTGGCTTATATGGTTCGCCAACGGCTCTTATGCCCGCGTCAGAGTATTTCTCCTCCATAACGTCGTAGAGCGAACCAATATTTTCGTTTGATGCCGAGTCAATTTGCATATCTGATAAAACAACTAAAACCATTTTTTCTACGTCATCCGCAGATAACTTTTGTTCTATACAAGAGTCAAGAATCATGTTTAACGCGGAATAAAAATTTGTGTTCATGCCCCATGGCGCGCTACTAATAACTTCAACTGCATTAAGAAAGCCAGTGCACTCATCCAAATTTATCCAGGTTGGTGCCGCACTAAAAGTTATTATGCGTTTTCCAAGAGTTGATTTTTCTGCTATGCGATAACCTAGTGCAACTGCTACATGCAATGGGTTAGAAGAATCATTTTGTTCCATAGAACCAGAAACATCAACCATTGGAATAAAATTTTCTAACGCTCTGTTTTGACTTGCATTATTTCGCCATTGCGAGTTTAGAAGGTCAATCTCCGTTTGCATTTCATTTGTTTTAGGTTGTCTTAATAGAGCAAGAGCCTGCTTTGTAAAAGAATTCATGGCGCAACGTTTGCCTTTGATTTCCTTTTCCCCATTAACAGCCTTTGCTACATGTTCCTTAAAATTTTCTGAACACTTGATTCGGTCTGCGCAGTCAAATCTTTGTGTTCCATCATTCTTAACATTCAAAAAGGCCTTCCTTTGCTTACTAAAGGTGATAGAAGTAGTTTTATCAAAATTTATAGATGCCCATTCACCAGAACACTGCTTAATCTGAATTGTATCTAGCGCGCGATTTATATTTGCAATCAACTTGCGATAATCCATCTTAGCCTTATTTATAGCCTTTCGCTTTGACTCTGGATTCTTGGCAGTTACCAAATAGTTACTGAAGTAACCTATAGCAAATTCTGAGTACATCCAACCAAACTTATCTGATGTTTCCCTAGCAATCCACTTGCAAAGTAAACTAATATCATTGTAGCGCTTCTCCTCATAAGACAAAACATCAATTTTAAGTTGCGCATTAATAAGTCCAACAGCATACGTCATCATTGGATGGTCCATTGACCAACCACGCTCCTTTGCAAAATTACAGAAATACTTGATATCTTTCCATGAACCATATGGGTGTTCCTTTTTAGTTACATTGTCCACCATTTCAGATAAAACGCAAGAAAGCAATGCATACTTTGCTAACTCAGGATAAAATTCATACCATGTAAAAATCATCATATATGTAAGAGTGCACTCTCCCTTACCATCAACAATGTCACGTGTATGACCAATCATTTTATAAAGTACAATCAATAATTCCTTACATACCGACTCTGCGACAATAGAATTTGGTCTACTAAGTGCAATTAAAAGAGTGCGCAGTTGCTCTTCAATACCACTTACATCAGACGTACGCGTAAGTTGGAAACTAAGTTGTAAAACTCTTTCTCGAACATCACTAGCCCACGTATATTCTTGATGACCATTTTCTCCAACCTGTATAGGTGTATGCTTGTCGACTGCGGCAAGAGATGCTGACATGGTTACCTTAATTTCAATATATTTTTCTAAGTTGTTTTTTTAAGCGTTTTCTTGTGACCATTAGAAAGAAAAATTTTTTTAGTCATATTTTCTCTTGTTATCATGTGGGTTTTATCTTTTTCGTAAAATATAATAAAAATATTGTTTAAATCTTGAAACATAGATATCGACTTTTTAAAAGATATGGAATCAATATTTTTAATGGAAGTTAAAAAAGAAAATTTATTATCTTTCAAAAAATATTTTAAATCCAGTGGTTCTATGTCTATGTTATATTTTAAAATAGTCATTACTGAATATTTTATGTTATTTTGGAAAGAATGTGTTTTAAGAATACCCAATAGTTCTTCCCTAGAAAGATAATTTGGCTCTTTTAAAAAAATTTTATCCTCCTTGATTTTTTCTATATTACTTAGTTTATCAATATAAATATAATGTAATTTTAAATAGTAAATATCTTCAGAATAAAAAGTTTCATAATTTTTATCATCCATCTCAAAATCTTTGATCCAGGTTTCGTCTAGATCCATGATTATATATTATTTATAAAATACAATACATAATCAAACTTATTAAATTGACTGCTCGGAGAAACCAACGTCCAACCCCTTAGTAGACCAATCTTTTACAGCAGGGTTCTCATAAGCTATTTTAAGCTCTAGGGCAAACGCAAATGGCGTTCCATTCAATTGCGTAATAAAACCATTAGGATTATAAAATGTAACAGATATTTTTTGAAGATTAACAGGTCCACTATAATTTCTTGTTTTAAAGATAAAATTTGCACCACTATCCAAGTTGGAAGAAAATGGTTGCGCAGTTATTGGAACTAATGCTAATATATTTTTATCAAATATACTATTGAAAAAAATGCCATTAACTTCATCTATCCTAGTTGTAATATAATCTTCTAGTGAAAAATATACATAGTTTATAATATTACTATTATAAATAGACACGCTTGTATAAGAAATTTTTCCAGTATTAACTATGTTTCGAAACCCCATTTGATATCCTAAACTACGATATTGTAAATTATTATTTTCATAGCCTTCCATAAGAGTTTTAAAATTAGGGTCTGGCGGATTATTTTGGCTTCCAACAGCGCAAACATTGGAAGAATTCGATGTCCAGGTTGGTTTATCGAAAACCATTGTAAAGTTTGCAAAAAAATTATTATTACCATTAAAAGTTTTACTATAAGCTAGCGCTTCTGGGTAAATTGTATTTTCTGGGTCTAAATTATTTGTTATTGTTGTTTGTTGAGAATTTGGATTTATGCTAACATAATAGCGAGGTAACGTAAAGATTGAAGTGGTCGGACTATCCGTTCCATTTATTGGATAACCAAGCGCCAGGTTTATATTTTTTTGTAACGCCGCTGGAAAATTTTCAACACTATAAGTGCCAGGCGGTAACCTTATTGTGGCACTTTTTCCATCTTCTTCTGAAGTTGTTGGGTTTGAGTTAATATCAGGTGTATTAGTGTAATTTTCTTGTAAAAACATGAGATTATTACCTTTATAGTCAGAAAATGCAAGTTCAACATTTGGATATTGTAAAGCTGCTAAAGTTAAACCAACCACATTTTTTATAGTTTCTGGTAATGTAAACGTATAACTATTTACCGCCGAACTACTTAATCCTGTATCGCTATAAATTGAATTAAGGACAATTAATTTAGTTTTATAGTTAAACTCAGCTTGATTTACATGATTTTCTGGATAAGAATTGATTGCTTGAACAAAGTGTGGTTCTTTAGAAACCATATTAGTTATCTTTTTTGATTGGTGCGTAATAATTAAATCCTTAGCTTTATTTACAAATGCAAATATTTCTTTTTTTGTACTATTATCATATTTCAAGTTATCTGAAAACAATAACTTGTTTGAAATTTCATCTATTTTTTTTTTCATATTTGCAGGTGTTTCATTATCAGATAATTTGAAAAATTTTTTGAGATCATTTATACTATAATTATCAACATCCAAATCAAAGTTTGATTCTTTTGACATATATAGAATGAATAAATATATTTTTATATATTTAAACCAATAAAGAATTTGCATTTTTATAATAGAAAAAAAAATTGATTAACAAATTAAAAATTATATTATCAATAAATATATTCGTAAGTATGGTCAAGAACGTAAAAGGCGGGAGCGGTCATAAAAGCCAAGGGCGTAAGTTTGTAAACTCTGAGTCAACTATGAAGCAGTCTAGTAAACTGAGGGTAGTTGAAGAAGATGGAGAAATTTATGCACAGATAACAAAAATGTACGGCAATGGGATGTGCGATGCATTATGCATTGATAATATTACCCGTTTGTGCATAATTCGTGGTAAATTTCGTGGAAGAGGCAAGCGAGATAATACTATACATGTCGGATCTTGGGTTCTAGTTGGGAAAAGAGATTGGGAGTCAATAAAGCCAGATGAAAAACAAAAATGTGATTTACTTGAAGTTTATTCTGACTTTGATATAGAAAGACTTAAAAAGAATGTCAATGCAAACTGGAAGCTCTTTGTTAATATGGATACTGATAAGGCAGCGCTTACAAATGATGAATACTTAGAATTTACAAACTCTAATACGGACGAATACGATCGAATCATGCAAACTTTGGAAAAAAGTGAAAATAGTAAAATTACATTAGACGCAGATGATGGCGACGATGATGAGCAAGTTTGGATAGATGAAATTTAAGCGCACTCTTCGCTTAACTTATTTAGGGGGAACCCCCGGTTCCCCCTTACCCCCTCCCGCCCCATTCGGGGTATTCCAGTTCCTTACCTTTTTCTGTAATAGGAATTCTGGATGAAAAACATTTATAATTTTCCTGGTGGATACTGCTGAACTTATTATGAAAAATATACATTTCTTTTTTATTTTAAATAAAAAAGAACTACATGTTTTTGTTTGCATTTATCTAAAAGGAAAGAAAGGAAGAGAGAGGGGGAGAGAGGGTGAAAATATAAAATGCTATCTCCTGTAAATATATATAAGATATTTGAGCTACGTGGAAAAATCGTGCCGTTTACCCTAGAATATTATTGCTGTTAGGAGATAATAATAAGTATACACTAATCTTTAAATACTTATTTTGCTGAAGTTATCAAAAAAAATTGAATCGCCCATATTCTTGATTTATAATAGTAACCAAACATAGGAAATGTCGTATAAGAATAGACGTCAAAATAATAACTATTCTATTTCTAAGTTTACTGAGAAACGCCCCCAAAAGTTCATTATGAATGATGATGAGTTCCCCGAACTAACATTTAATCAAACTATTCAACCAGATACTAAGGGAGTGTTTGATTTCAAATCGGTTTTACTTACCGAACAACCGGTAATCAATGACATCGGAAGAAAGCTTAAGAAAGGGTGGTCCGAACTATCGTTAGAAAATGGAAATATTATAAGGAAATACAATGGGGACGAATACATTGAGTCGTTCAACTTGTCGGCGTTTAATACTATAAATAACATGGCTCATGTGTGGAACATCTACAAGAACGACTATGACGAACTATTTGGCGAAGGCGCATATGAAAAAGTCTATAAAGTTGAAGAATATATGGAGTGGATCGAAGAGGAAGATTGCTCTTCTGACGAAGAATAGAGGGAACCCCAGGTTATAAATTGGGGACTGCGTTATTTATTTAGAATAAACCAATCAATATCTTTCGCATAATTTTTTATCTTGATAAATATATATACAATGTTGAGTGAGTGGAACAAATTCGTTCAAAAAATTTACCAAGAAGGTAAAAAAAGTAACCCCAAGTACCAATTCAAGAATGCGTTAAGCGATGCAAGTGCTAGAAAAAGTGAAATGGGAAGTTCTGGACCTGTAGCCGGCCCTGCCCCCAAACCTAGCAAAGGACGCCGTTCTGCTAAAAAGGCCTGTATGAAGAAATGTAGAAAAACATGCAAAACAAGAAAGACCCGTGGCGGGCGTTCTAGAAGACGTAGAGGCGGAAGCAGCACAAAACATCCGTTAATGCCTGCCAACTTCCCTGAAGATGGTAACGCGCCTTAAAAAATCTAGCGGGGGAACCCAGGTTTAACTACGTTGCCACCCGCTCGCCCCCTCCTGCCCAAAAGACCCTTATCATTTTCAATAACAACTTTTATTTATTGAAAATTAACCTTTTTAACCCAGGCTCCCTGCGGATAACGCTAAATAAAATGATTTTATTTTTAATTTTTATGTTATTAACTTGAAATTGGGTTTGGAATAACGTCCACCATTTGAACTTTGTTCTCATTTGCATTTGAAATGCGCCTATTTTTTTTGTTCTTTACTATAAAAAATCCAACAAAAAGTATAATAAAAGCAAAAGTAACAGCCAATAGAATAGTAGTTTCTTTTCTTGGATTTTGCACATTATTAGAAAATGAATTTTGCATATAAATAGTTGTTGGAGGCGATGTTGGAGTTATGGGTAATGATAAAAGTATGTATTCCGACGCATTTACCGAGAAAATTTTCAATGACAAATTTAATAGATTCATAGCCTTTTCAACTTTACTGATTTCTATATTAATTTTCTTTGTTTGAACAGATTTTTTTAAAGAGTCTACAATTTTATCATATGTCTCTTTTTTTGTTAGTCCATTGAAAGACGTTGTTATAATTGAGTAAGTCAAAATAAAAGAAGAATTTGCTCTTTCCTGTGCTTGACTTAAAAGCCGTTCATCAATGTTAAAATGCATATTTTTTAGCGAAGTCTTTGATAACTCGGTTACTTTTGAAATTGCTTTTGTTAAAACAACAATAGAAGAATCACTAACTTGCCCCGAACCATAGTGCTTAAGATTAAAAAAAATTGGAATTTTTGGTATACTTAATGAAGTAGTTGGGCTATACGTTGGCTTAGGCGCTTTAATTGTAGGTGGTATAATTTCCGTCGGATACATTGTTGGAAAATTAAAATGCGTCGATTTGGTTCTTATACTATTTTTATATCCAGAACCAAAACTAGACGTAGACCCGTAATGCATACTATTTTTATAGTGCGATCTATAACTACTTCTATATGAGGAACTATGCGGTGAACTATATGAGGAACTATGCGGTGAACTATATGAGGAACTATGCGGGGAACTATATGGAAAACTATATGACTTTATGGAGTGAGCGCTATTAATAGAATAATGAATGCTGCTTCCTTTTAAACTTCCCATTCCCATTGAAACAGACGTTATACTAAATAAAAAAATAAGCGCAAACCTCATTACTATAACATAATTATAGGTTATTTTTAAACCATTAACAAATTAAAATATCTCATCCATTACTTTGCATAAAGTGACATGTTCTGGTAAATTTAATGTAGTAACGTCGTCAAAATATTTATCTATTACATATAAATCTACTGGTTCTTCTATTCGATTACAAATTTCAATTAAACTTGATATTCTTCCTTGAGCGCCTGCGTAAATTGTAGGCCTTGGTTTTTTACGTGTTGGATATCTACATAACCATTCAACTTGCATTGCTCTTATTTGAGTCCATTCTTTTGAAGTAAAAACTGCTATGAACTCCCATGGTCCTTTATCTCTAGTAGCAAATGCCCCGCCTTTTATTTCGCCATTGTGTTGTCGTAAACGGCGTACTAAGTTAACTGTATACCCGTTATAAGTTTGTCCTTTTCCGGGAGGTGCGTCAACTTGCCCTAAAATATAACAATAATATCGTTTGCTAACTACTTCCATAAAGTATACTTTATAAAATAAATACATTTAAACCGCTAGACATTTTACTACCAAATATCAGATTCATCAAAAAGACTTTCAAATGCATTGATTGTTTCTATAGGAGCAATCCGTTTCTTTGGGTCTGGGTCCATGTTCAAAAGAAGTAGTTCCGTAAACTTATCAAAAAATTTATTCTGCATTCCCATCTCTTCTCGAATTTTTGTTATAATAGGTAAAAATAAAGCGCTTAAACTATAATTATCCCATGTGTTTGAAAAGTTCATCATGTGTGATACTATTTTCTCTCTTGGCTCGTTAACTATAGATAACGATAATACATACCTAACACATTTTTTGTAAAATTCTTTTATAAATTCCTGCGAAAATCCTTTTAGTGCTTGGTTTTTTATAATAAAGTTTTTACAAATATCTTCAATATTTGTCTGAGAAATACTCTTTCTCTCAAAGTCTGGATCTTGCAAAAAAGAAATTATATGTACTTCAAGTGGTAAAGAGTAAACACTGGGTAAAATTTTAGCTTTAAAGCCGTTATAGTTGAAACTTTCCGAAAAGTTTTGAAGAATAGGCTGTTTTTTTTCATTAAATCCTATTTTTTCGGACGTAATATTAAAATAAACGATGCTATTCATATTTAATTCATGAATGGCTTTTAATAAATAAGTGTATGAATAAAATAACCTGGCGACTTTTTCTTTTGTTTTTGTTAAACCATCGAAAAATGCCTTAAAAGATAGGTAGGGAAAAGATTTTTTAGAGAGAAGTACATAATTATTATTATTTAATGCATCAGAATTTTCTAAAGAGTGAACGTCAATATTTGATACTTGCAATAATTTATAATTTATAATTGGGTTGAAATAAAGAAAAAAATAGGGTATTTTTTTTATTTTTTCGCAAATATTAATTTCATTTTCGCATTCTTGAAAACGCCTTATTGTCTTTTTTTCAACTATCATTTTTGATTAAATCTTTATTAAAAGTGCAAAATATTTTTTAAGTTGCATTTATCTTTATAAGATTTAGCGGGGAACCCAGGTTCCCCGCTCGCCCCTCCTGCCCTTCGGGAAAGAAAAACCCTTACCATTTGCAATAACAACATTTATTTATCAAAAATTAACATTTTTAATCTAGGCTCCCGGTGGATAAAACTATCTTTATAAGATTGCATTCATTTTAGTAAAGTAACGATTCTTATACGTTTTTTTAATTTTATCTCGAATTTCATTTGTATCTTTGAGGCCTTTGTTGTAAAGACACTTTACCTCTTCTTGTAAAAGACTCGTATTTTTGTTGCAAAAATCGACAAAACTAGTGGCAGGTCTTACAGAAACTGAAGTTGAAATAAATTCGTCCATGGAGTCAATCAATTCTTGACTCACGCTGACATAGGTACGCCGCTGCTTTGGTGCCTTTTTTTCAGCCGTCTTTTTCCTAAAATAATATCGGCTGCTCTTGAACATTTTTGTCAAAATATCTCCAGTATAACCTAGTGCTTCGAGGCGAGTTATTTCGTCAGAGACTATTTCATCATTTTCTTCAAGCCATTCTTCCCATGCTTCTTTGAAAGTATTTCTATCATCATGCTCATGAATTTTTGAAAATTCATATAAATTATCCATAAAAAGTTGACTAAACTTGTAGCGAAAGATTAATTTATCATGATCATATACCGATGAGGATAAGGATGCGCCAGTATTTGCATCAGTTCCTCTGGTATAATCCAAACGAGAATCGGGATTAAAATTAGGATCAAAATCAGTTCCTCTGGTATAATCCAAATTAGAATCAGAATTAAAATTAGGATCAAAAGCAGTGTCACTTCTTCTTGCATCATTTGAAGGCATTCGAGCCGCTATATTGCAGTTTGTATTACTTATGAGAATTATTATTGAATTCAATTTTCTTTTATTATTGTAAAAAATAAAAAATTGATTTTATGTAATAGACATATATAGTGCATTACATAATAATGGACTTTACAGGTTTAAATCTACCCCTTCCAGATAACGTTTATAGTAAATCTCAAGAACTTCAAAAAAACATATATACTTATTTATCAGAAATGAACGACCTGCAAAGAGCAGCATATTTAATTGCATACGAACACTTGGGTTCATCTTTTAATATATTAAAAAGTAATGGGTATAAAGAATGGGCAGAAAAAATAGTCAGAAAAAATGAATAAAATTATGCACGTCTTGTCATATATTTTTGTATTTTCTTTTTATTATTGCGCCTAGTTTTTCCTCCATTTTTTATTAAAAATCTATCTGGATTCAAAGTGGAATCGTGAAACTCTGCTATTGAGCCGCCTACTTTATTTAATATGTTAGTTTTTTCTCTCAACTTATTCTGCATTTGTTTCTGTATATCAGGTATTTTACTTGTTATATTTTGAAATTGATTTGCAATATTGGGCATTTGATTTGAAATATTTGGTATTTGATTTGCAATATTGGGCATTTGATTTGAAATATTGGGTATTTGGTTAGGAATTTGCGGAAGCATATTCAAATGCGAAGCATTTTCAATATTCTTTGCAATTTGGTTGGCTGCATCGCCTGATGCAGTTATTATTTCTGATCCCGCATTAAATACAGATTGGGCAGCCTGCGCGGCTTTATCTAATGAGCGTATAGTACCAACTACAATCCCTGCCACAGGAATTTCTTCTAAAGTGTTTAATGCAATACTGACGCCTGCTTTACCTATTTTAGATGCTGATTTTTCTACTGCTTCTGTAGTAGTTTCAACAAACTGATTGATTGCTGGTTTTGCCGCTTCTAACCCAATTGCTAGTGTTTGCGCGCCTTCGCTTATAACATTTTTAATATTTTCTCTCATTTGGGCGTCAGAAAGAATTTCGGTTGCTTTTTTAAACTCGTCATTTATACTACTTTTATTTGTAATATCAAAACCCAATAAATTATTGGCCCTTGAAATAGCATTTGAAGCTAGCGTACTAGTTGTATTGCTTATAAAATTCATTGCGGGACCAATTAGGCCGGGATGCGTTGCTTTAATCTCATTGGAGACCTGCCCACCTTTAAATTTTCTTGTTGTACGTTTTTTATTATGTTGTTGTTTTTTACTTGAATACATTACTATATTAATAAAAGGTTTTATTTTTTATTAATTTAAATAGTTGATTTTGACCCGCTTTTATTTAGCTTACAACTAAAATATATCCTTATTTTAAATGTCGAGGCGAAACAAAACATTGAAAAAAAGTTTTCCAAAAAGGATTTATTTATATTCAACCCCTAGCACTGCGCAAAAACAAGCGTATAAATATTTAGGAAAAACTGCAAGACTTTATCCCGCTACAAAATCCGAAAAAAAGTATGTAATTTATGATAAAAAAAATGATAAATGGGTAAATTTTGGGCAAATGGGATATGAAGACTATACGAAACATCACGATAAAGCGCGTCGTAAAAATTATTTAACAAGGACAAAATTTATGAGAGGCGACTGGGCAAAGAATCCCTATTCTGCAAATAATTTGAGTCGCCATATTTTATGGTAACGCCGTTGTTTTAGGATTGCGTTTTTTTAAACTCCGCCCAGGACATAGCTAGCCTTTTATCAACAATTTTCTTGTTTATCGGTTGCAAAAAATTAAAATTTATAATTTTTCCTTCATACCTGTATTTGTTTGCGTTCTCCTTCAATAACATATTTTCATTTTCCTTTTTAGATACAGACCCTGTATTCTTGGAAGGTGCTGCAGCAATATCTTTAGTTGTGTTATTATTATATGTTTTGAATTTTGCAAATACATCTTTTTTAACTGGCGTATTTTCGCCTTTACTTGTACTTGCACTTGCGTTTTCAAATTTACTTTTTTGAGTTTGGTCTAGCTTTTTCTGCTTTTTCTCTTCGGCAAGTTTCAGCTCTTCATTCATATCAACATAAAGCTTTTTGCAATTATATGTTATTGCGTATTTTCTACCAACCACTTCCAAATATCTATATGGAATAGTCAAGTCACTATAAAAAACAAATGTTTCTTTTTTACTATCATAATGCATAACTACATTACCTAATGGAGTATTTTCCATAATAATATTATTTTTAAGCGAATCAAGGCGATCTGTTGCAAGTTCAATATCTGGTAAATTTCGATATTCGTCCAAGTATTTATCTTCAAATTTGGTTGGTTTTTTATTTGCATTTTCATTTGTGTCTGTGTTATCTGGATTTGTATCGTTTTCAAATTCTGAAAAAATATCAGGTTCTGGATCACCTCGCCTTAAAAATTTATCTATATAGTAATGTGCGTTATGCAAGAGTATTTTTACCTCTTTTTTATTCAGATAGAAATAAGATAAATACAAAAAAGAAAATAGTAATATATTTGTTTGAAAGTCCATAGCTCTATATAATACACTATAAAGTATAATTTTTAAATGTGTTTTACGAGTTATATTTAGCAGGAAACAGCGCTAGTTTTTCTTAGATTAAATAGTTCTTTGACTGAACTTTGCATATCAGGAACAGGTATGAGTTCGTACGCGTTTTCCTCTGCATCTGGATGTAATCTAACTAGGCAAAGCTCCGTGACTTTTTTACCATACTTTGATTCAATAATGGCTTTATATGTATTGAGTTGAAGTGAGTAGTGCCAGAAGTTTGAATTAGGATACTGACTAATGCATTCAGTAGTAGCATATTCATTATACTTATTTACTGCGCTAATATTTTTCGAACGTTTCCAATCGTAAATAGCAAGTGTTGTATCTGGTTTTTCATATACCATATCAATAGAACCAGCTAGTTTTAATTCTTCATCGTAGATAGTCCATTCTGTCCTATATGGCGTATAATCTGGAAACTCTCGAACATAATCAATAAAATATTTCCATTCTTTGGTATGGTCTTGGTGTGATGTGTTTTCTAGGTAATTTTTATGTAAGATGGAATGAGTATACGGGTATTGTAAGTTTGGATTATTCATAAAACACTCAATTTCAAAATGCATATCAGTTCCAGCACCAGACACCGACTGCCCATTATTAGACCATTGTTCTTTGATTTGCTCTGAACTAAGCCCCCAGTACTTATTTTGTGGGTTCCAATTTCTCCCACGCATCATATTTTGTATAACTTTATCTGCGTCAAAGTGGGGGAAATGTGAATGGTTCCATGTGGTAACAGACGTGTACGTAGTTTCGGGGTCGGTGAGTATGGTATACTTATGTCCTGTTTCCTCGAATTTAATATTATAGTCTCTCGGATGAGCGTTATATCTTGATAAAACGGAGTGTAGAGTCGCTTTTGTCATTCAAATTCAAATATAAAATAAAAGTTATTTTTTATATTTGGAATCAATTTTTTGATTTATGCAACTGACAGCTTGTTTAAAATATAAGTAATTTGAGCTTGTAAGTCTTGATTTTTCTTTGTTAACAAGTCAATTTGTTTGCTTAATTCTTGTATTGCTTTTACCATAACTGGAATTAATGTTCCTTGTGAAACCATTAAACTATCTGGATTGCTAATATTGACTAAATTTGGAAGAACCCCTAATTTTTCCTGCGTTACTTTCAAATCTTGTGCTATAAATCCAAATTCATCTATGTCTACTTTCCCTCCGTCTCTCATATTCCAAGTAAACTTTACAGGATTCAGGTCATTTATAAAAGTCAGACCTTGAGGAATTGGTTTTATATTTTTTTTATCGCGCAAATCACTAATACCACTTATTGTTTGAACTGCACAATTTAAAGTTGCTATAGAACTATTTCCTAAGACAATTTGGTTTGAATTAAAAATAAGAGCTCCGTAACCAATTGCGGTAGAATTAGTATACGGAAGTCTATTACCACTACCAGTACTTCCAGAAACTGCGCCTAGAAAAGTATTATAACTTCCTCCTGTAAGTCCGGGGCCTGTAGTCCCCGAGTAGTAACCAATTCCAGTATTATAAGTCCCTTCAGTGTTTAATAATAATGAACTATTACCAACTGCAGTATTATAATTTCCTGTTGTATTACTAGCTAGTGCTGTTTGGCCTAACGATGTATTAAATGCTTTATTATTTCCTCCAAGACCTATATTTATTGCGTTGATAGTGGCATCTGATGTAGTAACTAATCCGCCTGTAGTCGAATTATAACTTAGTGCAGTTGAATACGCAACTTGTTGCGACGAACTACTAGTAACCATAACAGGGTAATATTGCAATCCAGATGTTACTCCTTTTGCGATAACAGCAGTTCCTGGCCCTGTAGGTCCAATTGGCCCACTTAAATATAAATTGTAAGATTTATTTGCATAAAACGTTATTGGTTGACTACCAATATTTTGTACTTGAATTTGATTTCTTGTAATTCTTGTTGTAAGTAAATAATTAACATTTACGGATCCTCCGGGTAAAACAGGTGAAGTACCGGTAGCTGAAATTGGAATACTTAAGTAGGAACCAATATTACCAGTTTTTTGTATATAAGCTATAGTTTCTCCTGTCACATTAATATCTAGTGTTTGCCAAGAATTTACTGTAGTGTCTGTTGTAAAAGGAATAATAGGATATACTACTGGAACTCCAGGCGCTCCAGGCCGGCCTGTCTCACCAGTTGGTCCTCTATCGCCGACAAGTCCAGTATTACCTTGAGCTCCTGTAGATCCTGTAGATCCCGTGTTTCCTATTAAACCTTGCGCTCCTGTAGAACCAGTATTTCCAGTTGGTCCTCTATTTCCAGCAGCACCAGTAGCTCCAGTCACTCCTGTAGCACCAATTAAACCTTGAGCGCCAGTAGCACCAGTAGCGCCAGTTTTTCCAGTTGAACCAGTATTTCCAGTAGCGCCAGTAGCACCAGTATTTCCAGTAGCGCCAGTAGCACCAGTAGCGCCAGTTTTTCCAGTAGCTCCAGTCACTCCTGTAGCTCCTGTTGCTCCTGTAGCTCCTGTTGCTCCTTGAGCGCCAGTTGAACCAGTATTTCCAGTAGCGCCAGTAGCACCAGTTCTTCCAGTAGCACCAGTACTTCCAGTATTACCAGTAGTACCAGCGACTCCTGTAGCCCCAATTCCGATTCCTCCTGTAGGTCCTCTAGAACCTTGCGGGCCGGTATTTCCAGTCGATCCAGTGTTTCCAGTAGCTCCAGTAAATCCAATTCCTCCTGTAGGTCCTCTAGAACCTTGCGCACCTATAACGCCTTGAGCTCCTGTATAACCAGTCATTCCACCCTGAGCTCCTTGCGGACCTGTAACTCCAGTCATTCCTGTTGCTCCAATTAAACCTTGATCTCCTTTAGCTCCTGTAGCTCCAGTTTTTCCAGTAGCTCCAATTAAGCCTTGTGCGCCCGTAGAACCTGTATTTCCGGTAGAACCTTTATTTCCAGTAGAACCCGTATTTCCAGTGGAACCTGTATTTCCAGTATAACCAGTCATTCCGCCTTGAGCTCCTTGAGCACCTGTAGTTCCAGTAGCTCCAGTAAATCCAATTAAACCCTGCGCACCTGTAGCGCCTGTATTACCTTGTACACCTTGGTCGCCTTGCGCACCTTGTTCGCCTTGTTCGCCTTGTTCGCCTTGTTCGCCTTGGGGTCCTGTATCACCTTGGGGTCCTGTATCACCTTGGGGTCCTGTATCGCCTTGGGGTCCTGTATCGCCTTGGGGTCCTGTATCGCCTTGGGGTCCTGTATCGCCTTGGGGTCCTGTATCGCCTTGGGGTCCTGTATCACCTTGGG
>Ga0114968_10002161_pt1 | contig 15163 bp, 14 predicted proteins | sample M_130807_EF_Meta_FD_87020 | JGI IMG/M metagenome (GOLD analysis project Ga0114968, IMG submission 87020) | Freshwater microbial communities from Lake Montjoie, Canada to study carbon cycling - M_130807_EF_MetaG | ecosystem: Environmental > Aquatic > Freshwater > Lake | place: Lake Montjoie... | reverse complement strand
CTATGCGGGGCTTAAAAGTCTTGGGCCAGGAAAAACTTCTAGAACTGGCCAAGGCAGCTGGAGATACCAAGGAGATTGCGAGTCTGGAAAGGCAAATCTTGGTGCAAAACCGGTCCAAGCGCTTTGACCTTGGAATTGGAGCGGCGGCAGGACAAGTGACAGAAAAAATTCAGGAGGGTAATTGGGATGGGGCTCAGACCTCTTTCCGCCAAGCCTTACGTGACTACAAGGGGCAGGCTGGAGGGCACCTTTTTTATGGCCTGGTTGTTCCTTTTGTTGAGGCAGCTCTTGCAGATGGACAGATGCAAGCCGCCAAAGTCGCCCTGCTCAAGGCACGCCGCATTCTAAAGCCTACCCCGGACACTTTGGTGGGAAGATCTTTTGGGTTGCTGGAGGGCAATTTAAATGAAGCAGGGAGACCGAAGTAGAGGAAGTCTGCTTGCTTTCGCTCGATCCGTGCGCCGAGGGATTCAAGACGCTCCTCAATGCGACAGAAGCGAGGATCGATCTGAGTGACATTGCGAATTTCTGATTCGCCATCCGCGCAAAGGCGGCAATAAGCAGGGCCTTCCGAAGCGTATATCAGGACTGGCAAGTTCGGTTTTTCAAAATTTGTTGGATCCAAAAACTGTTCAAGGATTTTCATTTAACCTCCAGCAGCCAGGCGAAAACTTCCGGCCTAAAGTCTCAAGATTAATTTGAGGATGGTAAAAATTCACAACTTTCATCCAAATCGAATTTTAGTTATCGCTATGGATTTGATCAGGACTTAAAGTAAATGTAAGTTACTTACTATTGGGGTTTGTGCTTAATCTGAAGTTCAAAAAATGCGAGTGTTTGGATTGGTTTTGGCGCCTAGGTTCTGGGCCCAATCGACCAATGGCGGTAGCCTCTCGAGATTTCATTAAAGGGACAAAAGCGCCTGCAAAAACTTCCACGAACTTCTCCGCGTTCTGAGCAAGTAGATTGATTTGACCGGTATTGTTTAGGCTTCGTGTCGAATTCATTTCTTTGCGGGTACAAGCCAAATGCAATGGGGTGATTTTTCACGCGATACTTTCGCATTAGATTGGACTTGGTGTTAAACACCTATGCGTAACAAAACGAAGGATTGGAAAAGTCTCTACAAAGGTGCGCGTGTGCTTGTCTCTGGACACACTGGTTTTAAAGGTGCTTGGCTTTGTGAGTGGTTACTCGCATTGGGTGCCAATGTGCACGGGTTCGCTTTGGAGCCACCCACCACGCCGGCTCTTTTCGATCAACTCGGCCTCCCAACGCGGATGCATAGTATGATTGGGGACATTCGCGATCGCCGCATTCTTGGGGATGTGGTCCGAAAAGTCCGTCCCGACTTTGTCTTTCATTTGGCCGCCCAATCCCTCGTGCGCCGCTCTTATCAAGAACCATATGATACATTTTCGGTTAATTTTTCAGGCACCTTAAACCTTCTTGAGGAGCTACGATTGGCCGGTGAAGCATGCAACGTGGTCGTCGTAACCTCGGACAAATGCTATGAGAGTCGTTTAACGCAGGAAGCGTTTCGGGAAGCAGACGCTCTAGGCGGATATGATTGCTATAGTGCATCCAAGGGTGCGGCAGAGGTGCTCACTTCGGCCTATCGGCGATGTTTCTTCTCGTCGGATGAATCTCCTATCCTGATTTCGACAGCCCGTGCTGGAAATGTTATAGGTGGTGGCGATTGGGCGAAAGACAGGATCATTCCAGATGCCGTGCGTAGCCTATTGAAAGGACTGCCTATTCCCGTGAGGAATCCTTTTGCGACGAGGCCTTGGCAACATGTGCTCGAACCCTTGGGTGGGTATTTGCTGCTTGGCGCGCGCATGAGTCAGGGGGCGTTGGGGCGGTTGCTGCGTAGTCCGACTGCCGACGCAGCGGCTTTCAATTTTGGGCCATCAAGCGAGTCGGAACGCACGGTGCAAGAAGTTGTCGAAGAGGTCACAAGGAGCTGGCCTGGTACTTGGAAAGCAACTGGCGCTGACAAGGAGCCGCATGAGTCGAAATGGCTTAGTCTTGACGCTTCGCGAGCGCGTCAGGAGCTTGGGTGGTTGCCGGTGTGGAAATTCAGCGAGACTATCGAGAGAACTATCCGATGGTACCTCAACGTAGCCCGGGATCCATCCGTCGCACAGCACATCACGGTAGACCAGATTAATGAACATCAGGATCGCTTTTCCTCTTTGATAAGCACCTGAGAAAATGGCAAGGTAACTTTCTTGGTCCTCATTCAAATAAAATCATGAAAACAGTAATTCTTTGCGGCGGTCTAGGAACCCGCCTGCGTGAAGAGACCGAATTTCGCCCCAAGCCGATGGTGCCAATCGGTGGTCGCCCGATCCTCTGGCATATCATGAAAGGATTCGCCTCACAGGGGCACAAGGATTTCATCCTGTGTCTCGGATATAAGGGCGGGGTCATTCGCGATTACTTCCGAAACTATCAATGGAATACAAGCGACGTTACTTTACGGCTCGGACGTACGGCCAAGATTGAGTATCATACGCAGCATAACGAGGAAGACTGGACCGTTACTCTTCTCGAGACCGGCGAGGAGACGATGACCGGGGGGAGATTGGCGCGTGCTTTGCCTCATATATCCGATGAGGAGTTCTTTTTTACTTACGGCGACGGGTTGAGCGATGTGAGTTTAAGTAACCTACTAAAGCGTCATCATGAACGCGGTTCGGTGGTGACCGTCACAGCCGTCCGGCCGCCCGGACGGTTCGGGGATATTGTTATTCGGGAAGGCGGCGAGGTCACTAGTTTTGACGAGAAACCGAAGGCTGAAACCTCCCCGATTAATGGCGGATTTATGGTCCTGTCGAAGAAAATCGGGGATTACATTTCGAGCGATAGTTGCATCTTTGAGAGTGACGTTCTACCGAAACTGGCCCAGCAGGGTAAACTGTCTGCTTACGAGCACCATGGTTTTTGGCAGTGTATGGACACGCAACGTGAGCAAGACTTACTCGACGGGCTCTGGAGAAGCGGGAAGAGTCCCTGGCGAACCTGGTAGGTGTTTGGCGCCTTTATAAGATGGAAGAGGCGCTTTTTAAAGAATGTCTGACGCAAAAAAACAATCTGTGTGCCGCTCATGCGGGGAAGCGCTGTCTGCCACAATTCTCGACTTGGGAGTACAACCGCTTGCCAACAAGCTTCTGAACAACTCCCAAGAGGCCCAACGAGAATTACGATTTCCCCTCGACCTGAAAGTTTGTCCCTCGTGTTCACTTATGCAGTTGGGCCACACCGTGCCTCCTGAAGCTCTTTTCTCCGATTATTTATACTTCTCGTCCGTGTCCGATGCCATGCTTGCACATGCCAGTCGTGCAACCGAAAGCCACCAGCGGGACTATGCGATTAATGGGAGTAGTTTTGTTGTCGAGATCGCCAGCAATGACGGCTATTTGCTGAAGAACTTTGTTAACTCCGGGGTCCCCTGTCTTGGCGTAGAACCGGCGAAAAATATTGCGGATGTCGCCAAAGCAAACGACATTCCGACCTTACAGGAATTCTTTACGGAAGGTACCGCTGAACAGATTGTAAGAAAGTATGGTCATGCGGATCTAATCTTAGGGAACAACGTTTTTGCGCATGTTCCGGATACCAATGGCTTTGTAAAAGGCCTTTGTCTCCTGCTGGCGCCAGAAGGTAGGGTGATCTTGGAGTTCCCGTGGGCGCACGAGATGGTCAAAAAACTCGAGTTCGACACCATCTACCACGAGCACTTTTTCTATTTCCACGCACGCTCTCTCGTTGCGCTTTTTGCACGTCATGGTCTAGAGATGACTCGTATCGAAAAGCTGCCAATCCATGGTGGTTCATTGCGTGTTCATGTGGCGCACAAGGGAAGAGCTTCATTGGATTCTAGCGTTGCTCATGTACTCGAAGAGGAGGAAAGGGAGGGCGTTGGTTCTGAGGGGTATTACACCGGATTTGGGGGGAGGGTAGCTAACCTCAAGGCTGACCTTAAAGCTGAGATTTCCAAGTTAAGAAAATCAGGCTCTCGACTTGCAGCCTATGGAGCTTCGGCAAAAGGCAGCACGCTTCTTAACTACTGTGACATAGGAAAGGAGGAGTGCGAGTTCGTGGCTGATCGTAGTCCGCACAAACAGGGGAAGCTTACTCCCGGATCCCATCTTCCCATCGTGGATGCATCCGCTTTGCAGGAACATCATCCTGACGTCACTCTTCTCCTAACATGGAATTTCGCTGAGGAGATAACATCCCAGCAGGCAGCTTATTTGGGTGCTGGGGGGCGGTTTCTGGTCCCAGTTCCCCGGCCTCATTACCTTCCATGAAGATTACTGATGTCGGTTTCGGGGGGGTTCAGAAAATCCAGCTTGATCCGGTTCACGACATGAGGGGAAGCTTCGTGCGTTATTTTTGCCGACAGACACTATTGAATGCTGGACTCAATGTGGATTGGCCTCAGATAAACTTTAGTCATACTTTCCAGTCCGGAGCTATTCGCGGTCTCCACTTTCAATCTTCGCCCTCGGAGGAAACAAAGCTGATTACTTGCCTGTCTGGCGCCGTTTTCGATGTTCTTGTCGATATCCGGCCAGCTTCATCCACGTTTGGAAAGTGGCGAGCTTTCGACCTCTCGGAACGCAATGCCGTAGCTCTTTATGTGCCGGCTGGATTTGCTCACGGCTTCCAGTGTATCTCTGGTGACTGCAGACTTATCTATATGATGTCCTGCGACTATCAAGCTGAGTCAGCAAAAGGGGTCCACTACAACGACCCAGACTTGTCCATTCCCTGGCCTCTTCCTGTCACTTGCGTTTCCCCCAAAGACGAAGCCTTGCCACCGTTGCAGGCGATGAGATGAGGATCTTTGTTACCGGATCCTCGGGTTTCATAGGCTCGGAACTCTGCCGGCAAGCTGTTGCTGCACAGCATGAGGTTCTTCGAATGGAAAAGCCTTCACGTTTGAATGATCTTCCCTTGGATTTAATTTCTTCGTTTAAGCCGGAAGTTGCCGTGCACTGTGCGTGGATCGCGACACCGGACATCTATGCCGATTCAATTGAAAACGAGGTATTGCGTAGCCAATCGATCGAGCTGTTCCGCGCGCTTTCGTTTCACGGCCTCAAGCATTTTATCGGTTGCGGTACCTGTGCAGAATATGCACCCTCGCCGTTCGCGCTTGATGAGGATCATTCGACACTCGAGCCTTCGTCTCGATACGCGAGGGCCAAGCATGAGCTCCACGGCGACCTTTCTAGCGCCGCTTTAGAATTGTCTGTTCGGTTAACTTGGGCACGGATTTTTTTTCCCTATGGACACGGGGAGCACCCCAATAGGCTAATCTCGACTCTTTTTCGTAGTTTCCAAGAAGGCAGAAGAGAGAATCTTCGATCTAGGGGGGCGGTTAGGGATTACATCCACGTGGAGGACGTTGCGTCCGCTCTCTTGTTATTTGCGACGAGCCATGCCACCGGTTGCTTTAACATAGGGACCGGGGAGGGGGTGACCGTGGGGGAAGTCGAGGCAGAGGTTGCGCGACTTTGCTCCCGATCAGAACTTGTTGAAGCTGCTCCTCGCTTCGTAGCCCGGAGTTCAGATGATTCCTTTGTGGCCTCAAACCGGAAGCTACGGGCGTTAGGATGGACTCCTCGGTATAAACTTTCGGAGGGATTGGCGACTTACTGGAAGCAACCCGCCAATTAAAATGACCGCCAAACCCTCTCTATCATCTTGCGACAAAAACCAGAACGGTGTTCTTTTTGCATTCTCCACGGCATGTGTTTTCTTTTTCGTAAATTTGTTTTTTGCACTACGCCATATCATGTGGCGAGACGAGTGGATGCCCCTGACGGTCGCACGCTTCACTTCGGGATATGGTGAATTCTTCGAGCATATCAAATCACTCGGTCGCATCGGGTTTTTTGGTCTTTGCTGGCTACTGGAAAGTGCAGACGAGAGTCTCAGTGTCTTTAAGTTGTTTCTCGTTCTTGTTTCTTCTGTCGGCGTGTTTGTCTTGTGTCGCTATGCGCCGTTATCAAGAGCTCAGAAAGTTCTTTTCTCTTTTGGGTATTACCCGCTTTATGAATATGGCACGATTCTTCGCGACTACTCGATCATCGGAGCCCTCTCGATCGCATGCTGCGCATTGCTTAACTCTGTCCAATGGAGACCGTTGTTGTTCTGTTTGGCTACTGCTTTACTGCTTCAGACGAACCCTTTTGGACTCGTTCTGGCCTGTGCACTGGGCGCGACTTATGCCTTTGATGCCTGGAAAAAAGGCCGCTTGAACCATGAACTCGTCCGCAATATTCCTGTACTGGGTGGAGGGATATTGGTCATTTGCAGTTTCCTTGTTGCGCTCAAAACCATGATTCCTCCCCCCGAGGTGGCGGAGATTGTTTTGGGGCAACCCTTACGGCAGGACTCACATTTTGTCCGCTTGATCGAGAGTTTGCCGTTTCCTGCACGTGGATGGCTACCGGTTCCATTATTCGGCACATGGAACACTCAAATCTTGGATCCTTGGCCCCGTCTTCAGGTGTTCCTTACTTTTGCCATTATCGCAACGATGGTCGTTATCCTGTGGCGAAACAAAACAGCACTTTTTCTTTTTGCAGTTGGAATGCTTGGAATCGGTTCCGTTCTGTGTCACTTGCCTTGGACTGCGCTCCGTTACCACGGTCCTTATTTCATGGTCTTAGTGTTTGCATATTGGACGCTTCGAAGCAGACCTGACGAGGGAAGAGATCATTTTTCAAGTGCCATGGATACGAACTTCTTGAGGCGCCATGCCTCGGCTCTGTTTACGGGTCTTTTGATCGTTCACGTGGTTGTGTCGGCTATATTTTTACTTCAGGAGCAGGTCATTCCCTTTTCTGGGAGCAAAGAGGCTGCAGAAATCATTCGTAAGAACGCGCCCCCGGACGCCCCAATCATCGGAGACCCGGATTATCTGATGATTTCCCTTTCGGGATATCTTGCGCGAGAAGTTTATATCGCCAGCCGTGATGAGATTGGGTCTTTCACGAAAGTTGATCGGAAGCGCCGAGGCACGGCTCTTTCCTCTGATGAACTTGCCCGGGTGGTCGGCCAGCAAGCTCGGAAGCACAGGCGCGATCTTGTACTGGTGACAGGTTACGAAATCGGCATGCCTCGGGAAATCGGCAGCCTACTGGGAAGTACTCGTAGTGTTGCCGGAGAGAATTATTTCGTTTATCTTATAAAGATATCTGGGGTCGTGCCGTAGCAGACCCAATTTCAGGCAACCCACATCACAGACTCATGGAAACGTTCGAAGTAATCTGTCCAGTGTACAACGAAAGACAGGCTATACCTGCCTTTATTGAGAGAATTGCCAAGGTTTTCGATGGTTTGCGTGGTCGCTACTCATGCCGGCTTCTTTTTATCGACAATTGCTCGAATGATGACTCCTTGGGGATTCTCCGAGATTTTACCGATCGCTTCGATTGGATCGAGCTCATCGCAATGTCTCGCAATTTTGGGTATCAGGTCTCCATCGAATGTGGGCTGCGCAACTCTATCGGTGACATTACGGGCATCATTGATGTCGACTGTGAGGATCCGCCAGAGCTTTTTACTGAGTTCCTTTCATTGATCGAGAGCGGCTATGACGTGGTTTATGGGGAGCGCACCGATCGCGAGGAGATTCTTGTTTTGAAACTCATCAGAAAGCTTTATTACAGGCTGACTAGAGCGGCGGCAGACGAACGGTTTCTTCTGGATATGGCCGAGTTCTGCGTGATGCGGAAAAATGTCCGTGAGGCCGTCAACCGGGATGCCACATCATTCCCCTTTATAAGAGCTTCCATCGGACGTGTAGGTTTTGACATCAAGAATGTTCCTTATAAGCGAAGCAAACGTGTCTTCGGTCAAACGCATTATAATTTATTTGGAATGTGGATTTTTGGTTTTGCCGGTTTTCTTTCTTCCAGCACACTATGGCTAAGGCTGCCGGCTTACTTGTTTCCATTCTGGTTTCTCCTTTTCTGTGTCCTCGTATGGTTTGCAATAGTTGATTCGAGTCGTAGCGCGCTGATCTTATTGATATTTAATGGCCTCGCATTCCTCAGCTTTATTGCGGTTGGTTTAGCGCTATACACGGCGCGGATTTACAAAAACGGACTCCAGCGCCCCAATTACTTCGTGAACATTCGGAAGTCCGTACTGAAACGCCAACCGATCTTGTGATGAGTCCGGCATGCCCCCGTTGCGGCGCCGAAAATAGATCGAAGGTTCTTTTTGCGGGAGTCAATGCCGACGTTCCGCATGCAGCACGGATTCCGATTGCCAGGTGCCTAGACTGCGGTGTCGCATACAGCGAGGGATCACCTTCTAATGAGAACGAAAACCTTTATTTTGCCGGGTACTACGGAGAAGCAACTGGGGAACGCCTGTCGAACCGGTTGGCCACCGCCGTCTTCCAGAAAGAAAGGCAATCCCTTGCTATGGGCGATCGCAAAACTTTAAAGATTTTAGACGTCGGCTGCGGGGACGGAACCTTCCTGCGTTGTCTGCCAGTCGGAATGTTGCGTTTTGGATACGAAACTTCCGCAGCTGGCTGCAGGGCGCTCGCCAATTCTGGGGTGTGCCAAATTGATCTGGATTCCCCCACCTTGGGGCACGAGGCATCATTCGACTTGATCACCTTGTGGCAAGTCTTTGAACATGTCGACACACCGAACGATCTGCTACAAAAACTTCGGCGTCTTTTGGTGGATCGTGGGGCTGTTTTTATTTCCGTGCCAAACTTTGGGAGCCTTCAGGCCAGAATCTTTCGGGGGTTGTGGTTCCATCTGGATCCGGCTCGTCATTTATTTCACTACGAAAAGAAAACTTTGGGGGAGGCGTGCGAGCTTAATGGTTTCGATCTCGGTTGGTACACGACTAGATCCTTGGAATATGGGGTATTTGGTTGGTGGCAGAGTTTTTTCAATGTTCTCCCGTTGGACTTCAATATGGGATACAAGATTTTGAAGGGACGAAAAAAATACCCCTTAACGCCTGTGAATCTATTCGCTATGTCGATTTACGGTCTTCTGGCCGTCCCCATTGGACTACTTTCCGCGGGACTCATGTTTCTCGAAGCGGCGTTCGGAATGGGGGCTGTGCTGCAGGTGCGCCTGACGCCGAAGCTACAGCCAAATCTATAAATAGCTCGCCTCGTTTTGCTTGTTGCCAGAATGTTATAGTCATTAATGAAAAAGACCCCCCATGATATGGAGGCATTTTCTAATCGCAGGAACAATGCATGCTTGACATAAAAACTAGGACGATTGGATATTTCTAATATGGATCTCAACATAAGCGAAACATCAAGCGCAACTAGCAGGAGTTTTTTGCTGTCTATTTCTGTAAATGCTTCTTATGTAAAGCGGGCGCTAAAATGCTGAGAATCTCCACCAAGTGAGAATGCTCATTACATCTGTTTTTGTATTCATCTTAGGTTGGTTAATTCATTTTGGCATCTGGCGCGTTTGGCTTCCCAGAACCCAGCTAAAAGCGCTTCTTCTTATCTTTATGTCAGTCTGGCCAGTGGGGATTATTTTTTTAGCCATCAGAGGATCTCAAGATGGCGTGCTTCTCCATATTCTTTATTTCTCCGCGCTCTATTGGTCTGCAGCGCTGTCGTACGTGATTACTTACTCGGCGATGGAAGGGGATAGCCCGACGTTGAGCTTAACGCGGCACTTGTATCGAAGAGGGGAATCAGGGTTGTCGCATGAAGAAATCGAGGAGTTCTTCCGTCAAAGGCCGTTTCTCGGAGCGCGGGTCAAAGCCTTGATCACGGACAATATTTTCATCGAAGAGCAGGGCGGCTTCCGGCTTTCCCCGGGAAGGTATCTGTTTTTTCACACCATCCTTCTATATCGCCGAATTGTCTTCGGGCCGGTTAATTTAGGTGGATAGGAAATGATATTATTGGTTTCCTGAAAGAAAATCGATGGCTCCTGAGTGGTTTTATTTGTTAAGCCCGATCCTAGCGCTCGTAGCAATGGTTGTCGTGCAGGCGGTTTTCTGGCGGTTACGGGGAGGGGAGCAGTTCTATACTTCGGTCGTGGCCGGTTTTCTGGCCGGATTGTTGGTCGCCATAGCAATGCAGGTGGCCTTGCTCTGGGTCTTTCCCAGGAATTTCGACCGTTGGGTTCTGGCATTTGTTGCCAATCCGGCGATTTACGTGATGTTGGCGTATTGTTTCTTTAACTTTATCAACCTTGGGCACGCCTCGATCCGAATCCGAATTTTCAAGGAGTGCCACGATCGGGGCGGGTTTATCACCCATGAGGAACTGCGGGCCGTCTACGATGATGAGCGGATCCGGGACGTGCGTTTAAAGCGTCTTTTGGACGGCGGGGATATTGTGAAGGAAGAAGGGCGGTGGAAGTTGGCTAATCCACGTCTTGTGCCCGTGGCCAATCTGGTATTTGCTTTGAAGTACTTTGTTCTGCGCCGCAAAAGCGAGTTTGAGAAAGTGTCATGATGCCCTTCGGCCCAATCGAGGAAACGACGCCAGCAGTATCCGCATTGCCAACTCCTGTCTTTTTGAGCCTTTTTGTGGCCTGCTACAACGAGCAGGACAACATCCTGGGAACGCTTGAAACCCTGATCAAGGCTTTGCAAAGCACCGTGCCTTCTTTTGACATCATTATTGTGGATGACACCTCTAGAGATGAGAGTGTGTCAAGAATCCGAAAGTTTATGGCTGGACACCCAAACGTTCCCATTCGCCTTCTGCGGAACTCTCATAACGAGGGGGTCGCTACGAACTACGCGGAAGCGTCTTTCCGCGCGAAAGGGGAGTGGTTTCGGATGATCTGTGGCGATAATGTGGAGCCAGAGGATACACTTAAAGCCATCTTTCAAGAGATTGGAAAAGCAGAGATTGTGGTGCCTTACACAGTTGAAATTAGCGGGCGGAGCGTTTTTCGTCGTTTGCTCTCCAAAACTTACACAGCCTTGGTAAATGCCATTAGCGGGTACCGGTTGCATTATTATAATGGATTACTGGTCACGCGAACGGAATATGTCAGGCGATGGCATTCAAATAGCCACGGTTTTGGTTTCCAGGCTGATCTGCTAACTCGATTGCTTTCCAGGAATCTTTCTTACATTGAGGTTCCGGTGTACGGAAATGAACGTGCCACCGGTGAGTCAAAAGCCCTCACCTTACGCAACCTTGCCTCCGTGGCTCACTCCCTTCAAAACATTGCAATCAGGAGAATTTCTAAAGGTCTATACGGCCAGTGTTAACGAGGCATGATGAGACTTGGTATGGGTAAATCTTTTCCAGCGAGTTGTGCGTTATTGAGTCGTATTTTATCGCTCTCTTCTGCCAGTGATAAAGGCATTCTTTGGAGATCCTCCATAAAATCTTATGGGTGTTCGGAAGAGGTGGTTAAATTCTTTCTGTATCTAGCCAAGCACCTCTCTGCAATATTTGATGGTTGTTGTTCTTCTCTACTGCCTAAAAACAGCTCGATCGGGCATTTTACTGGGAATACTCGCTCATGAATAAAGAAACTCAAAAAAACGATCGGTTAGAAAAGAAAGCTCCGAGGCGAGTTCTTTTTATCTTTTGTTTTGCTTACGTGTTGGCACTAGGACTTGGTTGGCTGCCCCAAACTCCCTCGCAAGAGGAGTTGTATGGAAGTGGCGGGCGTTTTCTTGGTGAAGTGATTCAAAACATCTTGGTTGCGAAGGGGATTCCCTGGTGGAGTTCAAATTTTATGCAAGGTTACTCGACTACAACCTTTGCGTTATGTGGTGTTCCTTTGTTTGTAGGAATCATCGCCAAAACTCTTTTGGGTGATCCGTTTGGCATAAAAGTAGCCGCACTCATGATCCTTCCTCTGGCTTCTCTCACCATGTTTCTGTTTGTCCGCAAGCTAACTCGGAGTGAATGGGTCGGCGTGATTGCCGCCATTCTCTATATCACGAGTTCTGAAATGTTGTTACGCATTGCCAATTTTGAGCACTGGATGGGTAGCTATTCTTATATATTCCCACCTTTAATATTTTGGGCTTTTCTAAAAGTCTCGGAGATTGGCTCCTGGCAATCCAAGGCATGGCTAGCTTTCGGCTGGTCAGCCATGATGCTTTCGTACACGAAACTCACTTTTATGTTCATCCCTCTGGCCGTGGCGTTTTATATTTGGCTGCTCATCGATCGACCGGAACAACGGTCGAAATTGATTTGCGGAACATTACAGGCGCTCGTGGGTGTTTTTCTTATGGCGGTAGTTGTTTTACTGCCGATTACACGAGAGTTTCGTTGGGTCGCAGCCTTTTCCTTCGATAACTTATTCGGATGGCAGCAAGCCTTTTCCATTAAGAACTTCATTTCAGTCTTGGATCGTGGAAACGCATTATTGGCAGGCATGCGGGCTGATTTTTTTGCCGACCGAGGACAGTTTTATCTCGGTGTGATTTTTCTTCTGTCTGTGGGATCCGTTTTCTGGTGGTCGCGTCGCAATCCGGAATGGTTGACAACAAGGCAGGGGCGTCTTTTTAGGCTTTTCACTGGGATTTCCCTGTTCGCTCTATGGCTTTCTCAGGGGCCGTTTTCTGTATTTACAGGCGCCAGAGAATTCTTACTGGGATCTTCGCAGGCTCCGGATTGGATTATCGCGATAATGTGGTTGATGACGCTGATTCCGATTGTCGTTATTCCCATGATTCTTCCTTCAGCGCCAGCCCGGCGCTTTTGGGTTGTCTTGCTGATTGGCACTTATCTTTTCGTGCCCGGTTTTACTCTTCTCGAAAAACTACCCTTCTTCCACGATATTCGTGCTCCCTGGGGGTTCTGGGAAGTTGGTTTTTTTGCGGCGGCGGTGGCCGGAGCCTTAGCCCTTCAACAGCTCTGGGAGGGTATTGTTGCTAAAAAAGGACGGTTTCCGATGATCGTATTTTTAGGAATTGTACTCTTGGTGGACTCGGGATTTTACTTGGCAAAGTTTTTTGCTCCGGGATTGCCAGCTCAGACTTTTAGCGACTTTGATCAAGCTCAAGTATACCTCCGCGGCTCTCCAATTGAGGGACGAGTTTATCCACTTTCAGGTCGTTACTTTTATCTCTGGACTCCAATTCAGTCTGGTCGTGGCCTGAATAGTGAGGCCTCTTGGAGTCATTTTCAGATGCGCGGTATGCGGGCCTTGCTGAACGGGGCAAACACCTCGCCCAATGCGATGAAAACCTATATGCGGGTGGCGGGCATCTCCCATGTCCTTCTCGACAAGCAGGATCCTTTCACACCCCAGGAGGTTCAAAACGTATACACTCAGTTGTATCCTATCGGATTTGATTCTGGATACATCCGCGTTCTGGAGAACCGCGAGTCGCTGGCTCCGGCCTTCAAGGCTAGAGAATACTTGGCCATGGATACTGGAACGGAGGGGTTGGCCTCTGGGTTCCTAGATCTCGCCGGGAAAATCAACGTGGTTCCAATTGAGCTTGGTGCCAATGAGCGCGTTTTCCCTTATCTCGTTGGTACCGGAACGGTTCAGGGGGAAGTGCAACTCAGTCCAGGCTATAACCAGACCGTGGGAGCTTCTTTCCAAAGAGTTCCCTTTCTGGAGGGCAGAACGGATCCAAGTCGGATGGTTTTTGATCCGTCCGGACCTAGGGAGGGATGGCTTGTGGTTACCGAAGCATGGCACCCGGATTGGCATGCTTATTTTGGCGGGAACCAGGTCCCCATCTATAAAGCTTTTGGTGGGTTGATGGCGGTGCATTTGGATGGAACAGAGGGACCTGTCCGATTTAATTTTGAAGCACCGCGATGGTATGACCTTTGTGTTTGGGTCTCCGGTCTTTCCTGGTTGGGCGTTGTGGGGTTGCTAGCCCTGATGCCTCTTCCGGTTACACCCATGCCTTGGAAACAATGGTGGACCGGAGAATCTAAGTCCCGGACTTTGTCCCCAAAAGTGAAAGGTTCCGCTTTAGGTAAGGCTCTGGTGGTGATCCCTACGTACAATGAAATGCAAAATATTGCCCAAGTACTTGACCAGGTCATGGCTCTGCCTCGAAAGGTTGATGTCCTCGTAGTCGATGACCGCTCGCCCGATGGAACAGCTAAGATTGTTCAGGCGTGTCCCGAGTTTGAAAAAAGAGTTTTCCTTCTCGAGGGGATGGGCAAACAAGGACTTGGTTCGGCTTACCGTCGGGGTTTTGAATGGGCCCTGAAGAAAAACTATGGGGCAGTGGTAGAAATGGACGCCGATTTGTCGCATGACCCATCTGATATCTCCCGACTCCTTCAGACTCTTGAGGAAGGAGTCCATATGGCAGTCGGATCCCGTTATTTAAACGGAATATCGGTCCTGAATTGGCCAAGGAGTCGGATACTGGTGAGTACTCTCGGCGGTCGGTACGTAAGGCTTCTCACGGGTATGCCGCTTACAGATCCCACTAGTGGCTTCAAGGCCATCCGAACTGAGGTTCTGAAGGAATTGGATTGGGGAAAAGTGGGGGCCGAAGGATATGGTTTCCAGATTGAGCTTCACCACGCTGTCTGGAAGCTAAATTATCATATTCAGGAAATTCCTATAATTTTCACGGAGCGTCGTGATGGGCATTCTAAAATGTCGCTAGCCATCGCCTGGGAGGCTGTCTGGAGAGTCCTTAAGTTAGCCTTAACGACATAAATAGGACCGCCGGAACACCAATAGGCTTGCGTGGGATCAGTCCGCTGGCTGGACTGATATAGAAAGAGTAGAGTAGGTAGATTTCGCCATAGTTCCCTTGATTGGGAGCCAAGGCGGTCAGGGGCGGAGGCGCGACGAAATATATATAACAAGATCGATTGGCGGCCGAATTTTGATCAAACCCGTTCGATCTGAGCCCCAAGGGGGCGTAAGCGCTCCTCGACGCAGCTAAAGCCACGATCGATCTGAGTGATGTTGCGAATCTCTGACTCGCCTTCGGCGCACAGGGCGGCAATGAGTAGTGCCATGCCCGCTCGTATATCAGGACTGGCGAGTTTGGCCCCTCGCAGCTTATCGGAGCCAAGGACCACGGCGCGGTGGGGATCGCAAAGAATGATTCGGGCACCCATCTCCATCAAGCCGTCGACAAAGAAAAGACGGGATTCAAAAAGCTTCTCGTGAATCAGGACGGTTCCTTTGCATTGGGTGGCGGTGACAAGGGCAACGGATGT
>Ga0114968_10002160_pt1 | contig 15168 bp, 8 predicted proteins | sample M_130807_EF_Meta_FD_87020 | JGI IMG/M metagenome (GOLD analysis project Ga0114968, IMG submission 87020) | Freshwater microbial communities from Lake Montjoie, Canada to study carbon cycling - M_130807_EF_MetaG | ecosystem: Environmental > Aquatic > Freshwater > Lake | place: Lake Montjoie... | reverse complement strand
TTATTTTTGAATATTCTATGTTTCATATTCAATAAACTATTCCAAAGAATACTTTGATAATTTGTAATCTTTTTCAAAATTTCTCCCTTCTTTTCACCATCAGGGCAAAATAATTCAGCAATACAAGAACTATCAAACTTGATATTCTTTGGTATGATATTGTTTCGTAATGGTAAAGGTTGAAATAATTTATTTTCATTTGTTTCTAACACAGAATTCATATACAACATACCTTTCAAATATTCAAATTGTCTTCCTTTCACATCATAATAAACAGATTGTTTAATATTCGTTGGTAAAATATGCAGTAAATGAGTGAGTTTCCATTCATTAAATTTTTCATTTGTTTCTTCTAACATAAGCAGTTTATGTTTCAATTCAAACAATTCCTTCTTCTCATCTGTTATTTCATTTGTGGTTTTATTGATAAAACGAAGAAAATGTTGAATAAAATGTTCCTGTATATTGGTAGAAATGCAAACTTGAATTTGCTCTGCAATAATATTTATTAAATGTGATTTATTTACTAAATTTGTTTTAGTATGATTGAGTAAAGGTTGGTATTCTTTAATGTAAAATTGTTGTAATGCTTCTAACAATTGTGTGTCTTTGGATTTTCTACCACTATTAGATTTTGTTCCTAATGTTTTGATACAATATTTCACAAAAGTGAATTTATCATCAAATACAGGAAATGCTAAATTGTTATGGAAACAATAAAGAATATATAACCTGATAAATTGATAAGAATGAATAACTAAATCATTTATTTCAAAAACTAAATTAGTAATAATAGGTTGAACTTCATTATGCTTTAATAAAACAGTCTTGAGTGTTGTTTTGATGGTTTTGAATTTAGATTTCTCTAAATTTCTAAAAGTTTTGAATATTTCTTTCTTTTTCTTTTTAACCATTCTATATATTTACTAAATATTTTATTTTTAAGCAATTTTAACAAATTATTTTTGCTTAATTATTCCTAAATATTTTATATTTGGTTGAGCGAAAAAAACTACCATCATTTTTAGATTTTTCTATTTCACTTCTTTCAAATATATAATTTTGTTTTCGTAATATACTTCTTACTATATTTAGGTAAGGTCTTTTACATTCAAAATTAGGGCGAAACGATGAAATACAACTAACCGAAAAATATTTTTGTATATCTTCTTTCATTTCTAAAATTTTATTCTGTTTTTCTGTATCATTATCTAATTCACATAATAGAAATGATTTGTTTTCATCTAATTCTAATATATTTATTATTTTATTACAAATATATTCTCTTTCATTTTGATATTTTTCACTTAATTTAATCCTCATTATATAAAATTAAGTAATATCTTTTTATTATAGTTTTGTCTCATTTTTCTTTTCGGTCGGTGTAATGTCTATCGGTAGATAACTGTATTTACAAGACAGATAGAGAAATCCACCATTTTGTAGCCATTTGTCTACAAAAACACGGATAGCCCTTAACCTGTGTTAGCAAATACATATACATATATTCTACCTTTCCAAATCTCATAAAAATGGATTCCTAGAATACAGGGGTTTCTAATTTAGGCATTTCTCCGAAATTATTTTCTTTTAGCCTCTTTTTTCGGGGATTTTCGAATTTGCGCTTTTGGAAACATGTTGGAAACCTCTTTTACGCCGATTTATTCATATCTTTCCTGAATTACGCGCAATAATAGAAAGATCCATTAGGAGATTTTTACTATAGTTGCCATTTCCTTCGTACGTACATACTTATCCGAGTTCATACACCGTCTGCGCAAATTGCAGTGTAGACAGGCTAGCACTACATTACCTCTGTTATGTCCTATGGAGTTGTCCAAGCGTTCCAGTGTCCACTGTTTCGGTTCTCTAACATACTCATACAGGAGTGCTACCTGTTCTTTACAATAATAACACTTTAGTTCGGCCTGTTTGAAGAGTCCGAATACATCTTTTATGCATACAAATTCTTGGTCCAAGAATAAACCTTTTTCACAATCTTGGGCCTTATATCCGGCAATCTTGGCACGAACCTGTTGCTCCAATCTATGCAAAACAGAATGTTCTACGGAATCTTTTTCCAAACATTCTTGGACATTTTCTATCAAAATATGCATATGCATACTAGGATCCAACAGATTCTTGGAAATATTTGTCCAAGATTTGGTTTCGGTTATGATTCTTTTTGTTTTTGGTTTCTCTGTTTTCACTGTTTTTGTTTGTCGTTTTTTTACATAAACCGGGGATTCCAAGGATACGACTTTGTTTTGTATATTTTGTAATGATTCCGGATTGTCTAAATTCATATACTTTTATGTACGATAGATTTTTGGTTCTTTCAAACGTTGTTTTCTTGGGTTTTGGGTTTTGGGTTTTGGATTTTGGTTTTCGTCTTGGCCAAAAAACAAATACTACTGTAAAACAAGATAAACATAATGGTAGTTATCTATATAAAAAGAATACGTCAGGACTATGTTTAGCACACCCAATAATAATGAGACATCAAAGAATACAGTTGTATCAACGGCAAACGACGATTTACCAAAGAAACTAAACACATTTTTCCCTCACGATTCGCAAAATACTCAAGGAATGCAATATTCGGCAATTGATTCTATGTTGGAAAAAGAGAAACAACAAAATAAATCGGAATCTTGGAACAAGCTGGATAAAACCGCGAAAATACAGAAACTCCATGCTTTTGCCGAAAAATACGGTAAAGAAAACAGCCTCCCTGTAAAAGAGGTGAAAAATCTAAAAGCCTTTTTTGTGGAATCCTTGGACAAAGGGAAACTACAAAAGACCAAGGATGTTGTCTATGACAAAGATAGCCGAGAAATCGATTCTATTCCAGCCCTCCATTTTAATACGGAAAAACACAATTTCACTTTGCGTATTTTGGACACAAAACGAGTATCTACTTTGAAATCGTTAACACCAAAACGTGTTTCCGAAAAAAATATATCTCCTGATACAGTATAGGTGGGGGTACAAAAAAATGTCTCTTTTTACAAATGAAGTAATAAATGAGTTTAGAACAAAAACGAAACTATTAAGGAGAGTAATTAGAAAGACAACGATTAAAGACCGTGAACACATAAAAATAAGGGAATACAAAATAATGAATAGAAAAGAATTAATAGAACATATAAAGGGTCCTGGAACAACACCTGGCACAAGACAAGGTTCTCTTGCATCTGCACCTCCAAATGTTAGTTCGTATGATATTGAATTGAAGAGAAAACGTGCAGAAGATCGCGCTTTGAATTATGATAAGAAAACCCAAGATGTATTAGATCAACTAATGGATATGAATTCGCGCATGTGTGAAAAACAAGTGAATACACACTATACTATTGGTTCTACACATAATGCAATTTCTACAGACAACTTTGATATTATTGCTATTATCGATACTGATCCAAATGTCAGTCTTTATGATAGTACCAAATCAAAACAAATAAATCAAGTCGTAGGGTTTCTTATTGCCCAAAAAGGAGAATGTCCAAAATATCCAGATGCTTACGTGATCAATCTCATATGCACTAGAGTGACCGGTATTTCAAAGCTACTATTGGGCTGTTATTTGTTTGCAATTAAATGCGCGGAATCTAAAGGAATTATGCAACGCGGAATTTTGGAATTGGCAGGTGCATTCAGTAATATAGATGGTTATTGTGCCTATGGAGGTCTTGGTTTTGCGATTGATCCGGATATTTTTACCGTAGAACCTAAAACTGTTATTGATACTACTACACTTGTAGATGAGGCTACACCCTGTTTACAATATTCAAATGATATGTTTCCTATGTCGGTAGATTTATCTGAATACAATGATAAGGACGATATTATAGAAACATTAAAATCTGGAGCTGGTGCTAAAAAATTTGGTACAAAATCTATTTGCCAAAGAGATTCTACGCATGAACAAAAAATGGAGTTAAAAAAATTAAATCGTTTTTTTTATATTGCATGTATGATTTCTCATGAAAAATTTCGCAAAAATGGCTGGTTATTATCAAGAATTCCAGGAGACTATATGCTTGAGTTAGCGGAAAAAATGAAAGAGATTAGTAAAAAGAAACCCAAACCCAAACCTGAACTAAAAGAAATAAGCGCAGGTATAAAAGAATTGGTACATGCGTGTCATACTATTAAAACCACACGTTTCGCTTTAATACAAAATGCATATCTCAAAACGATAGATAGAATATATAGTACAAAATTACAAAAAGATAATTTGGATTTGATGAAGGATACTTTGTTGGCCGAAATGGAAGAAACAGTTGAATCAACACCACCGGTTTCTGCTGCTGTTCCTGGTCCTGGTCCTGGTCCTGGTCCTGGTCCTGGTCCTGGTCCTCCTCCTACTCCTGCTCCTGCTCCTGCTCCAGATGCTATGGATGTTGATCCGATTCATTCGAGTGGTATTTTTAAAAATATATATAGTGCAACGAAAAGGGCAACGAAAAGGGTAAAGAGAAAAGCAACTTCATTAATTTCCGGAATATCATCGAGAATTAGAAGAATGTCTGCAACAAGTACAGCATCAAGTAGTAATCCCCGATCTACAAAAAAACGTAAAATATAGAGAATACCACATTTGTAGCTATTTGTTTACAAAAACAGTGAAAACTTCATAGATACCTTAGTATATTTTTACAAATGATATAATCTGTAAAAATATATCTCCAGATACAGTATAGGTGGGGGTACAAAAAATGTCTCTTTTTACAACAGAAGTTATGAATCAATTCAGGGAGGACACTAAATCACTGAGAATAAAAACAGAACACGGTGTTTCCCCAAACTTACTAATTATGAATAAAAAAGAACTGTTGCTATATTTTAATCCATCACGTGTTGTTGGTACAAGAAAAACGAATAGTCGATATTCCAGAAGAGCTAGAAGATTAAGTGAGTATGAAGAACAATCGCGTAGATTATTGAAAAAATTCCTTCGTATGAATGCAAGAATGTGTGAACCAAATGTGGATAGCGGATTTACAAAAGATTCATCCAGAGAATCGATGACAGAAGGTAATATAGCATACGATATTATTGCTGTCATTGATATTACACGAACCGGAAACCCTTTAGATCAAATCGGTGGTTTTTTGATTGTGGAAAAAGGTGAATGCCCAAAATATCCAAACTCTTATGTAGTGAATTTGATTTGTACGCGCATTTCAGGTATCTCGAATTTATTATTGGGAGCTTATTTGTATGCGATTAAATGCGCTGAAGATAAAGGTATTGACCAATATGGAATCTTGGAACTAGCAGACGGGGTTAAGAATATTCCTGGGTATTGTTCTTATAGTAAAATGGGGTTTGTTATTGATCCGGATATTTTCTCTCGACACCTTGCAACCAGAAAACCTTGTTTAGATTTTCGGCATGATTTTCTACCAATGTCGGTAAACATCAAAGAAAGTTATCCTGAGTTAAAGGATATCATCGATAATTTGACAAAACGTACATTTACTACTCTGTCTATTTGTAATAGAGATTTGAGAAAAGACCAAATACGGGAATTACAAAAATTGACAAAATTATATTATGTAGCTTATATGACTTTTTTCTATGATTTTATTTTTAAGAGGAATATTTTTACTGGACTTGATGAAGTAAATATCGACAATCTAAAAAAAATACCCAAAAAATACTATAAACAAATTATAAAACTATTAGAAGATGAAGACACAGGAAATCTTTTAACAGCAAAAAAGTTATTTGGTCGATTAAAAAAAGCTATGGATAAGATAAAAAATAGTGGTATAACTGTAGAAACACAGGGTGTTCTGAAAGAAATACTTGAATCGTTTACATTAGAAATATCCAAAGATGTATTACAATTTTTGAAAAACAAAATGATAGAAATAGTGCCAACGGTGCCAGATGAATCTACGGTGGTAGTTCCAGAATATCATGAAGAAGATTTAATGGATGCAGAAGAGGACGCAGAAGAAGACGCAGAAGAAGACGCGATGGTCAAAGAAGAATCATCTTCGAGATCTACAAATGGTACAAGAAAAAGAGCAAGATCCAATTCTCGTTCTACAAATGGTACAAAAAGAAATCGAATGTAATGAGACCAGTGTAAAATTGATTATACGCAGGGTTTATTTTGTATGACATTATCACCCAAAATAAACGATATATTCGTAAAAAGAATAGAAACAACGATATATACATCTATATATACATGTCAGATTCGGAATATGAGCCAAGTGCATTATCTGAAGACACTGAAACAATATCATCCAGATCAACTATAGCGAGTTCAATGCAACATAATAAAAATACGATTGTAAAAAAACAAAAACGAGTTGCTTTCTTGGACTCTCTTTCAGACGACGAATGGATGTCGTTTATGATGGAAATCTACCAGGCAACACAAGAATATATGCAAGATCATATTTTACAAATGGCAAACCCAGATTTCCACGCAAATTTAATCAAAGATATAACACATGATTACGTAGAACTTTGGATCGGCGCCGGTTTACTCCTAGAAGAAAACGAAGACGAGATAGAAGAAGTCCAAGAATTGATTGAACAAACCATCGACGACTATTTTACAAATGAGGAAGAACGCGACCAAGATATCCCGATTCGATCGCACAAAACTACCTTGATTCGTAAAACACCGGATTACAATTCTCTACAACAAAAGATCGCCGATCTCCAAGCAATCGAACAACCTGCACAAAGAACTCCCGAATGGTATGAATTTAGACACGGTCTTATAACCGCTTCCAATTTATCGAAGGTATTCGGTTCTCAAGCACAAATAAATAGTCTTATTTATGAGAAATGCCAGCCGGTTGTATATCAAGGTACAGACCCAAATAGCTATGTAAATACGGAATCCCCTATGCACTGGGGTCAAAAATACGAACCCTTGTCAATCATGTTATACGAACGTGATTATGCTACTATTGTCTCCGATTTTGGTTGTATTCAACACCCGGATTGTCCGTATATTGGCGCATCACCCGACGGTATCAATGTAAGCCCCATGTCAGAACGATATGGCCGCATGTTGGAAATCAAAAACATTGTGAATCGCGAAATCAACGGTATTCCAAAAGATGCATATTGGATTCAGATGCAGGTTCAGATGGAGACGTGCGACCTAGATGAATGCGATTTCTTGGAAACCCGGTTTTGCGAATATGCGGATGAAGACGCGTTTTACCAAGATGGTGAACACGAAGACCGTGGTGTTATCCTTTATATGGTGTCTCGTGTTAGCATGGGTGATATAACACATCTGAATATTTCTACATCGTCGAATGCCCCGCATTATGAGTACATGCCTTTGGATATTCCCTTGGACAAAGAGTCGGTTGATGAGTGGATCAATTCCACACGTCAACGGTTGAGACGCGACTGGTCCCTGTATACCACGATTTATTGGTATTTGGCGGAATCCTCGTGTGTTTTAGTGGAACGCAATCGCGCGTGGTTTCAAGCAGCCAGACCTAAAATAGAGGAGGTTTGGAATACCATCGTGAAAGAGCGAGAGACCGGGTACGAACACCGTGCGTCGAAGAAAAGGTCTTCCAAGGAGTCCGGTTCGTCTAAGTCCAATGCCACTAACACTAATACCACGATTACTGTAGTAAAAGAGGGTTCTGCGGAGGTTCAAAACACGTATCAACCCTCTACCGGATCAATCTGTTTGATCAAACTAGAACCAGAGGATTATGACGGGTAGGCGTATTGGTATTAGATGCAGGATTCAGTCGATTTTGTCTTTTACTGTGGATGTTGCTTCTGCTCTGGCTTCTGCTCTGGCTTCTCCTGTGGATCTTGCTTTGGCTTGGAGTTTTTATCTGAGGGGATCTTTTTCTTTGTGTAGAAGAATGTGTTGATAATCGATTCGATAGACCACGTCGAAGATTCCGCTGGATAAATATAGAGACGGTAGAGAATATCTTTAGTGGTTTACTTACAGGTCGTTTTGCGCGTATTGGGTTATACAAAGATTGTGAGGATTCCATGGTCTTTGACAAATCTTTAGTGGTCTTTGACAAATCTTTAGTGGTCGTTGACAAATCTTTAGTGGTCGTTGACAAATCTTTAGTGGTCGTTGACAAATCTTTAGTGGTCTTTGACAAACCTTTAGTAGTCTTAGACCAAGCCTCGTCGGCATCAAATGCGGCGTTAATAAACGATTTGATTGTGTCTACTAGAGGAACGCATTTGTCCATCATTTTGTTAATTTGATCGACCCTTTGATGTGATAATTTGTCACCTTTTATCTTGGACATATCGATGGACGAAAAGAGTTTTTCGATCATTGATTCCATTTCAACGAATGTCTTCTCCATTTTTGTGGATTTTGTTTTCTTAGAACGTCTTGTTCCGCCGCCACCCAAATTGGGTAGTCTGAAATATCCTTGAAAACCTTCCCAAGTAGGAACATATTCCGACACATCGGGTATATATTGGGTAACATCTGGAACCAAATCCGACGCCTTTGGTAATTGATCATTCACACCTTGGACAACTTCATGGATAACACCATCGACGGCTTGTTTGTATTGTTGTCCTAACAAGGCTCGTGCGTCGTTCAATGCATTCGTCAATATACCGGAAAGCTGGGATGATCTGAATGCTCGCGCGATCTGCGTAGGTACTCTGGAAATATTACTACCGAATTGGTGAATGATCCAAGTCATGTAATAAACGCCTTGGAAAAAGACGTACAAAATGAGGTCGAATGCAGAACCTCCCAAGTCAGGATTGATTCCTGTTATGAAACCGATGAAGTCCACGAGAGTGATTGCGAAAAAGATCTCTACCATGTAAAAAGACATCTCTAAGACGAAAACTAGAACAGAACCAATCCATGGAACGACACCCGTTGTACGAATGAAGCTAACGATTAATACATGGAGTTCATACATCATTTTACATAGCATTTTTGCTAAAGACAATAAAAGCATGAGGAGCTGTTTGATACATTCGATCCAACCGTCGAGTGTAGTAAAATGGCAATCGCGTCTCATTCGGCCCATTCTGTTTCCGATCTCATTGAGCTGGGACATACATTCTGTGCGAAAACGTGTTAATACGGAGTGTGTTGCATCTTGTTGTCTGGTAATTGTTTCTAAAGTGCCTTCTATGGATTCGAAATTGCCTTCTTGGTGTTGACCGAGTGCTTCAATCATGGATCGCTGTTCTACCTGGTTTCGAAGGAGGGATTCGATTTGATTTCTTAAACGCGCGGCTTCTTCCTCTTGCTTTTGCATAATATGTTGCATTATTTGCATCATTTGTTGGCCTTCGTTTGGCTGTAAAGGAGGGTTTAATAAGAGTAGACCTAATTCTTGTTGTGCATGTTGATGATCGACATTGAGGGGATTCATGATGGTATAGTATGTTGGATCTATACTATCATGACATAATTATATTATGGTGCTGCTACAAGACTCACAATGTTGTATGACTGCACCTTTTTCAATAATATCATTTTTTGGGGTTTTTGGTCCACTACTAAAACGAATGTCGCACGAATTCAATGTTTCATCTACTCTACCTGGATGCGGATGTGGATCATGTATAATTTGCTCAGATAATACCTGTTCTAGTATAGTACCTCTTTTCATTTTATTATATAGGCGTTTCGTGTTGCGGTTGTTCATTTGCTTTTGCATTGTTGTTCCTTTTCTATTTACTTGTCTTTTTGTTAATTTCCATTTCCTTTTTCCTGGTTTTGTCCCACCGAATGTAAAAATATTAGTCCAACCCGATACTTCTACATCTATTAAGTAATTAATTAAAACAGTGTCAGCTGCAGTAGTATTATTTAATTTGTCGAGCTGTTGTATTACACTTTGCATAATAGAATATGGATTTCCTGAACCTTTTTTTCTACAAAATTTTGGATAAGCAATACCTAAAATGGAACAGCTAATATATTTATTAAACAAAACCTCTATAAAAATACCACAATTGACTCCTTTTGCCATAGGATGGTTGAACCATGCGCCCAAAGTGTGAAAACTAGAAGGTATAATAGGACATTGTGTATATACAAAATCTTTACCTCTTAATAATATATTATGCTGTGCCGCTTTTATAAGAGATACATCTTTAAGAGGATCTGGTTCAAATTGTGTAATAATCGAATCAGTTTTTTGTAAAAATAAATTGAGTTTTAATATAATCGGTGGCAATAGAGGGACTACATCAATAATATTATATTCAAATGGCTTTCCTTTGCTAGTTTTATCAAATAAACGTGCTACTTCATCTACTGTATAAATTGCGGCTCTACCATAATGAAGTAAGTTATATGTACGCGCATTCAATAGATCGTGATATTCGGTCGTTCCATAATATCCACAACCGGCCATATATGTTACAAAAGTACTCAGATCATCATCATACACAACGATATAGAAGAAACAGTGTGTTACAATGGATTGTTTTTTCTCTGTACAAATGATACAGTATGACATATTTCGGAAATCTGGTTTACCCTCACTATCATAATGAATATCTGAATCTTGTGCTTCTTCAGTAAATGTATTATCTTTAAATTTCATATAATATTCCATCCGTTTTGCACCTTTAACAATTTCTTTTCTAACTCGAACAGAATCTTTTGCAAATTGACTTGATGGATTTAATAAATTAAAATCTATACCGGGAGAACCATTTGGATTTGGTCGTATTTCCTTATTAAAATATCGTTGTTCAATTGAACCATAATCCGGAAAATCAAAATGACGACATATTTTTTTTTGAATATTTGTTCTATATGCAGGAGGTATAGATGGAAATTTATCCTTATAATTTTTAGATAAGATACCAGGGTTTTGTGAAGTATATCCACCATACCAATTGAGAACATTCCAACTTTCAAAACATTTATCCACAATTTCTTGTAATGAAATAATAGGTCTTGGTTGTCTTAATAAAACTAACTGCATAAAATCTCTTACCGCTAGTCCAGGAGAAAAATTTTGTTCTGTTTGATATCCTTCTCCAGGTGGTGCTGATACTGGAATACCTGTAGTAGGAAATGGTAAATCTTTAAAAATATGCCCTTGTAAGTATTTACGTATCAAATCATGTTTTTCTTTGTCAATATCAGTATCGATAAGTGGTGTTGTAAAGAATCTACTAGGATCACTTTTTGTTGCGAGATCTACTCCTTTTCTAAGTGCATAATCTGCAGTTTCAATTAAAAACGTATTTTGTATAGCTATTTGTTCTTTGGTAAAAGTTTTACGGTTTTCTATATTTTGCTTTATTATTTCTTTTGATTCGGGTTCTAATCCTTCTACTAATTTTTCTTGTTTTTCGGGTGTTAATTCTTCGTTTACTTCGTTTACTTCGTTTAATTCTTTTTCTTCTTCTAATTTTTCTTCTTCTAATTTTTCTTCTAATGTTTGTCCACTTGGTAGGTGGCCTGTAGTAGACCTATAATATGGTGTTTGTCCTGTATAGTTTCTTGGTTTTTTTTTTGATTTACCTGAGGAACTCATATTACCAGATATAATTTATAAATAATAAATACTATACAATACCTAGATATTTTTACTACTACATGATAACTAAAAATGACATAAACATTTCATTCAATATTATTCTAATCATGGATGAAATGTATGTAGTCAAGCGCGACGGAGAGCGAGAAATCGTGTCCTTCGACAAAATCCTGCAAAGAATCAAAAAGACAGGTCAAGAAGCCGCAATCAACCTAAACTATACCGCCTTAACTATGAAAGTGATCGACCAACTCTATGACGGTATTTCCACAACCAAAATCGACGAGCTAACCGCCGACCAATGCGCATCCTTAGCCTCTACACACCCGGATTATAATACCTTGGCGGGTCGTATTGTCGTATCAAATCACCACAAGAATACATCGGCGGTTTTCTCGGAAGTCATGCAAAAGCTGTATGAATACAAAGACAAACACGGCAAACACTCGCCTCTTTTAGACCCACAGGTATACCAAGTCATCCACGACAATGCCGAAGAGCTGAATGCCATGTGCGATTACAGCCGCGATTATTTGATCGAATTCTTCGGATTCAAGACATTAGACCGCGCCTATATGATGAAAGTCGACAAACAAACTGTGGAGCGCCCTCAACACATGTGGTTGCGCGTAGCCGTGGGTATTCATTACAAGGATGTTTCAACCCAGGGTCTAACCCGGATCAAACAGACCTATGACGCCATGTCGCTAAAGTATATGACCCACGCAACGCCGACCCTTTTTAATGCGGGAACACCCCATCCACAGCTTTCATCGTGTTTTCTATTGCAACTCGAGACGGATAGTATCGACGGTATTTATAATACGCTAAAGGATTGCGCCGTTATCTCAAAATGGGCGGGGGGTATTGGACTCCATATCCACAATGTTCGTGCCAAGGGTAGTCATATTCGTGGTACGAATGGATCGTCCAATGGTATTGTCCCCATGTTGCGAGTTTTCAATAATACGGCTAAATATGTGGACCAATGTTTGAGTCCGGATACTCTGTTGTATACTACCGATGGTCTTTTACCCATCAGTCAATGTGTGTCCAATAGAACCTGTATTATTAATTTTGAAGTGGATGAATCGGACCAAGACCAAGACCCAGACCAAGACCAAGACCAAGACCAAGACCAAGACCACTTGTCAGATGAGTCAAGTGAATCCGAATACGATATTGCGGTACAACATCAGATCGATGTCTACAGACAAGGGACGAACATCATAAAAACCCTTTTTGGATCGGTTTTCTCTGCTTTGCAAAATGTTTTATTGCCTACACAGAATGATGATCAAGATCAAGATGAAGACGAAGACGAAGACAACCAAGACGAAGACGAAGACAACCAAGACGAAGACGAAGAACAACACGATAATACAGAACCAATACAACAAGTCCTCGAACATGCATACGAAGGTCCCATGTTCTACGTTAGAACCCATTTGCCGTCATCACCACTAAAGATCACGCCCGAACATCCAGTTATGACGGTGTCGTCATACAATAGAGACGCAACAACGGTTTTGCAAGATCTAGAACGCGGACTCGCATCATTCGAGTGGATCGACGCGAAGAAACTCGAATACGGAGACTGGCTAGTGTATCCAATTCCCAAAAACTGCGTCAAAGATATCCCCGCATTAACACTAGACAACTGCTTCATGTACGGTCTTATGATGAATGGTATGGCGAATTTCAACAAGAACGTCGAAATAAAATCAATCATTCGATACAACCCTAAATTCATGTATTTCATATTCCAAGACGACGACGAATTGAATCAACTCGCAAACCTATTCGAATCCGAGCAGATCGTATATAGTTGGTATGACTCTGTCCCCGGAGTTATGAGAATCGAGTATAGCCCAAATATCCCATTTACCAGAGCCGATTTCTATAATGCAAAAGACGAACTATCGATTGGTTCTCGCCTCCTCTTTTTGCCCGAACGCAAGATCTATTCGATTATCCAAGGACTGAATGTGAACCGTTTGTTTTTAGGACGAGGACACGAGGCATTAACCGATAGTGCAATGTTCCTCTGTTTACGCTCAGGATGTTTGGAAAAATGCGTCCACCCGGATTTGCGACACACGATCCTACGTTCCGGCGACGATTATTTAGTGCCCATTACGTCCATCATAGAAACGGACTATATTGGTACGGTCTATGATCTCCAAATGGAAAAGCACCACAATTATTTGACCCAGGGTGGACTCGTCCACAATGGTGGCGGCAAACGCAATGGATCTTTTGCGATCTATTTAGAACCTTGGCATGCGGACATTGAGGCATTCTTGCAAATGCGTAAAAACCACGGCGATGAGGAGTTGAAGGCGCGCGACCTCTTTTACGCTTTGTGGATTCCCGATCTCTTCATGGAGCGCGTCAAGGCGGATGGACCATGGACCTTGATGTGTCCAGATGAATGCCCTGGACTAGCGGATGTCTACGGGCAAGACTTTGTCGATTTGTATACACGGTATGAGACCGAAGGTCGCGGTCGCACTACGATCAAGGCACGCCAACTGTGGTTCCAGGTTCTAGATGCACAAATGGAGACGGGAACACCTTATTTGTTGTATAAAGATGCGTGCAACAAGAAGTCGAATCAGAAGAACCTGGGGACGATCAAATCGAGCAACCTTTGTACCGAAGTTACAATATATTCTGATGAAAATGAAAGTGGCGTGTGTAATTTGGCGAGCATTGGACTCCCCGCTTTTCTTAAACCTTCGGCCTCGTCAGAAAGTAAACCCACATTCGATTTCGAAAAGCTCCACGAGATAACACAGCTCGCAACGTACAATTTGAATTCCGTCATCGACGTAAACTATTATCCCACGGAAAAAACGCGCCGCAGTAATATCCGGCATAGACCCATTGGAATCGGGGTACAAGGTTTAGCCGACGTCTTCATCATGATGGGCTACCCATTCGATTCCGAGGAAGCCCGCCAATTAAATCGCGATATATTCGAGACCATGTATCATGCGGCTTTAACCCAATCCTGCGAACTAGCTCAGCGAGACGGGGCATACGAGACATTTAGAGGCTCTCCCGCATCTGAGGGTCTATTGCAATTCGACCTGTGGAACAGCGATCAACCACGCGCATCAACACGATATGACTGGTCTGCACTCAAAAACCAGATCCAGCAACATGGTCTAAGAAACTCCTTGCTCCTCGCGCCCATGCCCACTGCATCTACGTCGCAAATCCTGGGATACAATGAGTGTATCGAGCCCATCACGTCGAATATCTATAGCCGCCGTACTTTAGCAGGAGAATTCATCATGGCCAATCGCTATTTGATGAAGGATTTGATTGATTTAGGATTGTGGAACGACAAGATAAAAAACAATATTATCGCGAATCATGGATCGATACAACATATCGATGTTATCCCTGCGGACATCAAAGCCAAGTATAGGACCGTATGGGAAATCCCGATGCGATCCTTGATCGATATGGCGGCGGATCGCGGTGTCTATGTGTGTCAGAGTCAGAGTCTGAACTTATGGTTAGAAGATCCCACGTATTCGACTTTGACGTCAATGCACTTTTACGCATGGTCCAAAGGTCTGAAAACGGGGATTTACTATTTGAGACGCCGAGGTCGCCACCAAGCACAGCAGTTCACCATTGA
>Ga0114968_10002159_pt1 | contig 15172 bp, 13 predicted proteins | sample M_130807_EF_Meta_FD_87020 | JGI IMG/M metagenome (GOLD analysis project Ga0114968, IMG submission 87020) | Freshwater microbial communities from Lake Montjoie, Canada to study carbon cycling - M_130807_EF_MetaG | ecosystem: Environmental > Aquatic > Freshwater > Lake | place: Lake Montjoie... | reverse complement strand
GATATCATTTAAACCAATCTTTTTATCAATTACCTTATCCGCCCTTTTAATTAATTCTGGATAAAACTTCTTCACCTGTTCTAAGTCTTCAGCAAATAACCAAATTTTTTCATTATTATTTAATCCTAAATGTTTAAGCGAATCTAGAAAATAGTTTTCTGGCAATATCGAGTAAATGTTAGGAAAATTCAGGTAGTCACCTAAGCGAACGTGAACAAATATTGGCTTACTTTGCGCAGTGTCCTTGATCAGATTGAGATAGACAGAACTTGGATTTTTTAAATTAAAATCAAAACTAGAAGTTTGTTCGTAAACATAATCTGCATAAAACCAATCTTGAAAATAACCTGAAAAAGTTTGTCCTTTTGTGAACCTAAATTGAGGTTTTTTTTGCTTATCTTCACTTATTACTCTTGTATTTAACTTGGACAATTTCCATATGGTCTTATTGAAAATTATATTTGATTTTTGATTTAGTAGTTTAGATAAGTTATTACTTTTAAATTTTATATCAAATCCATTAAATATTAGATTGGAAATTTCCATTCTTCTAGACTTATTGCTTCCAAAAAGTATTAATGAATCATCAGCTACTAATTTAGTTTTTAATCTTCTACTTATGGCAAGTCCAAATGCTAAAACAAAAAATTGATTTCCAATTCCTCCAATTACTTTTACTTTAGTGAAATTTTTCATAATTGAATAATTCTTTTTATTGGGTTCTCTTTGTTTTGAAAATTAGAATTTGTCATTATCCGTTGTTTCTTACTTTATTCCTCATAGATTGTTCTTTATGCAAAAATTTTATTCCTCTAAAACTTGAAATATTAAAAGTATGCTTTGGCAAGGACCTTATTAAGAGTTGGTTAATTATTTTTCTAGTCTTAGAATCAATATGGGCATTTTTCGACAAAAAATACAAATCTCTTAGTATCAATAATTCCCTCTCGGATGCACACTTGTGCTGTTTATAAAGTTGCTGAACTGATTCAAAGTTTTCTATTAAACCAAGAATATTACTTTGATTTATGCCTATCTGAGTCAATAACTTTGTAGTCATATCTTTAGCTTCGATTCTTCTGGTCCCAGTAATTGAGCCTGGGCTTAGTCTGTAGTGTAGAAGTGTCTTTGGAATAGAAATTAAATCTCCCAAGCGACTCATCCGCAGCCATAGAGACAAGTCTTCTGCCGGAAAATCGATTTCTCTGTAGCCCCCCGCATTTATTACAGCTTCTTTATTAAAAAGAATCGAAGGGTGTGCAGTCCTTTGGCTAGAAATGAGTGAAACAGATACGGCATTAGCATTTATTGCACTTGGAATTGTGCCTAAATAATCATGTGATTCTGAGAAAAAATCATAATCAGTAAAAATGCCTACAGTATTAGGCAAAATATTTTTTCGCTGTTCACTAAGCCGATTAATCTCATATTTATCATCTACATCAGCCCTAGCAATCCATGTGTTTACTGATTCATTAATGCCAAAATTTAGAGCGTTAACAAGTCCAGGCTTGCTATTTTTTATATATCTAATCCTATCATCGTTATTAATTTCTGTTAGAACAATATTTTTAGTTCCATCAGTAGAGAAATCATCTATAACTAGAATTTCATCACTTGAACCAATAGTTTTTAATAAATTATGCAAAGAATCTTTTATATATTTTTCACCATTTTTAACTGGAAGTAAAACCGATATATCTTTACTCATATAATCGTTATACTCTTATCTGACTAAGTTAAATATTTTAAACGATTTTATTTTTCTATATGATTGAATTATTTTTCTCTCCATTGGTGTAACCTGATTAATGGTTTCAACTTCACGGTAGTCAATCAAAATGTAACTAAACATTTCTTTTAGTTTTGATCTAAATTGAGGTTCACTTAAACCACTAAAATGATAATCATTTTTATTTACTTTAAGATAAATAATGTATGTAAAAACTCCATTTGTTTCATTTTTGTATATTATTAAAGATTTTTCCTCATCTATTAAACTTTGACTCTTATCTTCTGGGTTAATATCTGAGTGAAAAATTATTTTCGTTGGAATTCCCCAAGAACTGTAAAAATCCAGTATTTGTTCTGTCGTCATTTCAAAGTTAAACCAGGTCTCAACAAAACGCGGGTCATTCCAAATTAATGAAACTAATTTTGTTTGATTAATTATTTCTTTAATGTCAAATGATTGAGATAATATTGATATAATCATTGTCCATTTAATTATCTGATACTGATCAAAGTTTACTTTTTGAAGATCTTGAGAAATCTTTTTAAGAAAATTATTCCTACTTTCTAGATTCTCTTTGATCAGCCATGGAGCAATTAGATCTTCTAAAATTTTCCTTAGCATCAGAAATGAATCTGTTTCCCAATTTAACTTTAAATAGGATTTCTGTTCTTGTCCAGTGTGCTGCCTATAATTGATCAGTGGTTTGTCAATGCATTTTACGTCACCGCTACAAATTGCTGTTAGCCATATCCACCAATCGAATGCAGTTACGGTGAGTGGATCATGTCTGTTAGAAATAACTGTTCTCCTAACTGCAGTAGCAGGCATCCAAAATACTGAATCAAAAAATAGCTTCGCTATTAGCTCTGATTTATTTTGCGTAACTGGTGGTGAATAGGAGTAAAAATTTGATTTCCCTTGGCTATCAATAGTTTTGGCACCAAAAGCAATAAGAGAAATGTTTGGTCCTGCTGCGTTACATGTATCAATTAAATCAATTATTGATCTGGTTATAAAAACGTCGTCATCCCCTGGAAAGATTAAAAATTCCCCTTTAGCTTTACCCACTAACTGAAGATATATAGAAGAACCCCTTTTGTTTTCAACAAAATTTGAAATTGAAACATTGTTTGACTCTGAAAATAAATTTATCGCTTTTTTAGTTTCATCAGTACTCCCATTGTTAATTATTACAACTTCTAACTGTTTTAAATATTTATCTTCCAAAGAAAAAATAGAACTAAGTAATTCTGATAAATAGGACTCGCGATTAAATGTAAGAATACAGATACTAAGCACTGGGGCCATGCGAGAGATTATACAGGACTTCCAATGATTTATTTGATCATAATTGCAATTCTTTGTAAATATCTACCGCAAGTTTTTTGAGTACATCGTTGCAGTACCAATTCTTAGAAACTGAAAGAATACTTTTTTGTTGTTCCTTCGTTATTTCAAATTGCTTTTCAATTGGTAAGGATTGAAGTTGTGTAATTTTTTGGTTGATTTTGTTTGCGTCTGGTTCAACCTGGATAGCCGCAGATTCAGGAATGCCATATCTGCTAATTTTAGGGCCAACATAAATTACTATAGCATTCGAAGCATAAGCATCAAATAATTTCTCACTTATATAATCCATAGAATTTTCTAAAACTACAACTATTCTATAATCTTTGGCTGTTATAAATTTGTCTTGGCTTAACCCTTTGTAATTGTTTTGAAATTTTCCTAAATATCTGAATGATTTAATGCTAATTAAATTGATTGGAGTGCGTACTAAATTCCCGAAATAATGTCGGTAACTATAAATTTTTTTAAGATTCCATTTAGCACCGTACAGGTCCATTGTCATTTTTTTAGCTGTAAGTAAAGAAAGTTGTCTTCTTAAAGTATATAGTTCACCTCGTGTGGCTGAAAATTTGTTTGCCAGTATCATTACTGCTTTATTTTGTCTTCTATTCCAGCTTTCTTCGGTCTCATACTGCTGGAACAATCCTAGTTGTGGCCAGTTAAAAAACTTTGCTTCTGATTGACTTGCCCAATCAATTGATGGAGACCAAACAGTTCCATACTTATTTAATACTTTTTTTGAATGTCGTTTATAATCATTTATTTTTGGCTCCCATAAGATTATAAACATTTTATTTTTTGGAACTTTGTTTTTCCTACACTCCTCGACTGCAATTTTTGAATGCGAATTAGCAATTAAAGCATCTATTTTATCGCCGTAATTGGATTCTACGATTTCGCAACCTAAATTTTTTAATTCACTTACAAACTCCCACCATGGGCCGCCTGATCCGATATTCATATACGGTTCACCTAGGTGGCCGACTAATCTAATGCGCATTAACTTCTCTTACTAAATCAAAGTAGCCATAAAGCATTCCAGTTAAACTATTCAAACTTTGAATGGGATTTTTCATTATAAGTATAAATAAAATAATTGACTTTCCAAAATTGCACCAATGAAAAGCAGGTTGATACTTACTGCTAGATAATTCTTTAACAATATAATATCTATTTCTTACCCACATTCTGTAAAAATCAAAATGATTGGGCCTTTCTATCGTAGATTCTGTGTGATCTAACCGAACGCCTGCATTTACAAATAGGGGTCCGATTTTACTTGCTTTAAGTGAGAATATGACATCTTCACCCAGTGATTGCCCAAATAACCGTGTGTCAAAACGTAATTTTTTAATTTTTTGATAGTCCCATAATGCACAACCAATTAGCCATTGTGATTTAGCTATTTTGCTTAAATTTTCTTCACATTTGATCGGTACGTTGACCCCACTTTTTAATACAATTCCTTGTATTTTTGAATCAAGTAAAAATATTTGCCGGTAAAGTGTTGCCAATTTATTACGGCCATTTTTCTCACTTTTATTATAGTTTATTGCAAGTCCAGAAACACCTATTGCGTTATTTTCAGTTAATACATTGCTAAGTTGATTAAAATATTCTTCGCCAGGTAATACATCGTCGTCTAAAAAAGCTAAAAGCTTACAATTTTCATTCACTAATGCCATCCCAATGTTTCGCTGAATAGCAGCAGATTTTATATTTGTATGATGATAATTAATTTTGTATTTGTTAAAACTGTTTAAATTGTGTGAATTACTATCAGATGAATCAACAATAATGATCTCATCTATGAGTGTTTTTATAACAGTTAATGATTGTAAAAGGTTAGTTAACTCTTTTTCTCGGTTCCTAGTTGGAATTATTATTGTAATCATTGTCAAATTGCAATTTTTAATTCGTGCGCAAAATAATTAATGGTTCTTTTGAGACCTTCTTTTCTGTCGATAATAGGACCCCAGCCAAGCACATTTTTTGCGTTAGATATATCCGGAATTCTAGTGACTGGATCATCTGAAGGAAGTGGAAGGTAGACAATTTTACTTTTTGATTTTGTTAATTTTATTATTTCTGTAGCAAGATTTTTCATATTAATTGGTGATGGGTTGCCTAAATTAATTGGATTAAAATAATCTACTTTAAAAAAAAGCTTAACCATTCCGTTAATTAAATCATCTACAAAGCAAAAGCTTCTAACTTGTTCCCCGTTGCCATAGATTGTTAAGTCTTCATTGGTAAGTGCTTGAACAATAAAATTACTGACTACTCTGCCATCGTTTATCGCCATTAGTGGACCGTATGTATTAAAAATTCTAGCTATCCTAATGTCTAATCCGTGCTGCCTATGAAAGTCCATAAAAAGAGTTTCTGCTGTTCTTTTTCCCTCGTCGTAACAAGATCTAATCCCAATTGGGTTTACATTTCCCCAATAAGTTTCAGATTGTGGTGAGATTTTAGGATCTCCATATATTTCAGAAGTAGACGCCTGTAAAATTCTAATTTTCTTTTTGTTTGCTAGTTCTAATAAATTGCAAGCGCCAATAACATTAGTTTTAATTGTATGGACTGGATCTTTTTGGTAGAGTGGTGGAGATGCAGGGCATGCTAGATTAAATATTCCATCGACATCAAATTCTTTGTATTCAACTATGTCGTGATTAATAAATTTAAAATTTTTATGCTTTTTCAAATTAATTATATTTTTTTCACTTCCAGTAACCATGTTGTCAACTGCAATTACTTTATGACCTTCATTGAGGAGTCTTTCACCTAAATTTGAACCTAAAAATCCTGCACCGCCGGTTATAAGTATTTTCATGTATTTATAATATCTAAATTTTTATCTTAAATGGTTAAATCCCGAGCAATTTTGCCTGAAGATCAAAATCAGGTATTTCAGTTCGTACTTTACTAAAGGAACCAAAAGATTTAATTTCTCCGTTATCTATATACACAACGGTATTAGACTTTTGTACTGTACTTAAGCGATGTGCAATAATTATAACTGTCACATCCCCGGCTAAATTTAATATAGATTCAGATACATCTAACTCTGTTTGGCTATCAAGCGAACTAGTTGCTTCGTCTAGTATGAGGACTTGTGGTTTGGTGATTAACGCACGTGCAATTCCAAGCCTTTGTCGTTGGCCACCACTGAGCTTAGATCCTCGATCTCCAATTAAATTATCTAACTTCTCAGGTAGTCGGTTGACTACATCAAATAATTGAGCAGTATCCAATGCCTGCCAAATTTCTTCATCAGAAATCTCATTAATTTCAAAGCCAAGGCAAATATTTGATCGGATACTGCCGTTTGAAATGAAAATATCTTGCGGAACATATGAAATAGCTCCTGGAAATTTACGAGATACGTCTGAAGATTTAATATCAGAAATAGTAGATTCGCCTGTATTAGGTGCTAAAACGCCAGTAATTATATCTACTAGAGTGGTCTTACCGGATCCGGATTTTCCAACCAAGGCTACTATCTCACCAGGTTTCACTTCTAAACAAATATTTTTTAAAGTTTCTTTATTATTTCCATCGTAGGTAAAATTTATATTTCTTAAACTGATTTTTGGCACAAAATCTTTATGTATACTTGTAAATTTATTTACTGCTTCTTTAACAATATTTTTAGTCTTGAGTGCTTCAATTAAAGAAATGGTTGGTATTGCAGAGCTCGCAGCGCTTTTTATTGAAATTGAAACCTGCTGAATTCTTAAGATTGCGGGAGCTATGCGCGTACTAGCAGCCAAGAAAACAGAAATGATAGCAACAGATCTTGCAGCATTATTTTGGCTAAAAGTTACAGCGCTAATTAATAAAAACCCAATAACTACGGTCACTTCTAAAACATATTTAGTGATCGTGGGCAGAAAAGCTAACTCGGCTTGATTGCGTGCGAGTGATTTTTGTGATTTTCCTATTTCGTGCGCATAAAAAGAACGGCGCCCACCAATGACTGCTTCCCGAAATGAACCAATAATTTCTTGAATCATTTCAATGCTTTTAATTGATAAATTCATCTGTCTTGTTCCTAAATTTTTTGCCCTTAAATGTGTAGCTTTATATAAAATTATAGCAATACTTCCAAAAATGAGTATTGTAAGAAACGCAAGGTTTATGTCTACATAAATTAAGCCAATCAACATTATTAGCAATAAGACAGTATCGGCAGCTAAAGAAATAGTTGCCGAAATTATTCCGTTTGTTATATTAGCAACTCCGCCAGTTATAATATAAACATTTTCTTGTAATGATTTTTTTTGAATTTCCTGGTGGGACTGGTTTAAAATTTTATAAATTAAATCTTTTGTTATTTCTGAAGCCCGATTACCTAAAAAAAACATCGTCCTTCTTGTTAGGTATATCGTAGAAATAGTTTTACCTATTAAAAGAGTTGCTGCGATTACTCCTAGAATTGCGACCTGTTTCGCTAACTCAAAGTTATTTATTTGGAGAAAATTTAGAACTGAATTTACACGATCACCAGATGGGCGTGAAGAACTACCATTAATGGTCAGTGCACCTATCATTCCAATAACTGCTACACCTGCTAGATCTAAGAAACTTAGAGTAATTTGAATGATTATAAGGAATAGGACTTTAATCCTGTCTGGAGCAGCTAAAATATTCAAGGATCGAATTACTATATTGGTTGAAAAATTATTAAGAGAAAATTTAAATTTCATAAAATAGCTTCACTTTGTAATATTTTATACATTATTTAGTAATTTCTGAATCTCAATTTTACACCTTTGCTCGGCTGTTGATGTTTTGTTTAATACATCTTTCCACCAAGTTACTGTATCGATTATTGCATTTTTTTGTGACCAGATTGGCGCCCATCCTAATTTTTTTCTTGCAAGCGTTGAGTCCAACTCTAAAGTTTCCGCCTCTAGCTCATTAGTTTTTTTGTTAAATACTACTTTAGATTCACTGCCCCAAAATTTAGTTGCAATTTCAACGACTTCTTTTACTTGAAGGCTCTTCTCACTCGGTCCAAAATTTAATATCTCTAAATCATTACTTTGTAGGCCATTATTAATCATCAGTAAGTAACCCATGATTGGATCTAAAACGTGTTGCCATGGTCTGGTGCTAATTGAATTACGAATTACTAATTCAGAATTTGCGCTAAATGCTCTAACTAGATCAGGCATTAATCTATTTTCAGAAAAATCACCTCCACCTATTACATTACCGGATCGGGCAGTCAGTAATTTGGGCCCGTTGTTCTCTTTACTGATTCCTCTCCAGGCAAAAATAACATTTTCTACTGCTACTTTGCTCGCACTGTAAGGATCTTTGCCTTTAAGCGGATCGCTTTCTAAAAATGATTTGCCTGATCCGGTGTTTTCGTAAACCTTATCGGTTGTGGTAGTTAGAACAACCTCTGTTGAGTCATTCCTAATTGCAGCATCTAATATGTTTGCAGTTCCATTTACATTGACTTCAAATGTATATTTTGGATTTTTATAAGATTCCAATACTAAAGATTGTGCTGCAAAATGAATTATTATTTTCGGCTTATGCATTTCGATAAACTTACTAACAAGTTGCGAGTCTCGAATATCAATAAACTCTTCCTTTATTTTCCCAGTACGGTTAGCTCTAACATAAAGAGATTCTGGGTCTGGTAGCAGTGATAACCCAATAACCTCCATATTAAGCGACTCTAAAAGAAGTGTTAGCCATGTCCCTTTAAAACCTGTATGGCCTGTTACTAGAATTGGCCCATTGACCGCTTGAATGTGCGATAATTCTTTAAACTTCATAATGTCAGAATACATGAATTTAGTAATTAAAGAGAATACATAGCGGCTGGAGATAAGTGGAAAAAGTAGAACAACATATTTCAGAGTTGGTGGCGAAAGAGTTTCTTTCCAGACACCAAGTTTCAAAGTTTATTCCTAGCCAAACACCCATACCTGTAACTGGAAAATTCTTTGGAGTTGAAGAAATTGAGGCTGCCGTAAATGCCAGCTTAGATTTTTGGCTTACCTCAGGTCCTTACACTGAAAAGTTTGAATCTGACTTTGCAAAAAAAGTCGGAATGCGACATTCGTTTATGGTCAACTCTGGCTCGTCTGCAAACCTTCTTGCTTTGTCATCATTATTAAGTCCCAGAATGGGAGAGCGACGATTAAATACTGGTGATGAAGTAATTACTGTTGCGGCTGGTTTTCCTACAACGGTAACTCCAATTTTGCAAAATAATTTAATTCCTGTTTATGTTGACATCGATCTTGAAACTTATGTTGCAAATGAAGAACAAATAGAAGCCGCTATCTCGCCAAAAACAAAAGCTATTATGATGGCTCACACTTTAGGCAATCCATTTAACTTAGATTTAGTCGAAAGATTAGCTAAAAAACATAATTTATGGTTAATCGAAGATTCTTGTGACGCACTCGGGGGAACTTATAAAGATAAAAATTTGGGTTCTTTTGGTGACTTTTCTACATTTAGTTTTTATCCAGCCCACCATATAACTACTGGAGAAGGTGGCGCGGTACTTGTTAAAAAAGCAGCACACAAAGTAATTGTTGAATCACTCCGCGACTGGGGTAGAGATTGTTGGTGTGCGCCAGGTTGCGATAACACTTGTCTAAAAAGATATGAGTGGCAATTAGGGGAACTACCTGACGGATATGACCACAAATACACATACTCTCACCTTGGTTACAATTTAAAATCTGGAGATATACAAGCAGCTATAGGCCTAGCACAATTAGACAGATTAGATACTTTTGTTAAAAAACGAAAAGACAACTGGGCATATCTTTATAAAAATCTAAAAGAATTAGAAGAATTTATTGTTTTACCTAAACCAACTGAATTTAGCGATCCATCTTGGTTTGGTTTCGCAATAACGGTCAAAGATAATTCACCAATTTCTAGAAATGATTTGGTAAAAAATCTAAACGAAAAGAAAATTGGAACAAGATTACTTTTTGGTGGAAATCTTTTAAGGCAACCTGCGTTTATTGGTACCCCCAGAAGGGTTGTTAGCGATTTAAAGAACTCTGACATTGTTATGAACGATACTTTTTGGCTTGGAGTATGGCCAGGCTTAACTGAAGAAATGTTAAATTATGTAATAGAAAACATTTACTTGCTTTTTGGGGTTAAAAAATGAAAGTAATTATTCTTGCTGGAGGATTAGGTACTCGTATTTCCGAAGAAACTGAAGATAAGCCAAAACCAATGGTTTTAATTAACAATAAACCTTTAATTTGGCACCTGATGAATATTTTTGCAAAGCAAGGGTTAAAAGAATTCATAATTGCAACAGGTTATAAAAATTATGTAATTGATAATTGGATTACAGGTCAAGAAAAACACAATTTGTTGCACGGATTGAACATTAAGGCATTAGATACAGGCCTAAACACTCAAACTGGTGGGCGAATCGCTCGTTGCATGAAAACCGTCAAAGGAGAAAAAGTTTTAGCTACTTATGGAGATGGCCTCGCAAACGTATCAATACCAGCGTTAATTAAATTCCATGAGTCTCATAGAAAACTCGCCACTGTAACTGCCGTCAGGCCACCAGCTCGCTTTGGTGTACTTAATATAATTGATGGGGAAGTTGAACACTTTGGAGAAAAGAATCAATCAGATTCTGGTTGGATAAATGGTGGCTTCTTTATTTTAGAGCCAGAAGTTTTAAATTATATAAGCTCTGATGATGAACCTTTTGAAACAGGAGCGTTGCCAAGGCTCGTAAAGGAAAAACAACTAATGGCTTACCAACACTTTGGATTCTGGCAACCAATGGATACTTTGCGGGAAAAACAAGATCTTGAAAAACACTCTAATGATTCCACTCCACCATGGCTTAATAATGTATAATTTAAAATTATGTTAAAGTTGTTAATTGAATTATTTTATGATTAACACCGAAACTTTATCTAGCAGATTCGCGAACTGGAAATTGTTTCTCCAGAACTGTGAGGATATAAACGACGTAGTATCTAGAGGAAGTTTTTTTGAGGTTGAAAGCAAATTATATTCTTTAGTACCATTTTCAGGCATGGATTTATTGAATAATGAAAGAATTCTCTTTTTGACTCAATGGAGGGATGAAAATCAATTTGCTTACCCAACTAAGTTTAAAGTTTCCAAAGAGCAGACAACAAAATGGCTAGAAAACAATATCCTTCTAAATAACAAAAGGGTAATGTTTTGGGTAATTGATAACTATTTTAATTTGCTGGGCCATATTGGAGTTGTTTTAAGTGATGAGAACCAATTTGAAATTGACAACGTTTTAAAAGCGTCTAAGAATATCAAAGGGTTGTTTTCAGAAGCCCAAAAAAAACTAGAAATTATTCTGCAACAAGAATTTAATCCAAGTCAAATTTATTTGAAAGTCCTAAATTCAAATTTAAAGGCAATAAATTTTTATGAAAAATTGAATTATAAAATTATTGACGAGGTAGACATGAGGTGGGACTATCAGAAAGATCGTGATGTGCTGGTCCCAGGTTTTCCAGCTGATGATGTTTTAGTTAAGATGGAAAAGAAATTAGTTGATTTAATTTCTCCTCCAAACCAAATTCTGACTGCTGGTCCTTCAATTTCAAGTAGAGAAATAGTTTATGTTAATAAAGCAGTTTCGTTAGGTTGGAATCTTAACCATTCAAAATATATTAAATTATTTGAGGAAAAGTTTGCACAAAGTGTTGGTTCAAAATACGCAATGACAACAAGTAGCTGCACTGGTGCGCTTCACCTTTCTTTGTTGTCTCTAGGAATAGGACCAGGCGATGAGGTTATAGTTCCTGATATAACTTGGGTGGCTACCGCTTCAGCTGTCGCTTATGTCGGAGCAAAACCCGTGTTTGCAGATGTAGATCCGGTTTCATGGAATATTACGGTTGAATCAATACAAAAGGTTTTAACAAACAAAACGAAAGCTATTATCCCTGTACATTTATATGGATTTGGTGCTCCTATGCCTGAAATAGTGAGCTTTGCTAAGTTAAATAACTTATTTATTGTAGAAGATGCCGCTCCAGCTATTGGAACAGAAATTGATGGCAGATTTGCAGGAACTTTTGGCCAGTTTGGGTGTTACAGCTTTCAGGGTGCAAAATTATTAGTAACAGGCGAAGGAGGGATGCTTGTAAGCAATGATGAAGACTTGATGAAGAAAGCTTGGAAAATTCAAGATCATGGCAGAAAGCCCGGAACCTTTTGGATTGAAGAGCTTGGTTATAAATATAAAATGAATAACATAACGGCTGCATTGGGTTTGGCTCAAATTGAAAGAGTTGACGTGCAAATTGAGAAAAAAAGAGAAATTAACAATCTTTATAAAGAATTGCTTAGTGGCAGCGATCAGTTATCTTTCCAAGAAGAACTCGTAAAAACTAAATCTATTTGTTGGATGACAAGTATTCAATTCACCAAAACGAGTGGGCTAGATATCAATTTACTAGCAAAATACCTTGGAGAAAATGGTGTTGATACTCGGCCGGTTTTCCCAACAATACACTCTTATCCAATGTGGAAAGTTGATATTGAAAACCCTGTAGCAAGTTACATTAGTTCAAATAGTATTAATTTACCGAGTGGAGTTGCGCTTACGCATGAATCAGTTGTAAAAATTTCTAACTTGATTCTTGATTGGGTTAAAGTAAATGGAAAATAGTGACTTATTAGAAATTGCATATAAAGCAAGAGTTTCTGTATTAAAAATGACTCACAAAGCAAAGGCGGCACATGTTGGATCAAGTCTCTCTGTTGTTGACATTGCAGTGCAACTTTTTAGCCAAATTAGTAAAAGGGATCTAAACGATCAAAGCCGAGATATTGTTTTGGTTTCAAAAGGTCACGCTGCTGCGGGTATCTATGCAGTTTTAGCTCATTTAAACTTAATACCATTTGAATATATTGATGAATACTGTGAGAATGGCAGCGCTTTAGGAGGTCACGTAACATCAACTAATGTTGAAATTTTAGAGCTTTCAACTGGTTCATTAGGACATGCATTGCCATTTGGAGTTGGAAGGGCTTTAGCTAAAAAGAGAAAAAGGTTTGATGGAACTGTGTACGTTATTTTGTCTGACGGCGAGTGTGATGAAGGAAGTAATTGGGAAGCAGCACTACTTGCTAGTCATTTAAAACTAGATAACTTAGTAGTAGTTATTGATAGAAATAAATTACAGTCTCTCAAAGGTACTGAAGAAACTGTTGCCCTAGAACCGCTTAGCGATAAATGGGAGGCCTTTGGTTGGTATTGCACCAAAATTAATGGGCATAATTTTAGTGAATTGTCTGCTGTAACACAATCGTCTGGATTCACCTCACCACGTGTTTATATAGCCGACACAATTAAGGGGCGAGGAGTTTCCTTTATGGAAAATAACATGTCCTGGCATTATAAATCCCCGAACACGGAAGACTTAGAAAAAGCACTCATGGAGCTTGGTAAGCCTTGAGGAATACATTTATTAATAATTTGACTGAACTGGCAAGTCATGATGAATCCATTTTTTTAGTTGTTGGCGACCTAGGGTATGGCGTTGTTGAAATATTTGAAAATAAATTTCCTTCTAGATTTCTAAATGCTGGTATTGCTGAACAGAATATGATTGGACTATCTGCTGGTTTGGCAAAAAGTGGATATAAGGTTTTTGTATATTCGATTGCGAATTTTCCTACTCTGAGATGTTTAGAGCAAATTAGAAATGATGTTTGTTATGGTGATTTAGATGTAACAATAGTCTCTGTTGGGGCGGGATTCTCTTATGGAGTTCTTGGATATTCTCATTTCGCAATCGAAGATATTTCAATTATGCGTACATTGCCAGGAATTAAAATTTTATCGCCAAGTGATCCGGTTGAGGTTAAATCTGCTGTTAAGTATGCTTTAAATAATCCTGGCCCTAAATATTTGAGATTAGGCAAAAATGGTGAGCAAATCATTCACCAAACTGATGATGTCAACTTGGGGTCTCCCATTGAAATACAAAATGGAAGTGAGTATTGCTTGCTAGTAACGGGATCTATCGCAACAGAAGCTTTGCTGGCTGTTAAAAAATTTAATGAGGAATTCAATATTGATGTCGCAATTTTTTCAATTCCGACAATAAGTACAGACTTGCTTAGTGAATTTAAATTTAATAAATTTTCTAAAATTTTTACCCTAGAAGAACATGTAGCAAGTGGAGGATTTGGTTCGTTTATTGCAGAATTTATTGTCGATAATCGAATCTCAGTTGATTTAACAAGAATATTTATTTCTACCAAGTCAATTAAGTTGATTGGAGATCAGGCGTATCTACGAAAAGTGAGTGGCATAGATTTTACCTCGATTTTTAATGTTTTAAAATCAAAAATTATAGATATGGAAACTAACTTAGATAGCTAGTTAATTATTATATCGCTGCCATTCGTCTTAAAATGAATTTCCGTAATACCAGTATCTTGGTTTGTATTTACAGGATTTACCCATTCAATTTCTAGATTAGAAATTGCACTTTTAATCTCACTATTGAAAAGAGAGTTATCAAGTTGATTTTTGCTTGAAATCACAATCTTTTTTATTTTAGCTACCGCCTTGCCGTCTAACGAAGGATGATTTTTAGTCAACCATTGAATAAAAAATGGGAACTCATTCGAGTTTGCTATATCTTTAACTCCAATTTGTTTCCACTGTAATTCAGTTCCGTCTGGTCTTGCTCGAATTCCTAATACTGAACTTCTTTTAAATTTAGATTCTATGTTGTTGATATCCTCTGTACTAAAAACCCAAGTTAACCAGCCGCCGCCTTCCTCCGCCTTCTTCTTAACCGCTCTACCAAATGGCGTTAAGTCTGTTGATGGGTGTTCCATCGGACAAACAACTTCAATATATTGACCGTTTAGCAATGGTGCGGTGAAGTTTCTAGTTCCAAACTTTGGGTGCATTCCACCATCAACAAAGGCAGTTCCGATTTGGGAGCCAATCCGATTTACAACATCAGATATTTGGTCATGGGAGGCAACATAAGAAACATGGTCAAGACGCATGAGAGTATTTTGCCCTATCTCTTGGTGTGCTAATTACCACTT
>Ga0114968_10002158_pt1 | contig 15173 bp, 16 predicted proteins | sample M_130807_EF_Meta_FD_87020 | JGI IMG/M metagenome (GOLD analysis project Ga0114968, IMG submission 87020) | Freshwater microbial communities from Lake Montjoie, Canada to study carbon cycling - M_130807_EF_MetaG | ecosystem: Environmental > Aquatic > Freshwater > Lake | place: Lake Montjoie... | reverse complement strand
AATAATAATAATAATAATAATAATAATGATGATGATGATGTTGGAAATTTTAAAATCACAGAAGAGACCTTATTAATAGGTGGATATGGGCAAATATTTAATTCCGCTTTGTACGTTTATAAATACAACTGGTTAATCGGTACAGGTACAAAATCATTTCAAAAAAAATGTTACAAACTTTCCGAAACAAAAAAAAATCTTAGTTGCCCACCTCATCCTCATAATATTTATCTCGAAATATTAATTAATACGGGAATTGTGGGTTTTTTAATATTTTTAATTTTTGTAATAAATATAATAATAAATCTTCTCAGATCCAATAACATAAATGATGGAGAAAAAAAGTATATATCTTATTTTTTTTTAATAATAATTATCTGTGAATTAATTCCTTTAAGATCCTACGGTAGCATATTTCAAACAGTGACTGGTTCCCTGTTTTGGTTTTTATTGTCTATTATTAGCTCTTATACTTTTATGATCAAAAACTTTAATAAATAAATTTTATTTTAAATAATTATTTTCCTATTAATAATTAAAATTTATCTAAAGGAATATTTTTTTAGCGAGTTATATGATATTAAGAATATTGATATAAAATTATTGATAAAGTTCATTTTATTGAAAATTTTATTTATATTCCATACAGCCATTAAAACTTTTAATCTTTTGCTCTGCAATGAATCGTGTCTCAATCTATAAAATGAATATACGCCTGGACATTTATAAGCATTACTTAATTTTAAGATTTGGCATTTAAAATAATAATCTTCACATATTCTTAATTTAGGAAAAAATATATTATTTAAAATTTTTCTTTTTAAAATTATTGTACTAGTTGCAATTGACGTATTGTTTACAAATTTTTTATAATCGAAAAAAATAGGCGTTTCAATTATTTTAATTTTATCTTTTTTAATAGACTTGTAGTCAGTATATGTAAAACTATAGTCATGATCTGACATAAATTTAATTTGTTTTTTTAATTTATTTTTTTCCCAAAAATCGTCAGAATCTATAAATGCTACATACTCTGAATTACAGTACTGTAATCCTAGATTTCTTGAAAAAGCTTGACCATAATTTTTTTTATTTTTTTTTAATAAAAATTTATTTTTATTAAAATAATTGTTAATAAAGTTTATAATTAATTCTGAAGTTCCATCATTTGAACTGTCGTCCACTATTATTAATTTCCAATTTTTATATTCTTGATTAATTATCGATTTTAACGTTTCTAAAATAAATTTTTTAGAATTATAAACTGGCAAAACTATATCAACTCTATGATTATTCTTCATTTTATTCAAAAAACTATTTTTACAAAGATAGAACTAATTTTGTATTAATATATAATAAATTTCTAGTACATTAAATTAGATATTAATTTTTTTTTAGAGCTAAAAAAAATTTAGATAGAAAATCTTTTTTTGTAGGCAAAACGTTTTCAGAAATTTTTTGACATATTCTTTTATAATTTCTTCTTATATATTTGATCTTTTTAACAAACTGGTTAAAGTTTCTATCTACAACAAAGACACCAAATCTATTTTTCGCAACATGTTTTATGTCACTAAAAACTACTACTGGTTTTAACCTCGACAATGCTTCATCAATAACTTTGGGATGAGCTTCCGTATATGACGGTAGTATAAAAATATCATTTTTATCATATTGTTTTATCAAACTATGTACGTTTTTAAAAAAATGAAAAAAAATAACTCTATTATCAAATAATTGAATTTTATTATCTCCAACAATTGTCAGTAAAAAATTATTATTTAATTTATTAAACAAATCTAAAAAATTAATAATTCCTTTTTCAACTCTTATCCTTCCCACATACAAAAGCTTAATTTTTTTACTTGGAGAAATAATTTTTCTATTTTTAAACCATTTTTGATCTAATTCAGATGGTTGTACCATTTCATGAATTTTTCCACTATAAAGTCCTTTGTAACAAGAAATAATTTTGGCTCTTCTAATAAAAAAAAAAAACATTACTCTATATAAAAATTTCCATTTTTTTCCTAATATATATTCATACTCTTTAAAACCATCGCTCCTTAAATAAAGATAAACATCAGATGAGAACAAAGCTAAGATCATGTATGCACAAAAAGTGTAAGGAGTTATTGAAATTATTAAAAATTTAGTCTTTCTAAATTTTATAATTTCATAAATAATTAATATTATAAAATCTATAATACTAGATGATAATAATACTGTTTTTAAATTTAATTTAAAATTTTCATTTTTATTAGATTTTCTAGCAATGAGTTTTATATTAAATAAATTTTTTAAACCTTCAGTTATAGTTTTAAAATCTACATTTGCGCAATAAAAATTATTCTTATTTAAAAATATTTTTTCATTCCCTATAATGCAAAGATTATTCATTAATAATAAAGTCTAGATTTTACTGATTTAAAGATTTGCTTTATAAATAGAATTAACAATTTTTGCGGGGACAATTTTATAAGTAAAATAAATAATCTTAAAAAATTAGCGTAATCTTTTTTATTAAGGTAATTTATTAAGTCCATAAATTTTATCCTTAAATTAATAATAAATAAAAATTTTTTTTTTTTTTAAAAATTTTGAATATTATAAATATGGTATTTAACCAAATTAATTAATGAATTTCTGTGAAATTTATAATTTGCAGAATTGTTATGAGAATGAAAGTTGTGCTTTCCTAAAAATTTATCAATAAATATAAATTTAGCATTGAAAAAAGCTAAATTTAAAAAGAAATCGTAATCCTCAACTGTTACAAATTTTTTTTTTTCTGAGAAAAATATTTTTTTTTGAGATATGAAATTCTTTTCAACACAAGATCCAGAAGTTGAAATACAATTGCCATTTATAAGTAAATCTTTATAAAAAAAATTTTTATAAGGTCCGTATCTCCAATAGCGCTTTGAAACATCGCTAATAATAATTTCATTATTACAAATTACATGAGGTTTATTTTGTTTAATCTCAGCATAAATATTATTTAATTTTGTAGGGAACCATTCGTCATCAGAATCTAAAAAGCAAATCCATTTTCCCTTTGAAACTTTTATTCCTAAATTTCTGGATTTCGCAATGATGCCCTGATTGTGAATTTTTTTATAAATTATTCTATTTTTATATTTATCTAAAATATCTTTTGTATTGTCTGTGGAATAATTATCTATAACTATTATTTCATTATTTTTAAAAGTTTGTTTAAGAACAGAATTAATTGCCTTTTCAATAAAATTACTGTGATTAAAACTTGGTATCACTACTGAAAAAAAAGGATTTTTCATATTTTAAATTATTGACAATTATTAATTAGATTATTTATTTCTTTATCAAAAAATAAATCATTAATTGGCTTAATCTTGCGTTGATATAAACTCTCAAATTTAATTTTATTTTCACTTTTTATTTTTTTATTCAAAAAAAATATTTTTTTATTTAATTTTTTTTTATTTATTATTCTTTGTGTAATTAAATTTATTATATCTGTAATTGAATAATTTTTATTAGATGTGTAATTTATAATTGTGGGAAATTTTTTATTTTTCATTAAAAGCTTTAATAGTCTATAAAAAAAATTACAAAAACTTTCCATACTGCTATAAGTTTTGTATGTATTTTTATTTGTCAAAATATTTACAGGCCTGTCAGTTGTTATGTTTTTAATAAGGTAATTAATTAATAATCTCCAGCAATTTTTATTTTTATATTTAGGGAGGCCAAATAAATTACAAGATCGAATAATTAACAATTTTGTTATTTTTTTTTGATAATTAATAAGGTTATTTTCTCCTTTAATTTTACTTAACCCATGTAGGTCGCGTCCGACTACTTTAGTTTTCTCATTAATTATATCTGTATTAGTTTTTTTATAAATTGCGTAAGTAGATAAATGAAGAAAAAATTTAACACGATTTGCATTGGCAGCCTTGAATAATTTCAGTGGATTTTCAGAATTTGCTATGCGGGTTTCTTTTTTAAGTTTTGATCCATGAATATCTAACCCTGAACAATTAATTACTATATCTATATTTTTACATAAATTATTTATGTTTTTTTTTGAATTCCAATTAATTTTTAAAAAATCTACTCTATTTCTTCTTGAAACATTTGTAACTGTAAAATTCTTTTTTACTAAATAATCTGAAAGTCTACCTCCTACAAAACCTGAAGCGCCTACTAATAAAATTTTCATTAATCTACCACTTATATGGTATTTCTGGATGATTGTGTGGTCTTCTTATTATTTCGTCGTCTCTATAAGGAACAGTAGAGCAGTTTGCTAGGATTGATTTATCAGAACTAATGTTCTTAAAACCGTTCCAAATTAATGGAGGAACTGTAACTAAAAAATAATTATCTGTTGACAGTATTAGTTCCTGAAATTTTCCTCTAGATATACTAGACTTTCTATCGTCATATAATACTAACTTTATAACACCCTGAATACATGCGTAATTTAGAATCATGTCTTTATGCATATGCCAAGCCTTTATAGAATCTGAATTAGTTATAGAAAAATATATTTCTCCAAATTTTTTAAATATTTTACTATCATTTCTTAGCATATGCATAACGCTACCTCTATTATCACTAATTTTTTTTAATGGTGTAATTTCAACGCCTTCAATCATTTAATTTTAAAATTATTTAAAAAAATAATTATTAATTTGTTTTTGAGTTATTTTAATCATATTTGAATTATTTAAAAATTCTTTATACCATAATGCTGTTTGAATTATTGAGTTTTTCATATTCCATTTAGGCTTCCATTTGAGATAAGAAATTGCTTTAGTAGAATTCAACTTTAATAATTTTGCTTCATTAAATAAACTTTTGGAAAAATTAATTTTAATCTTTTTTTCAATATAAACTGATAATAAATTCACTACATCAATAACTTTTTTTGTCTCATTGACAGAAGGTCCAAAATTCCATGAGCCAGAAAATTTCTTTCCATTATTATAATTTTTTTTAGCTAATAATAAATATCCAGAAATTGGTTCCAAAACATGTTGCCAGGGCCTAGTTGAGTTAGGACTTCTTATTATTAATTCTTTTTTATTTATTAAGCTTCTAATGCAGTCGGGTATAATTCTATTATTTGACCAGTCACCACCGCCTATAACATTTCCGGCTCTTACAGAAGAAAAACCGCAGTTTCTTCTTTTGGTGAAAAATGATTTTAAATAAGAATAAAAAACTATTTCAGCTGCGGCTTTAGATGCGCTATAAGGATCCTCACCTCCCAATATATCGTTTTCTTTGTATCCTCTTTTAATTTCAAGATTTTTGTAACATTTATCCGAGGTGATTAAGACTAAAGATTTTAAATATTTATATTCATTACATATGTCCATTAAATTTATAGATCCCATTAAATTTGTTTGGAAAGTTTTATATGGATATGTGTATGAATCTGCCACTATTGATTGCGCTGCTAAATGAAATATTATTTCTGGTTTGGATTTTAATATACTCTTTTTTAACTTTTCATAATTCAATATATTACCATAAATGTTTACTACACTTTTATAATCAGTAAATAGTTCATAATTCTTACGTTTAGAATCATTTAAAGAAAAACCAGTAACTCGAGCTCCAAAATTTAATAAGACACTAACTAACCAAGAACCTTTAAAACCTGTGTGACCAGTAATAAATATTTTTTTATTTTTATAAAATTTTCTTAAATCATCCATAACGCTTTTTTAGATCTAATAAGTTCATTTAATATATTTTTATCTCTTATATTGTCCATGCATTGCCAAAATCCGGTATGTTTAAATGCCATTAATTGTCCTTTTTGTGTTAGTTTTTCCATAGCCTGTTTTTCTAACATTTGATTTTTTTTTGATAAAAAATTAAAAATCTTTGAACTAAATACAAAAAAACCTCCATTTATCCATCCTGTTGCAATTTGAGGTTTTTCTTTAAATGAAAATACCCTGTTTCCTTTTAAGTAAACTTCACCAAATCTAACTGGAGGTCTAACAACAGTCATAGTAGCAACTTTTTTGTGCCTCAAATGATATTTTAATAAATATTTAATATTTTGATTTGTAAGTCCATCACCGTAAGTTAACATAAAATTTTTTTCATTAATTAATAATTTTTTTAGTTTAAAAAGTCTTGTGCCTGTTAACGTTTTATTGCCAGTGAATACGGTTTTGACTTTGAAAGGAAATTTATTTTTTTTGAAATAACTTTGTATTATATTACTTTTATATCCTAGAGCTAATATAAAATCTTTAAATCCATGTTTATAATAAACTTCTAAAATATGAATTAGAATTGGCTTGCCTCCTATCCTAACCATCGGCTTCGGGATTAATCTTGTTTCTTCTGCAAGTCTTGTTCCTAGACCCCCGCACAAAATAACCGTTTTCATATAACTCTTTATTTTTTCTTTTTTTTTATTATTTTTAAATTTACTAAAATCTAAATCTACTCTTTAATAAAAATTTTGTTAATTCTTTTAAAATGATCAATTGCAATATTAATATTTAATTTATTATATTTAGAATTTGATTTTATATTATTTAATACATACTTTAACATTAAATGTAGTGGAGAATTTAAATTTTTTATAACTTTTTTCATCAATAAATCTTTATTTATTGATTCAGAATATCTTCCAACGTTATTATTGAAATTTAGATAAAATTTAGTTTTATTGTTAATAAAAGAAACTAATCTAGACCTTTTTTTTGCTAATCTATTTAGATTAATATCAATAGTTAAGTTCTTAAATTTGAGAACTAAAATTAATTTATTATTTGTAAAAATTTTTTTTTTTATAATTACATTTTTATATGCTTTGTTATTAACAATAATATCCAAAATAGAGAAAATATGAAAAAATAAATCCAGATATATGGGAACATTTTTATTAATAATTTTTTTTTCTCCATATCGAACTTCATTAAATTTGTCATGCCATTTAAAATTAATGTGAGAAATTTTTTTAGTTTTGATATTGTGTAATATTTTAATAATATAACTTGAAAAGCTATAAACGCTTGAACAAAAAACTTTTCTATTTCTTTTTTTGCTTAAGGTATTAATAATTTCTGCTTCACTAATATTACTGGCTATTGGTTTTTCGATTAGAATATTATAATTATTTTTTAAACCTAATAATGCTGAAGAGTAGTGTTTTAATGAGTTGTTACATATTATTGCTAACGATTTTTTAGAAAGTACTTTATTTAATATTTCTAAAAATTCAATTTTTTTTATAATTTTTTTTTTTATTGCCCACTTTCTTATAAAAAAATTTTTTTTATTTGTTAAACAATAAACTTTTTTTAATTTTATTTTTAGTAATAATGTTAAAATGACTTGCCTAGCCCACCTACCGCCGCCAATAACCACAACTTGATTACCAAACATCAAATTTTTTTTAAATAAAAAGTAATATCATCTAAAGGAAAATAATGACTAAGATAGTTTTCGTAAAAATACTTATGTTTATTAGCAAATCTTATTAAAATTTTTTTAAAAAAAGAATTTTTTAGAGTTTCATTAAAAGATATTTTTAATGTTTTAAATTTTGCTTTTGTATACCCCAAATTTGCATAATAAAAATTATCTGGATCAAAATACATGAAGGAATCAATTGTAAAAAAGTTTTTATGTGTTGGATCAATATAAGCATATCTGGACCTAAAATATGGCACAATAATTTTACAAGTACCTTCCAATTTCAAAATACGATAAATTTCTTCCATGACTCTTATGGGATTGTCAAAATGTTCCAGGGCATTATCTAAAAAACAATATTCAAAAGTACTATTATCAAATGGGTAAGGAAATACGTTCAGATCATGAATAATATCGGCATCGGAATTAGGATTAATATCAACGCCCACAGAGCCTGCGCGTTTTTTTTTACCACATCCAAGATCTAAAATTTTAATTTTTGCCATTTAGATTTAAAATATTTTTAATAAATTTATAATGAGTTTTTTTTGAATTATTAATTTTTAAATTATAATATTTTTTTAAATAAATTTTATTTCTTTTTAAAAAAATTTTCTGATTTTTAAAAGATAATAAAATACTTTTTTTTAAACCTTGAAAATTATTAACATAAATACCTGGACAATTATCAATGAAATCCTCTAAAAACCCTTCATTTTCATTATATCTTTTATAGTCTGGGCATAAAAAAATTTGTGGTATTCTGGCTACAGCAAAGTCAGTGGATATTGTAGAATAGTCTGTAAGTAATAAATCGCAAAAAAGAATCATCTCATTAATTTCAAACAATGGCATATTTTCATAATTAATAAAAATTATGTTTTTATGATAAAAATTATTTTTAAAGAATGAATTTGGATGTGTAGTATAAAATAAAAAAATATTATTTTTCTCTAAAAAATTTAAAAAATTTTTTACATTAAACCCTTTTGTATAAAATAAGGGCAAATTGACAAAATTATAATGCCGTCTCCATGTTGGTGCATATAAAACAATCTTTGAGTTTTTTTTAATATCAATGTTTAATTGATTTTTAAAAAAAGATTTTTTTTTTTTGTATTCGTATTTTTTTTTATTAATTAAATAATCACATCTTGGATATCCTAATTGCACAATTTTTTTTATAGGAAATTTATAGGCAATTTTACCAATTAAATTTTTGGTAAAATCTGATGTAAAATTAAAATAATCATTTTCATTAATTTGTGATAAATATTTGAGATTAGTATGAGAATTATTAAAAAAAATTGATGATTTTAGTCCTGTTCCGTGATCAATGCAGTATTTTAATGTTTTTTCTTTAACTAGATTAAAAGTATCCCCAAATTTAGATCCTGAAAAAATCACTAAAGCAGCTTTGCTTATAATTCTAAATTGATCATAATAACTATATATACTATTTAATTTTAAATTTTTTAAATAATTATGCACTAAGCGATCTCTTGAAAACCAATGCACTTCTAAGGATTTTTTCTTTGATAAATATTCATACAAATACCTAGAATTATCATTATATCTTATTGATGTAATTATAACTAAATTTTTTTTAAGCTTAATAAAAAAACTAAAAAATCTTAAAATGGTATTTATAAATTTTATTATATTTATTTTAATCATTTAAAAATTATTTTTATATTTATTGAAATCTTTTGATGAAACAATATCGATAATTTTATTATTAATATTATTCAAACGTAGATATTTTTTTATCTCTCGTGAAATATGCCAAGAAAGATTAATAATTGGTTGTCTGCTATTTTTTAGATTAAATAATATTCTATCAGAAATAATTGGTATATTGGTTCCAGGAACATAATGACCAATTTTTGGTGATCCCGGTTTCTCATAAACACACTTTATAGTTTTGTTCGTAATGTCTAAAAGTTTTATTAAAATGGCGGCTCTTCCAGGAAAAGCCTTTGCAATTAAAGGGCCAAATTTATTAACAAGGTTACTAAAATATTTTTTTTTATTTTTTTTCCACAAATTGACATTTGTTCTTAAATTAGCGAAAGATTTGATTAGGGACTTTTCTTTATTAAAAAAATAACTTAGATTAGTTCTTTTTTTTAACATCGATAAAGGTCCTAAAAATACTCTAATATTCCCTCCGTATCTTTTAGGAAATTCAATATCAAGGATTTCAAGATTTAGTAAGTTGGCTATGTGTTTAAACGAAGTTGCGCTATAAGTCCTTGGGTGTTCGTGATAAAATGTATCAAATTGGTTTTTCTCTAAAATTGAACGTAAATAATGATTTTCAATAATAATTACTGTTTTTGGTCCAATTAGTTCTTTGATTGAATTTATAACATTATTTAAATTTTCAATATGTGCAAAAACATTTGTGAAAACAATTATATCTGGAAATCTAAATAATAATTTTATTTTCTTTGTTAATTTTGTTGAAAGATATTCATTATAAATCTTATGATTTTTTTTTGCATCAACATAAGCATTGGTCGGTTCTATTCCTAAAGTTTCACAACCCTTAATTTTAAAAAAATCTAACAAACTTCCATCATTACAGCCTATATCAATTACTAGCTTATTATCTAAGGAGCCAAATTTTTTGATATAAGAATTAATTAAGTCCTTCATTCCTGAAAGAACATCTTTTGTTAGACGTGATCTATAATGATAAGATCTAGGAAATAAAATTTTTTTGGGGACAATATAACTTTGATATGCTGTCAAACAATTTTTACATAAAAGTATAGCTATTTTGTAATATTTATTTTTTATTTTTGACCCTATAGGCTTCAAATCATCGCACAATGGATGATATCCTAAATCTAAAACCTTATTTAGTTTAGAATTAGAACAAACTTCACAAGAATTAATTTTTTTTAGTCTCATAAAGTCTATATTTAAAAAGTTTTCTTAAAAAAAAATATAATATCGATAAATAAAAATTTGGATAAAATATATTCTTAATAATATTCTTATATATGTTAATATAATTAAAAAAATTTATTTTTTTAGAAAATAATAAATTTAATGTATCTGGTATAAAATTCCTTAGTGCAAAATTTTTACAATATATATATTGAAAAAAAGAAAGACCATTTTTTCTGTATTCTTCTAATAATTCAGGCAGTCTGTAAGACATTACCAAAGGATATAAATAATTCCATTCTCTTGTTCCGCTTAAATTTATAGTTATCGGTTTTGAAAAAAAAAAAGCTTTAGAATTATTAAAAGCATGGGCATATATTTTTGTGTGCGGAAATGTATTGTCTAATGAAGAGAATTCAATTAAATTATTTATGTGATTTCTATTAAGCGCATTAAGATTTTGAATCCAATTTTTTTTCCTAAAAATTGACAAATACATACCTCCTAAAAAATCGAATGATATTTTAGGATCGATTAGGTCAAAAAATCTAAGTTTTTTACTGAGGTGGTATTGAGAAAATTTTTTTAATTTTTTACTTTTTAAATTACTATAATTTAATTCAAGATTATTATTTGGTGATTTTAAATTAAATGAATTAATATAAAAAAAATCTACATTTTTATGAGTAGTTAATAAATTTTTAATCTCATTTAAAGATATGTCTAACAAAAGATCATCGTCTCCTAATAACCAAATGTACTCACCTTTGGCCATTAGCGATGCTTGAATATAATTTTTAGTTCTTCCCAAATTGTAAGAATTTTTTTTATAATTAATATTTATTTTATTAATATAATCATTTACTAAACATAAATTCTTATTCGAATAACTATTGTCTGAAATACAAATTTCGAATGGTAAATTTGTTTTTTTACTCGATAAATAAATGGATTTAAGACAATTTTTTAAACTATAATATCTATTATATGTAGGAATGCAAATTGATAGCAGCATAATTAGTATATTATTAAAAAAAGATAAAAATTTTTACGCAACGGATAGCAATCCACCATCGATCACTACACATGATCCATTTGAGTAACTTGATTTATCTGAAGCAAAAAATGAAACATAATTAATAAATTCTTCTTTATTTGCCATTCTATTTGCAATAGTTTTTAAAGAGTATTTTTTATTAAATAATTTTTTTGTATTATTTTCAAACCCACCAAAAGCTAGTGATAATATCTTAATATTTGTACCTTTGTAATATGAGGCAAGTGCTTTTGTGAACCCAATTAAACCTGACTTTGCAACTGAGTACTCTATAGGTTTATATCCATAAAATTTTTTATTTTGACCATAAATGCTCTGATCCGGACCTATTAATCCATATATCGAAGAAATATTGATAATTGTTCCTTTTTTATATTTTTCAAAAACTTTTAAAGCATGTTTTGCCATTAAAAAAGAGCCAACCAAATCAACTTCAATATTTTTTTTCCAAATATTAATATTGTAATCTGAAAATTTATATCTTTTTAATTTTTTCTTTACTATACTGGGATTAATAGATGCGTTATTAATCAAAATATCTACTTTTCCTTTGCTGTTAATATTCATAAAAGTTTTTTTTACTTCATCTTCATTGGTTATATCACAAACTATTGTTGATTTTATTTTTCCCGCAATATCTAAACCATATACATTTGCTTCAGATTTATTAAAAAAATTTACCAAAGATTTACCCAAAAAACCCTCTGATCCAGTTATAATTATATTTTTATTTTTAAAATTCATATTAAGTACTATTATCAGTTCATAAAATATTTGTATAACAATTATCTGATGAAAGACTACGCAATCATAACTGCTCGAACTTCTTCTTCTAGACTAAATGGCAAAATATTGAAAAATATTAAAAATAATAAAAAATCTATAGATATTCTAATAGAAAGAGCCAAAAAGCTAGATCTTCCAATAGTCCTTGCTACCTCAAATTCTAAAAGCGATTTAGCATTAATAAATTATGTAAAAAATAAATATAAAATTGGTATTTTCAAAGGTGATCTGAATAATACAATTAAAAGATGGTATAAATGCATGAAAAAATACAAAATTAAAAATGCATGCCTCATAGACGGCGATGATTTAGCATTTGACTACAAAAGTTATAGTGAAGCTCTAAAACTAATTAAAAGATGTGGAAATAATGAAGCTTTAATATTAAAAGATAACAAAAAAATTATAACTGGCGTTTTTACTAAGGTAATAAATTTAAAAGCAATGAAAATTCTGAATGATATTTTTAATAACAAAATAGTAGATACTATAAACTGGGATAGAATAAAAGAAAAAATTAAAATAAAAATTTATAAAAATGATATTTTTTTTAATTCAAAAAAAATAAGACTAACTTTAGATTATAAAGAAGATTTAATTTTTTTTAGAAAACTGTATTCAAAGTTTAAAATTGATACAAACACTAAAATACTAATTAAATTTTTATTAAAAAAAAAGGAGATTACTAATATAAATTATTTCCGAGAAAAATCTTGGAAACTAAATCAAAAATTACAAATACGAAATAATTAATATGGGATGGAGATTTAAAGGTAACGAAAAGAAATATGTCACAAAGATATTAGACAATGACTTTTCTTTTAAAAAAAATTCTATGAATGAAAGATTAGAAAAACTATTTTCTAAAGTTCATAAACAAAAATATGCCATTACTTGCAACTCAGGAACAGCTACCTTGCACAGTATTTTAAATTCATTTGGCGTTGGACATGGAGATGAGGTAATTATACCTTCTTTAACAGTTGCAATGTGTGGGTTTGTTGTTTGGCAATGTGGCGCTGTTCCGGTTTATGCAGACGTAAATCCTAAAACATTTCTAATAGAGCCAAATGATATAGAAAAAAAAATTACTAAAAAAACTAAAGCTATTATGGCCGTTCATATCTACGGCTTGATGGCTGATATGGAAAAAATTATGGCGATTGCTAAAAAAAATAATCTATTTGTAGTTGAAGATTGCGCTCAATGTTATCTTGCCACTGACAATAAAGGAAGAATCGCAGGGACTATTGGTGATGCTGCTAGTTGGAGTTTTGAACATACAAAACATCTCTCAACAGGTGATGGAGGAATAGTAACAACTAGTAATAAAAATTTAGCAACAAAAATTAGAAAATTTGCTGGAGTTGGTTTTAAAAATATTACGGCTGAAAGAGGAAAAAAAAGAATAGATAAGGATAAATTTCAAAATCCAAATTGGATTAGACATGATATGTTCGCTTATAACTATCGTATGCCTGAAATATGCGCCGCTGTAGGGTTAGCTCAAACAGAAAAAATTAAATTTTTTATAAAAAAAAGGATTGAAGCAGGTCTAGCTTTCTTATTAGCTATAAAAAAATTAAATAGCGACTTAATTATACCGCAAGAAACACCAAAAGATTACAAACATAGCTACTATACTTTTGCATGCACATTTAACGGAGATAAATATGGCATTAAATGGCAAAAATTTAGAAAAAAATTTATGGAATATGGTGGAGATGGTATTTATGCGGCTTGGAAAACAGTGAATCAAGAAATTCCTTTCTTAAAAGCAAGAAAAAATGGCCTTTATTCTGGAAAAATGAAATTGTCAAATAGTTATGGCTGGGGCGAAACTCCTAATGCAATTAAAACTCAAAAAAAAATTATGCAGTTCACTACAAATCAAAAAAATAAAAAAGAAATTAATAAACAAATTAATGCTTTAATAAAAACTATTAATTACTTTATAAAAAAAAATTAAACTAATTATTTTTTACAAGTAATTTAAAATTATTTTTTTAATAGTTTTATTATCTTTATCGAAATTCATAATATTATTAAATTTTATATCCTTCTTATACTTTATCCAATTAATTTTTTGAAAATTTGTAATTTTTTTATTGAAGTTTAAATTAGTAATTTTGTTGATAAAGATTTTATAAATTAAAGAGTTAATTTTTAATGGCCAAAAAAAATTATCATCTTCTAGATTAAATAGTAATGGTCTAGGGTTAATAAATAAAGTTTTTCCTCCTCTTGAAATATTTTCAAGTCCTAACGTAGAATTGATAGCCACAACAAATTCTGATTCATCGCATTTGTGATAAACGCTAGTTTGGTTTTTAGGGTAAAAAATAATTAATTTTTTATAATATTTATTTTTCATCTCCAAGAAATAATTTTTTTCTCTTATAGAGTAATTAGAGTGCAAAATTACTAATAATTTTCTGTTAACGCGCTTGCAATATTTTATTAATAATTTAAGAATAATTTTCTGAATTGTATTATAAAAGTAATTACTTGAAATACTTTTTTTTAAATTGAGAGAAATTTTATTTTTGGCTTCAGAATATTCGCTAACATACGAAATAAAAGAAGATTTTTTTTTAGAAAAATTAATAAAATTATTCTTTAAAGATCCAACCGAAACCACATTTGCATTGATATGAGCATCATATTTTTTTTTTATATAATCACCAAAACAAAAAATAAAATCTGATTCCAAGTTTTGAATTTTTTTTATTTTTTTAAAAAATTCATTATTTCTTTTACCATTTTGATTAGATATAAATTTTTTATGGGGATTTTTTTTTTTTAGTAAATAAAAATTAATATCAAGATCATTAAATGTAATAATAATTTTTGGATTTGTAAAATTTATGTATTCTTGAATATAAGTCTTTTTACTTAAAAAAAAATTTTTTAAACAACTTATAAAAACTGGTATATTAATAGAGTGAAGCCTAATATCAACAACATCGTATTTAGTTTTTTTTGGTAGCAATTT
>Ga0114968_10002156_pt1 | contig 15180 bp, 17 predicted proteins | sample M_130807_EF_Meta_FD_87020 | JGI IMG/M metagenome (GOLD analysis project Ga0114968, IMG submission 87020) | Freshwater microbial communities from Lake Montjoie, Canada to study carbon cycling - M_130807_EF_MetaG | ecosystem: Environmental > Aquatic > Freshwater > Lake | place: Lake Montjoie... | reverse complement strand
TAACATATATAACGAATAAATTTAATATATATAGTTCGATTGAAAAATATATATTTTACACCTTTTATACCTAAAACAATATATAAAACAATATATAAAAAACAATATATATATATAAACAATATATATATAAAACAATATATATAAAATATACACATGACATCGAATGACAATTTTTTAATACAAATTGAAAAATTGAAAAATGATTTTTTAGCTCATGAAGGTAAAAATACATTTTTTAAAAAGTCGCAAAAAATGGAATGTGCACAAAAAATATGTCAATCCTTTGATTTGAATCAGATGATACAAAAAACAATTTATATTATTCCTAATACAAATAAGTTTATTTTTGATTATCGTGTTTTTAAATTATATGCACATCCTGATAACTATAATGCAATTATAAATTATGTTATTCAATTATATGATCATATTTTATTGACATATACCAATTTTGAAACAAACGTAATATTAGATTCTTTTACAATTTCTGCTGCAGAAAGATACAAAGACGCGATTCAATTATTCTGTAATAGATGTATGACATCTGAAACGAAATATTCAAAATTGATTACAAAAATGAATATTTTTTATACACCTTCCATGTTCGAGTCTATTTCGACAATGTTGAAACCGTTTATTGATAAGAATATAAGTGAACGGATTGTTTTGTTTTCAAAAAATGACAGTCCGAAAATGATAGAGCAATTGTTTACAAATATACAAATATAACACTCATTCTTTTTTACTATTATAAAAATCAAAAATAATATAGAATATATATGCTATATCATTTATTATGGATATCAAAATAAACAATCATAATAAGGCAGAATTATTTGCAAGTATTTTTCAAAATATTAAAATATTCACAGAACATATTTCGATTCTATGTAAACCAAATGGTCTTTATGTTCAAACAATGGATTCGTCGAGAGTATCTATTATTGAACTGGCATTGCCTTCTACATGGTTTGATTTATATTCATGCGAGAAAGATGTTGTCATTGGAATTAGTTCTAATATTTTATATAAAATCTTGAATGCTCGAGAAAAATCACAACATATCCAAATTATATATGAAACTGATTCGAATGATTCTCTATCGATTCATTTTACATCCGAAGAAAAAAATAACTTTGATAAACATTTTGAAGTTCCACTTATCGATTTAGAAGTTGAACATATGGCAATTCCTACCATTGATTATGTTGCAGAATTTATTGTTCCTTCTGGAATTTTTTCAGCATTGATAACACAACTTAAAATGTTTGGTGAAACGATGGATATAAAATGTAATGAGAATAATATTATATTGTTCTCAAATAGTCCTGATTCTGGCAAAATGTCGGTTGAAATGAATATTGATGATCTGACATCATTTGCTATAAATGAAGGGGAAGAATTAAATATGTCATTCAGCTTGAATTATTTGCACCATATTTGTTCATTCAATAAATTATCAAAAGAAATAGAAATAAAACTATGCAACCAGTATCCGCTTTCTATTATTTATGATTTAGGTGGAGAAGGATTTATGAAATTTTTTTTAGCACCGAAAATGGATGATTCATCTGAATAGTGATTCAGTATTTACAATATATTCTGCATATATATGACTCGTTCAAAAAATACCACTAAAAAAAATTTGAAAAAAGATTTTTTGCGTGTAAAAACGATTAAAAATAAACCATTGAAGAAACTGAAAGCAAAACATAGCACAATTAGTAAAAAGGCAATTAGAAGAAAAATGAAACGCACATTTAGAAAAACAATAATGGGTGGAGAACCAGATGAAATTATAAAGGGTGAAACATATTTATTAGTAAACCCTGATAATATTGATGATTTTACAGATGATGTAAAATTACAAATTTTGGAATTTATTGATAATCCAAAAAAATCAAAATTTGTGATAATGCAAGAAAATGATACAGAATATATTATTTTAGGCAATTTAAAATTTGAAAAAGATATCATGAATCTCGATAATATTGCATTTGTTATTGCAGAATCATTAGAAAAAGATAAAAAATTAAATTCATCGATGTTAAAAAAAATTAAAGACGCTATCGAAAGACTAAAAATACCAGATAGTGATGATATTATCAAAAAAATAGATGCACAAATACAAAAAAAAATAAAAATAATTCTTAGCGACAAAAATGACGAATTTAATAAATCCACTGAATTTGTAATGCGCAAACTTACATTGGATACATATCTGAATCATACTGATAGCGGAGGAAATTTTTGGGCATTTTTGGTTGTAAATTTTGTTCTTCCTGAAATTGAGTTTTCTATTGGTGTAGTTAACATTCCAATTCCATTTGTAAGAGCTCTTTACTATATGCTTCTAAAAGTGTATTTTTTTATAAAATATAGGTCCAAAATAGAAAAAGAAATACAGAACAAATAACAAGAATTAACCATTACTTGAAGAAACAAACAATTATGTTGTTTGTTCAATAAAGTTGCACTTTGTATTAACATTTTACATGAACAATCGACCAAATTGGTAGATTTTCAATAAAGGACTAAACTCGTTCCATGAACATAATACCATATATTTGACTGTCTATGTGGCACTATATATCATCTTGATTATCTTGTTCTATTGCATGGTTAAAATAATATTCATGTAAAATATAGCAATATAGCAAAAACGAATAAAATATGAAAAATAAAAGGAATACTATGCGGATTTTATTATAATAAATATATAATTACAATTATTATAATGAATTTTTTCACAACATTTTTAATTTTTATGATTATTTTGTTCGTCTATATCCATATCAATGATCAATATAAGAAAAGCGAAGATTTAGAAATATATGAAATGGATTATGTATCGAATGCTGGATTGCAAAATATATGCAATGTAAAACAACCTACAATTTTTGATTTTCGACAAATATATCCAGATATTTTTTCAAAACTGGAAAAGCGAGAACATTTTGAAAAATTCGAGAACATCGATGTAAAAGTAAAGGATGTTCTCGATTACTGGAATCCAACAGCTACATCTATTGATCCTATTATTTTACCTATTCAAAGTTTTCAAACATTAATGAAAAGCGACCCAAAATCACATTTTTTTATGGAAGATAACCAAGATTTTTTGGAAGAAACCGAGTTATTACCAGAAATTCGAGAACTTGATGCATATTTAAAACCTTCATTTAGTCTTCGATCAAAATATGATTTAATAACAGGATCAAACAGTTGTATAACACCACTACGATATCATACTGATTATAGACGGTATATGATTGTCGCTTCTGGAAAAATATCTGTGAAAATGACTCCGTGGAGAAGTCGCAAACATTTGCATCCAGTTATTGATTATGACAATTACGAGTTTTTCTCAAAATTAAATCCATGGATGCCACAAAAAGAATATTTAAACGATATGGATAAACTGAAATTTTTGGATTTTGAAGTTGCCGCCGGAAATGTCTTATATATACCACCATTTTGGTGGTATTCTATCAAATTTACAACGAATGATACTCAAGTCGTCTCCATTAGTTATCAAACGGTTATGAATATTTTTTCAAATATTCCAGATATTTGCAGATACTATTTACAATTTCATAATACAAAAGTCAAAATATCGAGAACATTGGATATTCCATCTGAAATAGCAGTTGTTGATATTGATAAATAGTTATTTATTATTCAGCGAAATTCTTCGAATTTATTTGTTAAGTTCTCATCGCCCAAATAATTAATCATTGATTGTAAAAAATCTAATGCATGTTTTATATGATTCGCTACATCTTCCCTTTCCTTTGCTATTTCATAATATTCATTCAATATAATATGACATTGATCTCTTTTTCCAAGCCAAAAACTTGCTACATAATTAAAAAACCATGCTTTATGAACATCTTCTGCTGATAATTCAATCTCTTTTGCTTTATAACCTGCACGAATACTTTCGCATAATGTTTGTGTGTAATAATGATTACCCTTATCAAATGATTTTTGTAAAAATGGAAAAACTAAATGATGACTTCCTCTGGTTCTCAATAAATTCTTGAGACAATATCCATACTCACCAATATATGGTTCAAATAGATGAGGATTGTGTGCGATTACAAATGAATAAATCATTTCATCTGTAGGTGCCATTTCTTCTTTCAATGCTTGTAAAAATTCTTGTTGACATAATTCAATAAATTTTAAAAGAGGTTCTCGAAAACCTCCAAAAAATCCAGCAGCAACCTTTCCTCTTGTCCATGAATAAAATTCGTGCCTGCAATATATATCTTCCGGCGACGTGTATGACATTTGCATCAATTTAACTGATTCTGGTGATATATTTTTCATTACTTCATTTGTTTCTTCCATGCTCATATCATATACACAATGCAAACGCATATCCATCCATGCGAATTTTTCGGTAGAAAAAGGATTCATATGAATAGCATCTTTCATAAAATTTACTTTTTGGTTCACAACAAATTTATAAAGAGCAGTAAATTTCTCCTGTGTTACATTATGTATTTTGTTTTTTTTATGGTTCTCTTCATATTGGTTAAAATAAGTATAAAATGCAAGTTCTTCATAATCTCGATATACAAATCGTGTCATAGAATGCAACTCTTGGGGTCTGGCTTCTAATATTTGTTCTTTATATTTTGGTTCTGTGAAAATAATCATTGGAAAAGGTTTTTCAAATAATAGCTTTGCAGAATCAAAATACCATTTTGGAGAACAAAAAAATTTATTTGAGGTATCATCTTTAAATTCATGATTTTCCTTTTCTCTAACATCATACCATGCTGTAATAATCGTATAATCCATTATCGTATAATGTATTATATTGTCTTTTTTATTTATATCTGTTTATTTATATTTATTATTTTCTTTTATTTTTTATTTTCTTTTATTTTTTATATTCATTTTTACCTCTGAAAACCGATCTATAGAATTTTTGTTTTTAACAGTTGTTCGTGCGGTTTTATTAGAAGGCTTAACATCTGAAACACCATATTCACTCAAAACATCATTTTCAACAACACTTTTTTCAGAGGTTTCTAATTGATTTGATTTCGACTCGGATGATGACTCTGGCGATTTATCTTTTATTGCTAATTGTCCTACATCTTTAATTGACAAGAATCGTCGCTTTTTATATTTTCGTATTTGTTGGCCTACAACATAATATCCTATAATTTTACTGAACAACAAAAATATATCACTGCATATTTTTGCGGATCGTTCCCATGTGCTATTAAATTGCTGATTAAAACGCTCAATTTCAGTATTCACATCTGTAAAAAGGTTTCGATATTTCAGTATTTTTGATTCTATTTCTCGCTCAAATAATATAATCTTTTGTTTAATATTCCATATAATATCATAAAATGGCGTATGTGATGGTGACGTCATAAAAAACTCATATGTAGCACCCAGAATAATAGAAGCAGACTCCATCAATCCAGGGACATTGTTAATATGAATTTTTTTATCTAAAGATTTTTGTGTTTCTTCTCTTAAATATGATTCTTCCATAAATTTTACAAATCCTTCATTAGATAATAATTTTTTAGCAAGTCGGGTTATATCTTCATCTTCTACAAGCGATAACAATTCTGCACGCGCTTGTTTATATGTTATTTTTTTTGTTGGTTTAAGAATAGCGATTAATTTGGATGCTTCTTCGTTTATATGTCGCAACTCTGAAATACCGACAAGTTGCATATCCTCTTTAGTAATATCATTTAATAAATATTTTTCTCTAACATATGATTTTGCAATCAACGTGTTCGATGTTATTAATTTATCATTTTTGTTTATTATTTTAGGTTCTTCTTTCATTACTACAGAATCGTCTTCTATTTCAATTATTTTCTCCTCATCTTCAAGTGGTGCTTCCATAAAGGTTAATTCTTCAGCAATGTCTTTCATAATTTCAGGACTTTGAAAACATACAAAAGCATTTTCTATACTATTCAACATTTTTTTTGAATCTTCATTTAACAATAATCCTGCAGCAGCTCGTGTATATGACTTTTTTAAGCTGACTTTTCGTGAATTTTGTTTGCATGTCTCCATTTCTTTAACAAAGTTAAACATATCCCGCGTTACATCTCCTAATTCGGAAACCTTTCCATTTTGTATCGCATTAAACAAATTTGATGTTGATACAGTATAATGATACCAATTTAATGTTATCCATATAGTATTTGAAACAATAATTAATAAACTAATAATATGAAATAATTTTTCTTTAGAAATACCTCCTCTATATGCTATACTTGATGGTAAATATCCATGTAAACATTTTTGTGTTGCTTCCTTAATGACTTGTTTTGTTATTTCTTTATCATTTACCATAATTGTAATTAACGAAATTAAACTTTCATTTTCAAATGCAGATCCACAGATAAACAATGCAATATATAAATCAACAATATGAAAATTATTGACTTTGTCTACTGGAATAATATCATATATATTTGTCAATCCCCGTCTTACATTTGATTGTATAGATGAAAGTAATTTTGCGTTTTCTGGTTTAAAATCATCAAAAAAAGATACAGCAATTTGAATAAATACTGGTTTTGCTGCTGTAATTGTGTCATAATTTGCATCATTCGATAACATATCACACATATTTTTAAATTCACTACTAAAAATAGACCCATCAAATATGTTCGATATTTTTGAAATATCTTTTTTTCGTGTTGATTTTTTTTTCATATAATTTATTATTTTTTTATATGTTGACATCTATAAAATACCCATACATTTTTTTTGTATTTCCAATGATTGTTCGTCTGTTTCATAATTGTATCTATCATAAAATTTATCAAAATCATCATCACTATCAAATATAATATCGCTTGTTCGTCCAATTATTTTCCCATTATATTCATGAATTCTTTTTTTCCATATAGGTGAAAATGATGCACAGAACAACCACTTATCCCTAAATATATCTAATATTTTGGTCTCAGTTTTTTTTGACATTTTGATTTTGAAGACTGATTTTTCGCAAACAATAGATAAATACTTCCAGTTATCATGGGTCAGTTCCTTTGTTTTGTATCGGTCAATTTGGCTTTCTTGAATTGCTACAAATCTTGGATTGTTTATTTCAGGTATATCATTTTTTTTCATCATATTTTTTATTATAGTAGCTACAATAGTATCTTTCTTATTAGTAGATGCATCTATATATTCATTTTTCTTTTTTTTCATATATTCGCCCATTTTTGGATGATCTTTTGCATATCGACTTTCATATATAGTAAATAAAATATCAAAAACTTCATATTCAAATCCAGAATAATATAATTCATATGCCCAAAATAATGCGGATTCATAGTCATACATTTCTATTGCAACCTGAAGTGATTTGATTACATTCGACTTTATATATAAATATCTTGTGAATATTAGTACGATTGTATTTACATGTGATTTAGTTTTAGTTGTTTCCATTTTTATAATATCAAAATATCATAAAATATAAATTATAAATTATACAAATGACTTTCAAAAAGATATTTATATCGATTTTACACTCGTTCAATATCGATATATTATACACATTTTTAGAAAAAATAAAAGTGTATTATACACCTTTTAACATTTCAAACACCGAATATATAATAAAAACATAAAGACAATTAATAATATTACTATATATGGTATCAAACGAAATTAAAAATTGGGAACAATATTTAACGAATGAAGATTATGTGTACTTAGTTCAATATATAGAAAATATAAAAAATGGCATTTCAAATGATAAAATGATTATTTTGGCTGGACCAGGTAGAAGCGGAAAATCAACACTTAAAAAAAATATTATTTCATATTTAGGTGATGAAATGTGCGGACTATATTATATGTCTGGTGATTTAATTTATCATGAAACAATCAAACCTTTGGGGTTTTTTTGCGGAATTGATGAAATATCTACCAGTAAGAAAAATAATCATGCAATTATAAACTTTATCAAATATAAACAATCATTTATAGCAGATACAAATAATATAGAAAGGGTAAATAATAAGCTTCTCGAACATTCAAAAATTATTATGATGACGCATATATTTTAATAAAATAATCGGCATTTGAAATGTAAAAAGGTGTAAAAAAGGTGTAATATAAAAAATATCTATAAAATTGATTTACTTTTTTATAAAATTATTTATAGTATCATGAATATATAATAAATTCAAAAAATTTAATAAATGGATTTCATTCGGCATTTAATATGTGGGACTGTTCAAGGCGACGTCTCATTTAAAAATGTGAAATGTATTGGTTGTTGTGAAATTGGTCATATATTAAAAAACTGCAATCATCAACATGGTAAAGAATTAACAAAAATATTTGAATCCAGATGCAGAGATGTATTGAGATCTCGTTTTAAATCAATTGACAATATTTTACCAACTAATATAAATTCTTTGTTTGTAAATAATAGAGAAGTAAGAGATTTGCGAAACGATTTATTGAATTTGAATATATATGAATTACGTATGATAAATTCCAAAAATAATAGGGTGTTTGGTAAAAAAAAATCTCGATTAGTTGCATTGTTTTTATTTTCTGAAATTACAAGAATATTATTTGACATCACAATAAATAAATACAATGTGAATAGCACTACACATGAACTCATCCGTCGCGAATGGCAATATTTAGACAAACTGGTTTGTGGAATAAATGAAGAATCTGCATTCGAAGAATATATTAGTGGGATTCGCATGATTTTTGGAAATCACAAATATCCTATACAAGTTGCCTATTCCAACAATATATCTAATATCCCATGTGTAGCAACTATAGACCAATTCGAATGCGCTATATGTTTAGATACATATCGGGTTAAAGATAATGCGGTAATTACTAATTGCGGACATGTATTTTGCAGTGGTTGTATTACTACATATTTGAAAAATATATCAAAAATATATAAAAAAAACGTTGATGCATGCTGTGCTATATGTCGTGAAAAATATGTAAAATTAACCGTTGATAATAATAAATTACAAAAAGAGTTAGCATGTATTTGTATATAATATTATATTCATCTCTCATTCGTGTATATTTGTATTTTTTATTGTCATAATATATTATAATATATGCATACGGTAGTAGGTATTGCAATTGTTCAAGGGGGATCAACATGTGCTATATGTGATGATGCTATACTTTCAGTTCCAGTTTGTATGATCGGTTGCATTCTTGATAAATATATTCATGAATGGTGTTTTCAGGAAACTGATATTATAGAAAATGATGTTAGTGAAAATGATATTATAGAAAATGATGTTAGTGAAAATAATATTATAGAAAATGATATTATAGAAAATGATGTTAGAGAAAATGATGTTATAGAAAATGATGTTAGTGAAAATGAAATAGTATAACAACTCTAATGGAATTTCCTTTTTTTATTTATTGTGCTATTATTTGCAAATAAACATTTGTCAATAAATTGTTCAAAATCCATATTATTGCAGTAAATAGTTTCGTCATTTGGTTTTTTTATTTTTACACATATGAATTCTTTTTTAGACATATATCCATGTTTGCAAACATCACACCAAAAAATAAAGGAATCAATCACATCATATTCATTAGTATTATAATATGCAAACAATATTTTTACTTGAGCTGGAAGTATATAATAGTCATATAGTCTTACTGACATATTATTATATTATATACTAATATAATATGAATATTGTATTTATATTATATATTATAGATGGATAATAATGTGCCTAATGAAACAAAAAAATCAAATGATTTTTTTGTATATCTATTAGAATGTTCTGATAAATCTACATATGTTGGTGCGACTGTTGATGTTGATCATCGATTGCGACAACATAATAAAGAAATTAAAGGTGGTGCTGTAGCTACGACATCGAAAATAGGATGTGGACATACATGGAAACGTGTATTATATGTTCGTGGATTTCCAGATTGGCCTTCAGCTCTTCAATTTGAATGGGCATTCAAATATTATAGTCGGAAATTTGGAAAACGGATGTATCCTCTTGAACGCCGAATGCGCGGTCTGCATCATATAATGAATTTGGAAAAACCTACATCAAAAGCAATCCCTTATTATGAATATAATAATGGTTTTGATGAGCCAGATGGTATTCCTGGACCTAAAATTGTTTGGGAATGTGAGAATGCACGTAGTATTTATCAACGTTTATAATGCGATCTATTATATCATTTTATTCTTTTGGTTATCTAAATATGTTATTGTATTTTTATTATTTACTAATTCTTTTTTTTCTAATATATATTGACCACAAGGACCACAATGATCTTCATTTGATAAATCGATTTTATAATTCATTTTTTCATTACATTTTTCTATTCTCCATCTACCTATCGGTCTTGGTATCTCTTTAGAGATTAATCGTTTTATAAAAGTTATAAAGTTCTTCATAATGTATATAACTATAATTATTTTAAGTTTTTTTATTATATAAACAACTGTTATTTGAAATGAAAAAAGTGTAAAAAAATATACAAATATACATTTCTATTTTTTATTGTGTGTCTGATTATGCATTATGTTCAGGATATAATTCAGAACATCTTTCAAAATCATTATTTCTGTAAAACGACATTTCATCATCATTATAATAACTACGATTTATTTCTCGCTGAGGGGGTCTTGGAATATCATGTTCGCATTCAAAATATGAATCATCATTATGTAAAGGTATTGTATTTACATTCGATAAATATTTACAATCCGATTGTATGAAATCTATATCATTTTGTTTTTTTACTTCATCGCACATTTTTTCCCATTGAGTCAAAATATCAAGACCTTTCATTGGTGAGTAATATGTTGAATTTTCTTCGTTTTGTTTATTTTTATTTTGAATAATTGCAGAAAATGGACGTTTAGGTTCACACCAATCATGGCTTTCACGCTTTAATTGTAAATATGAATCTATTGGAGGACGTCTATATTTAGGTAATACTTCATTTGCTGCGCTACATATTTTTTCAGCCATAGTTTTCATTTCTGTTATACACTCCAACAATGATTTTTTTGTTTCTATATTGTGTTTTAATGAATGAAGAATAGTTTTTATATATCGATCCTTTTCCTCATATTTTTGTTTAAATTCTGCCAACTGTATTTTAGTTTTCTCCAATTCTTTTGACAGATTGTATGATTCAATTGATGCCAATTCGAAATCTTCTTCTATAATTTGTTGATAATCCTCTGGAAGTTCTTCATAAAATAGATCGCCTTCAATAGCTGTTCTCTCAAGGTTGTTCATCATTGTATTCTTTTGTATAATATATAATTGAAGATATCATAAAAAAGGATTTCGATTTTCTACATTAGATTATATTGTATATTCACTATTTATCATATTTTATACATATTATATTTTTGTTTGTTTTTTGTTTTTTTGTTTTTTGTTTCTATAAAGAAACATCTTTTACATGGTTTTTGTAAAACGATTTATATGTATTTTGCAATTTGTCAAATTTCATATTAAATTTACCATCCATGTTTTCTATTTTGATTGACTCTATTACCCCTTTATCTTGATTTAATGTATCAATCATCATACGTTCAAACATACTATCAAACATTGGGTTTGCAAAAAAATTTCGATAATTTTTCACAAATAATCTTGTTTTACCATTGTTAATAGGACATGCAGAAGTTATTATTGTATTTACATATCCTTCACCAAATTTCACTCGAGCAACTGTAGTATGTGGAAGAGAAAATTCATTTTCAATATCTATTTTTTTTATTTGAAATACTTTTGATACCATTGAATTTTCTCCGGATTCATATATATATGATGTTCTCCAATGCCCCTTTGTGATTTCTTTCGGAGGGTTCTCATATGATGGCGCTGGTTTATTTTTATTACCAAACGTATGAACATATGCTATATGCATGATATCTAATGAGTTTTCTGAAACAACTCTTGCGAATGTATTGAAAATTTTATTAACAAAAATAACTGACATATTATTATCGTTTGCTTCTGGCTCAATAAATATATTTTTATTTAATTCATCTAAATGCATTTGGGTTGCAAACCATGGTATTTCATATGTATTTAAATAAATCCATCCATGTTTTTCGACTACAGAAAATCTTGCTGCATTTTGCTGGGATGTTTTTTGAAAACAAATGCCGGGAACAATAGTTAAATTGCCAGTATTACTAAATTCATATCCGTGATATGGACACATAATACGATTATTTGTTATAGTTCCACCAGATAATGAAGCACCTTTATGTGGACAAATATCATCTAATGCATTATATGCTCCAGAAGATGATTTCCATATGACATAATCTTTATCCCAAACAGTAACTTTGAATGGCATATTTTTTTTGATTTCAGATGCTTCTGCGACTACATACCAAGACATATCATACTTTTCTCTTGGAGAAATTTCTTGCTTTACATGATTGTTTGACTGTCTTGGTTTTATACGCCTGAAAAAATTTATGACAGGTTTTATAAGTGATATTGATATAGTATTATTAATGAAAGTATTAATTACTAATAATTGAAAAAGTTTCATATACTTATTATAGTTATTATAAATTATATTTATGTCTTTTTACTTAGATGTTTTTGTGGTTTCGTTCGATTTTTTTTAGTTTTTATTTTTTCTTTATTATCCATTATAAGAAAATGCATTTTTTAATAAAAAAATATAAAAATTATTTATATTTTTGTATTATGGAGATAACTACTTATTTAATAGATTGTGTTAAACAAAAAATACCGGTTGCATTTGCAAAATATGGCGATGGTGAACAACTTGCAGCAAGTGGAATTAATGGTTGCAATTGTGACCGTGATCCATATACAGATAAATTGAAAAATGGAATTATCGATTCATTCAAATATATGGTTGATCATGCACAAAATTCATATATAGCTATATGGCCATTTAATGACGCTATCGAGTATTGGAAACAATTTGTGGAAAAACCAATTCGAAATGTTGATTACTGTGCAATTATTATGGCTGGTGAAAAAAATGAGAAAAAGATTGATCTTCTTAAAGCCATTAAAGAATCGCAACTAAAAAAGATTTATATTTGTAATCCTTTGATGAAACGCGCTAAAATATTGTTAAATATTGATCATATGATACATGTCCCATTAAATAATTGGGTTGATTCTGAATTGGAAAATATATTAGATACTATAAAATCTATCATAACTGCGAATGAACAATTTATTATTCTAACGAGTGCTGGTATGGGAGCAAAAATACTAATTAGTGAATTATGTAAATTATTCCCAAATAATATATATTTAGATGTCGGTTCTGCTCTGGATCAAATATGCACAAAGAAGAAATCACGTGGTTATGAACCATCATATGAACAAGCAATTGAAAATTTGAAAGATATTATTCCTGAAGATTGGGATTCACCTGAATATAATTATATTTATAATGAAGCATATTACAATATCGGATATCATATATCATCATAATATTATGTATTTCAGAAATCGTTAATAATATTAACGATTTCTGAGAAATTGGTACCAATTGCTAAATTTCTTTTTCAGAATTCTTCATTTTTTACATCATTGCACATTTACACCTTTTCTCATTTAAAGCGCCCATTAAGATATAAATAGTCATATCCATTTGTGTCCACACCTAAACCTAACAATTCATAATTATTATTTTTTAAATGATTTAATACATTTTCTTTATAATTACCTAAATGAATATGTTCAAACGATATGTATTTTAATTTTAAATTATCAAAATCAATATCTAATAATACCTCTGCATCAATTCCTTCTATATCTAATGCTAATAACTCAATTTCTTCTGTTGTAATTTCATTAATAAAAATTTCTAATTGTTTAACCTGAATAATAAATTTTTCTAATTCACAATTTTCACCATAATGCTTTTGTATGTGGCTCTTATTTATTGATGCTACTTGATAATTTGGTCCATCTAATGGACAATAATACAATTCCATAGTATTATTTTGATATTTTTTTGGAACAATTCCTATTTCATATATAATAGCTTCCGGATAATCTTTCCAACATTCTTGTAATAAAGGAATATTTAATGGGTTAGGTTCAACCAAAATAATTTTTTTAATAATGTGTCTAGGTAAACTTTTTACAATTTCTGTAAATCCATCTCTACAATTTGCCCTCTTATCTAAATCCCCTGCTCCAGCACCAATTTGTATAAAAATACCATTTCCGTTATTAAACTTGTTCAAATCCATATATACGTCTAAATATATATATATATATATATATGGATTGAAACTAATTATATATTAATCAGTGTTTTACACCCTTTCTCATTCATAACTTATTAGACCTTTTCTCATTAAAAACGCCAATTTTATTAGGCAAAAATAAGAAAAAATGTAAAATCAATTAGTAGGAAATTTCACATACGATGGTCTTACTTTTTCATATTTTTTGTGTCGTTAGGTCGGCGTTTGAAATGTAAAAAGGTGTAAAAAAAAGTGTTGTTTATTTTTTTTGAAAAGTTTTTGGACTTTTTAATTTTGGCTTTTTTTTTGAAAGAATTTAGCAATCGTTAATAATATTAACGATTTCTGAGAAATTGGTACCAATTGCTAAATTTCTTTTTCAGAATTATTCATTTTTACACATTTTCTCATTTACACCCTTTCTCATTCAAAACGCCCGCTTTGCGGGCACTTATGAGTGAGAAAGGGTCGCTGATTGCGCATTTTCAATGCGAAATGGTGTAAAACGTCCATTTTATAAATTAATTTCCTAATCATTATTTAAATGTCATTTGGAAAGTATACATATGGTGTACCTAATATACACTGGGGAAATGAAAGTGCTAAATTAATCGTGGGTAATTTTTGTTCAATAGCAACAAACGTTAATATATATTTAGGAGGTAACCATAGAATAGATTGGGTTACTACATATCCATTCGGCCATATCCATCAAAATAAATTTAATATTTTTAGTGGACACGGACATCCATCCACAAAAGGAGATGTAATTATCGGTAATGATGTATGGATTGGGAGTAATGTAACCATAATGTCAGGAGTAACTATTGGGGATGGAGTTGTAATCGCCAATAATAGTCATGTTGTTAAAAACATAGAACCGTATAGTTTAGTTGGAGGAAATCCAG
>Ga0114968_10002153_pt1 | contig 15187 bp, 11 predicted proteins | sample M_130807_EF_Meta_FD_87020 | JGI IMG/M metagenome (GOLD analysis project Ga0114968, IMG submission 87020) | Freshwater microbial communities from Lake Montjoie, Canada to study carbon cycling - M_130807_EF_MetaG | ecosystem: Environmental > Aquatic > Freshwater > Lake | place: Lake Montjoie... | reverse complement strand
GACAAAACTTATTGGACATTTGTGCAAGGCATTCTGGCGCCCATCCAGTTTTTTGTTTTCTTGGGCAGTCTGTCTTGTGTGCTGCGTTTTCTGGCCACTGGCGAAGGTTTGGACATGGCCAACAACTCGGTCGTCGCCAAAACCTTGGTGCTTTACACCATCATGATCACCGGCTGCATCTGGGAAAAAGTGGTCTTCGGGCGCTACCTGTTTGCCCCCTCTTTCTTTTGGGAAGACGTCTTTAGCATGCTAGTGCTCGCCTTGCACACCACCTATCTGGTGGCCCTGTTCAATGGCTTCTTGTCCAGCCAGGAGCTGATGTATTTGGCCCTCGCGGCCTATGCCACTTACGTGATCAACGCCGGCCAGTTCATCTTGAAGCTGCGCGCCGCGCGTCTGGACCAAGAAATCCGCCAGCGCGAAGCGGCAGCGTCCCGCACGCCTATTCGTTTCGCGCGGGCCGCAGCATGAGCACCGTCGCATTCCCCATCCCTGTCAAAGCCGCAGGTGGTTGCAGCGATGCGCCAGTATTGCGCGAGCGCGGCCAGCACGAGGTGTTTTGCGGCCTGACCGGCATCATCTGGCTGCACCGCAAAATTCAGGACGCGTTCTTCCTGGTGGTGGGCTCGCGCACCTGCGCGCACCTGATCCAGTCTGCCGCCGGGGTGATGATTTTTGCCGAGCCGCGCTTTGCCACTGCCATCATCGACGAGCGCGATCTAGCTGGCCTGGCCGATGCCAATACCGAGCTTGACCGTGTGGTGAGTCAACTGCTGGCGCGCCGCCCGGAAATCAAACTGCTTTTCCTAGTGGGTTCGTGCCCCTCGGAAGTGATCAAGCTCGACTTGTCCCGCGCCGCATCACGCTTGTCTGCGCAGCATTCGCCTTCGGTGCGGGTGCTCAACTACTCGGGCAGCGGCATCGAGACTACTTTTACCCAGGGTGAGGACGCCTGCTTGGCCTCCATGGTGCCGGAATTGCCCGCGCAGGCCGCCGATGCGCAGCAGGAACTCCTGGTGGTCGGCACCCTGGCCGACGTGGTGGAAGACCAGTTCATACGCTTGTTTGCGCAAATGGGCATAGCGCGCGTGCGCTTCTTCCCGCCCCGCCGCGCGGCTGATCAGGCGCCTGTGGGCCCCCACACCCGCCTCTTGCTGGCGCAACCCTTTTTGGCCGATACCGCACGGGCTTTGCAAGCGCGCGGCGCGCAGTTGTTGCCCGCGCCTTTTCCCTTGGGCATCGAGGGCACCACGGCTTGGTTGCAAGCAGCGGCGACAGCCTTTGGTGTGCCCGCCCAGCGCTTTGAATCCGCCGTGTCGGCTCCCACTGCCCGCGCCACTGCCGCCTTGGCCCGCGCGCGCTTGCACTTGGAAGGCAAAAGCATTTTCTTCTTCCCCGACTCGCAGCTCGAAATTCCGTTGGCGCGCTTTTTGGCACGCGAACTGGGCATGCGCCTGCTGGAAGTGGGCACGCCCTATTTGCACCGCCAGCATATGGCCCAAGAGCTGGCGCTACTGCCAGAAGGCACTTTCCTCTCGGAAGGTCAGCATGTGGAAAACCAATTGGATCGCTGCCGCGCCGCACACCCGGACTTGGTGGTCTGCGGCCTGGGCCTGGCCAACCCGCTGGAGTCCGAAGGCATGACAACTAAATGGGCTATCGAGCTGGTGTTCACCCCCATCCAGGGCTATGACCAGGCAGGCGATCTGGCCGAATTATTTACCCGTCCGCTGGTGCGCCGCATGCGCCTGGCGGCCTGAAGAAAGCAACAGCATGCAACTGACCTTGTGGACTTACGAAGGGCCGCCCCATGTAGGCGCCATGCGTATTGCCACGGCTATGGAAGGCGTGCATTACGTGCTGCATGCTCCCCAGGGTGACACCTACGCAGATTTGCTGTTCACCATGATCGAGCGCCTACAAAAGCGCCCGCCTGTCACGTACACCACCTTCCAGGCGCGTGACTTGGGCGGCGACACCGCCGAGCTCTTCAAAACCGCAGCGCGCCAAGCTTTTGAGCGCTTTGCGCCGCAAGCCATGCTAGTGGGCTCGTCCTGCACCGCCGAGCTGATTCAGGACGACCCAGGTGGCTTGTGCAAGGCGCTGGATCTGCCGGTGCCTGTGGTGGCGTTGGAGTTGCCGTCCTACCAGCGCAAAGAAAATTGGGGCGCCTCCGAAACTTTCTACCAACTGGTGCGCCATTTGTCCAAACCCCGTAGCGAGGCGCCGCAAGAAGGACGGGCTCCCAGCTGCAATATTCTGGGCCCTAGCGCCTTAGGCTTTAGGCACCGCGACGACCTTGCTGAAATTCGCAAACTGCTCACCGACATGGGCATTGCCATCAACGTGGTCGCACCCCAGAGTGCCACCCCGGCGGACTTGGCCCGTCTGGCGGACGCTGATTTCAACGTCGTGCTCTATCCCGAAATTGCACGGCTGAGCGCACAGTGGCTGGAACGCAGCTACGGTCAGCCCTTTAGCAAAACCATCCCCATCGGCGTGGGCGCCACGCGCGATTTTGTCCGCGAAGTGGCGGGCCTGGCTGGGCTGGATGCTGAGGCCGCTTTGGCTAAAGTCAATTCGCGCGCCCAGTGGTATGCCCGCTCGGTCGACTCCACCTACCTCACCGGTAAGCGCGTGTTTGTGTTTGGTGATGCCACGCACGCGGTGGCAGCAGCCAAAGTTGCGGCCGAAGAAATGGGTTTTGCAGTGGTAGGCATAGGCACCTACAGCCGCGAATTTGCCCGCGAAGTGCGCGATGCCGCCAAGCTGTATGGCGTCGAGGCACTCATCAGCGACGACTACCTGGAAATCGAATCGCGCATTGCTGAGCTACAGCCCGAGCTGGTGTTGGGCACGCAAATGGAGCGCCATATCGCCAAGCGCCTGGGCGTACCCTGTGCGGTAATTTCCGCGCCCGTGCATGTACAAGATTTCCCGGCCCGCTATGCGCCGCAAATGGGCTTTGAAGGCGCTAACGTGCTGTTTGACACCTGGGTGCATCCGCTCATGATGGGGCTGGAAGAGCACCTCATCGGAATGTTCCGGGGCGACTCGGAATTCCATGAAGACGCCGCGCCTTCGCATCTGGGAGGTGCCGCACGCATGCAGCCCGCTCCCGAGCCTGTGGTGGTAGCGCTTGAGGCCGCGCCGCAGGTCACACAAGAAGCCGTCACGCTGACCGTGGCCGCTGACAAAACTAACACCGGCGGCGCCTGCACCTGGGACGCCGGTGCCGAGAAAGAATTAAAAAAAATACCGTTCTTCGTACGCGGCAAGGCCCGGCGAAATACCGAGCGCTACGCATCCGAGCATGGCCTGTCGGTGATTACGGTGGAGACACTTTATGACGCTAAAGCTTACTTCTCCCGGTAAGGCTATGGCCGCCCGCAACACCACCGCCATCAAGGTGGTGATTGTGACCATGGACACGCATCTGGCCAGCTCGGTCAACCGCGCCAGCTACACCCTGAGTCGCGAGTTTCCCGGGCTTTCGCTCAGCCTGCATGCGGCCTCCGAATTTGCCGGTAACGACGTACTGATAGCGCGCTGCAAAGCGGACATCGCCCAGGCCGACATCGTGGTCGCAGGCATGTTGTTTTTGGAAGACCACTTCCTACCCATCCTGGACGATCTGCGCCAGCGCCGCATGCATTGCGACGCCATGATTTGCATTGCCAGCGCTACCGAGGTCACGCAGCTCACGCGTTTGGGCCAATTCGATATGGGCAAGCCCGCCAGCGGCCCCATGGCCTTACTCAAAAAATTACGTGGCAGTAAAGAAAAAAAGGCGACCGGTGGTGCCGCGCAAATGAAGATGCTGCGCCGCCTGCCGCAAATACTGCGCTTTATCCCAGGCACTGCGCAAGACGTGCGCTCCTACTTCCTGACCATGCAATATTGGATGGGCGGCTCGGACGACAACGTGCTCAACTTGGTACGCCATGTCATCGACCGGTGTGCTGATGGTCCACGAAAAGTTTTGCGCGGTACGGTCAAAGTAGCGTCGCCGGTGGACTACCCGGACGTGGGTGTGTACCACCCGCGCATGGCTGGCCGCTTTGGCGAAGACGCGCAAGTGCTTCCGCGCCCCGACGGCCTGCCTCTTAGTGGCACGGTGGGTATTTTGCTCATGCGTTCCTACTTACTGTCGGGCAATGCTGGTCATTACGACGGAGTGATCGCCGCGCTCGAGGCGCGCGGACTGCGTGTCATTCCTGCCTTCGCCGCTGGCTTGGATTCACGGCCCGCGATTGATGCGTTTTTCATGAAAAACGGCCAAGTGGCCGTGGATGCGGTGGTATCGCTGACCGGGTTTTCTCTGGTTGGTGGCCCGGCCTATAACGACGCCAAAGCGGCTGAAGAAGTGCTAGCCAAGTTGGATGTGCCCTATGTCGCAGCGCATCCGGTGGAGTTTCAAACCCTGGACCAATGGGGTGGCTCAGACCGTGGCCTCTTGCCAGTTGAGAGCACCATCATGGTGGCGATTCCTGAGTTGGATGGTTCCACCAGCCCCATGGTTTTCGGTGGCCGCCCTGGCGCTGCCGGCGTCACCTGCGCTGGCTGTCACCATGCCTGCACCTTCGGGCCCAGCACCAGCGCGCAAGACATGCATTCCTGCCCGGAACGCGCCCTTATGCTGGCCGCGCGGGTAAGCAAATTGGTGGCCTTAAAGCGCAGCCAACACCATGAGCGCAAAGTCGCCATCGTTTTGTTCAACTTCCCGCCCAATGCCGGCAATATCGGCAGTGCCGCTTATTTGTCGGTGTTTGAATCGCTGTGGCACACGCTCACGGCCATGAAGGTGCAGGGCTACCAGGTCGAGGTGCCGCCTTCCGTGGATGCACTGCGCGAGGCGCTGTTACAAGGCAATGCCGCGCAACATGGTGCCGATGCGAATGTGCATACGCTGATCAGCGCCGACGAGCATGTCAGGCGCGAGCGCTGGCTCAAAGAAATTGAAGCCCAATGGGGTCCGGCGCCCGGACGCCAGCTGAGCAATGGCAGCTCTATTTTTGTGCTGGGCAAGCAGTTTGGCAATGTGCTCATTAGCGTGCAACCTTCCTTCGGCTACGAAGGCGACCCAATGCGCCTGCTGTTTGAAAAAGGCCTCGCGCCCACGCATGCTTTCTCGGCGTTTTACCGCTACCTGCGCGAGGACTTTAAGGCCCATGCAGTGCTGCACTTCGGCACCCATGGCGCGCTCGAATTCATGCCCGGCAAGCAAACCGGTATGAGCGGCAGCTGCTGGCCCGACCGCTTGATCGACGACCTGCCCAATGTGTATTTGTACGCCTCCAATAATCCATCCGAAGGCGCTATCGCCAAACGCCGTTCGGGCGCCACGCTGATCAGCTACCTGACGCCGCCGATTGCCCAAGCTGGTTTGTACAAAGGCCTGAACGATCTCAAAGCCTCGCTAGAGCGCTGGCGCAGCCTGGAGCCAGGCAACACCGAGCGTGCTGCTTTGGCGGTGGTCATCCAAGCGCAAGCAGCGGAGTTGGATTTGGTCAGCCCCGACCCCATTTGGGATACCGCCATGGGCCAAGCGCTGGACCAGCAGGTACTGCGCTTGTCCCAAGATATCTTGGAGTTGGAATACACGCTCATCCCACACGGTCTGCATGTGGCCGGTCGCGCGCCTAGCGCCGCACAGCGCGTTGATATGTTGCTGGCCATGGCCGATGCCAACCACGGCGTGCAAATTGATCGCCTCGCGGTCGAGGCTTTGGTGCAAGGGCAGACGCCCGAGCGCGCCTTGGTCGCTGCCGGTTTGCCGCCTAACCACGAGAGCTTGGACGCCCTGCGCGCATTGGTGGAGCCACAAGCCTTGATGGCCGTCGATACCGAGGTGCCCGCCATGCTGCGTGCCTTGGATGCACGCTACATCCGCCCCGCGCCCGGCGGCGATATTTTGCGCACACCGGCAGTGTTGCCCACGGGTCGCAATATCCACGGCTTTGATCCTTTCCGTATCCCCAGCGCGATAGCAGTGCGCGATGGCAAAGCCCAAGCGCAACTGCTGATTGAGCGCCACTGCGCCGATGGCAACCCGCTGCCCGAATCGGTTGCTATGGTGCTCTGGGGTAGCGACAACCTGAAAAACGAAGGCGCACCGATTGCACAAGCCCTGGCGCTGATGGGCGCATTGCCGCGCTTTGACAGCTACGGCCGCATCGCAGGTGCCAGCCTGATCCCGCTGGCCGAATTGGGCCGTCCGCGTATCGACGTGGTCATCACCCTATCGGGCATCTTCCGCGACCTCATGCCTTTGCAAATCAAGTTACTTGCCGAGGCCGCTTTCCTGGCCGCCAGCGCCGATGAGCCGCTGGAGCTGAACTGGATTCGCAAGCATTCGCTGGCCTACCAGCAAGAGCACGGTTGCACCTTGGAAATTGCCGCCTTGCGTGTGTATGGCAATGCCGAAGGCGCGTATGGGTCCAACGTCAACAACCTGGTCGAGAGCAGCCGCTGGAGTGACGAAGGCGAATTGGCTGAGACCTACAAGCGCCGCAAAGGCTTTGCCTATGGCCGCACTGGCCGCGCCGTGCAACAAACCGCGCTCTTACAAACCGCATTGGCTGATGTGCAGCTCACCTACCAAAATCTGGACTCGGTGGAACTGGGCGTGACCACCGTAGACAATTATTTCGACACCCTGGGTGGCATCACCCAAGCCGTGAAAGTCGCCCAAGGCGGTAAGACGCCGCCTGTTTATATCGGCGACCAAACCAAGGGCAATGCCGCTGTACGTTCGCTGCGCGAGCAAGTCTCTATTGAAACCCGTACCCGCATGCTCAACCCCAAGTGGTATGAAGGCATGTTGGAGCACGGCTACGAAGGCGTGCGCCAGATTGAAGTGCATGTGACCAACACCATGGGCTGGTCGGCCACCACCGGCCAAGTGCAGCCTTGGGTGTACAAACAATTGTCCGAGACATTCATGCTCGACCCGCAGATGCGCGAGCGTCTTGCCAAACTCAATCCGACGGCTTCTGCCCGAGTAGCGAACCGATTGCTAGAAGCATCGCAGCGCAACTACTGGCAACCGGATGAAGCGACTTTGCAGGCGTTGCGCAACGCCAGTGAAGAATTAGAAGATCGCCTTGAAGGCGTATACGAAGGAGCTAACACATGACTGTTGAAACATTGCCATTCCCCACGGTAAAGCGCAACACGCGCTTGGACGGCGAGGGCAGCCTGCAAGTGCAGCTCGACCCGAATGTGAAGATCGGTAACGCCAAAGTGTTTGCCATTTATGGCAAAGGCGGTATCGGCAAAAGTACGACTTCCTCAAATTTATCGGCCGCATTTTCCAAAATGGGCAAGCGGGTGCTGCAAATTGGCTGCGACCCCAAGCACGACAGCACCTTCACGCTGACCAAGAAAATGTTGCCCACGGTGATTGACGTGCTCGAAACCGTGGACTTCCATGCCGAAGAACTGCGCGTGGAGGACTTTGTGTTTGAAGGCTACAACGGCGTCATGTGCGTCGAAGCCGGTGGCCCACCCGCCGGTACCGGCTGCGGCGGCTATGTGGTGGGGCAAACGGTCAAACTCCTCAAAGAGCACCACTTGCTCGAAGACACCGATGTCGTGATTTTTGATGTGCTGGGCGATGTGGTGTGCGGCGGTTTTGCAGCACCTTTGCAACATGCCGATCGCGCCATGATCGTCACTGCCAACGACTTTGATTCTATTTTCGCGATGAACCGCATCGTGCAAGCTATTGGCGCCAAAGCCAAAAACTACAACGTGCGCTTAGGCGGCGTGATTGCCAACCGCAGCGCAGCCACCGACCAGATTGATAAATACAACGACCGTATCGGCCTCAAGCTGGCGGCCCACTTCCCGGACCTGGACGTGATTCGTCGCAGCCGCCTCAAAAAATCTACGCTTTTCGAGATGGAGTATTCGCCCGAACTCGAAGCGGTGCAAAAAGAATACATGCGTTTAGCTGCCAGTATGTGGCTGGGCGGCGAGAGCTACAACGCCGTGCCCATGAAAGACCGCGACATTTTTGACCTGTTGGGTTTTGATTGAGGCACATACTATGAACAACGCGACCTACCAGGAACGCCGTGGCCAGATCGAAAACTATTTCGATCGCACCGCCGCTGCGGCTTGGGCCACGCTGACCTCGGACGCGCCGGTGGGTCGCATCCGCGCCACCGTGCGGGCCGGGCGCGATCAGATGCGCGCCACCCTGCTGTCCTGGCTAAGTGAAGACTTGCACGGTAAGCGCATATTGGATGCCGGTTGCGGCACCGGCGCGCTTGCGGTGGAAGCAGCGCGCCGTGGCGCCCATGTGGTGGCGATTGACTTGTCGCCCACGCTGGTCAATCTGGCGCGTGAACGTATCCCGCAGGACGTGGCGCATCTGGTGGAGTTTCACAGCGGCGACATGCTCGACCCCGCTCTCGGGCAATTCGACCATGTGGTGGCGATGGACTCCATCATCCATTACCAAACCGACGACGCGGTGCATGCGCTTGCGCAGTTGGCTGAACGCACCAGCGGCTCGATTGTGTTTACCTTTGCGCCGCGCACCCCGCTGCTTGCGGCCATGATTTCGGTGGGTCGCTTATTCCCGCGCGGCGACCGTGCGCCCTGGCTGGAGCCCATGGCCGAAGCGCGCATCGCACGTTTAATGAAGGCCCATAGCGCTTTGGATGGCTGGGCGTGCGCCCGCACCCAGCGCGTGTCCAGCGGCTTTTACAAATCCCAAGCCATGGAGTGGCTGCGGTCATGAGAGCCAAGACCTTTGCCAAATACGCCAAGCAAATGCCGGCCAGCTGGCTGCCGTTTGCCGACGTGGCCAGCGCCGGTTTGCCGCTGCCCCGCTTGCTGCGCCTAACGCTGTTTAAGTTCACCATGGGCATGACTACGGCCTTGATGATCGGCACGCTCAACCGCGTGATGATCGTCGAGCTGGGCGTACCGGCTTGGCTGGTGTCTTTGATGCTGGCTTTGCCTTTGGTCGTAGCCCCGTTTCGCGCTGTTACCGGTTACCAGTCGGACGTGCATGTATCGGCTTTTGGATGGAGGCGCGTGCCATATATGTGGGGTGGCACGCTCATCCAGTTTATTGGCCTCGCGGTGATGCCGTTTGCTCTGCTGGTCTTGTCCGGGCGCGGCCAGGTGCAGGTGCCTGATTTTATCGGCCAGGCTGCGGCGGGCATTGCGTTCTTGCTGGTGGGTGCTGGCTTGCAAACTTCGCAAACCGCCGGTTTGGCCCTGGCCACTGACCAAGCCAGCGAAGAGACCCGCCCGCGCGTGGTTGCCTTGCTTTACACCATGCTGCTGGTCGGCGCGGTAAGCGGTAGCTTGATCTTTAGCGTGCTGCTCTCCGAGTTCACCCCAGAGCATTTGGTGCAAGTGGTGCAGGGCAGTGCGCTGGTGGTACTGGTGCTCAACGCCATTGCCTTGTGGAAACAAGAGCCACGCAACCCGCAGCGTGCGGCTGCACTCAAAAACCAAGTGCAGCCCAAGTTCAGAGAGGTATGGGCGCAGTTCATCGCCTTGCCCAATGCGCGCCGCTTTTTGTGGGCTACGGCTTTGGGCACCGTGGCCTTCAATATGCAAGACATTATTTTGGAGCCCTATGGCGGTGAAATCCTTAAGCTCAGCGTGGGCGCCACCAGCGCGCTGACAGCCATGTTGGCCGCCGGTGGTCTGCTCGGTTTTTATATCTCGGGCCGCCAACTGGCCAAAGGCATAGACCCGATGCGCCTGGCTGCCTACGGAACGCTGGCCGGTCTGCCGGCTTTCTCGGCGGTCATTTTTTCCGCACCTTTAGAGGCCGGCTGGTTGTTCCGCCTGGGCGCACTGGGCATCGGTTTTGGCGGCGGTTTGTTTGCTGTTGGCACTTTATTTACCGCTATGCGCATGGAAGGCAAGTTTGTCGGCCTGGCGCTGGGCGCTTGGGGTGCGGTGCAGTCCGCAGCAGCCGGTATGGCCATGTTTTTCGGCGGTGCCTTGCGTGATGTGGTCAGCGGCGTTACCGCACAAGGCCTGTGGGGTCCTGGCATGGTCGACCCCTCTGTTAGTTACAGCATGGTCTATCACGTCGAAATGCTGTTCCTGTTCATCACCCTGGTTGCGATTGGTCCCTTGGTCAAACGCGGCAAGGTTTTTTCACCCGTAGTCCCGCCCACCCTCGGCCTTGCCGAGTTACGCACCTAGTCGTCATCGAAGGAGAAGTCGCCATGCAAACTGTCGGAAACATCACTGGCTACGTCGATCTAGCCCAAATACTGCTCTATGTATTTTGGGTCTTTTTCGCAGGCCTTATCTATTACCTCGTGCAGGAAAACCACCGCGAGGGCTACCCCATGGAGTCCGGCAGCAGCGGGCGAGCCGTCATCAAAGGCTTTCCCATTCCGGAGCCCAAGACCTTCTTGCTCGAAGGCGGTCACAGCGTGACCGTGCCCGACCTGAGCCGCAAAGAGCCACCCTTTAGCGGCGCCTCTACCGGCATGGGCTCAGGTTCGCCCATCGAGCCCACGGGAGACGCCATGACATCAGGCGTAGGTGCCGGTGCCTGGTCTATGCGTGAAGACGTACCCGAACGCAGCACGGACGGCAAACCCTTACTGCAGCCCCTGCGCGTAGCGACTGCGTACTCGGTTGCTGAGCAAGACGTGGACCCACGCGGCCTGCCGGTCATGGGCGGCGATGGCAAGCAAGGTGGCACGGTCAAAGACATCTGGATTGACTCGGCCGAAATGATGTTCCGCTACCTCGAGGTGGAAGTCGCCGGTGGCCGCACCGTCTTGCTGCCCATACCGTTTTCACTGGTGCGCCGCAACCAGGTGGAAGTGCATGCCATCTATGCCCGCCATTTCGCGGCGGTGCCGGCACTGCGCAACCCCGACCAGATCACCAAACTGGAAGAGGAAAAAATCAGTGCCTACTACGGCGGCGGTACTTTGTACGCGGACGCCAGCCGCAGCGAACCCCTGATTTGAGCGTCCACGGACCCCTATTGCAGACTGAGAAGGAAAGACCATGACCGTAGAAAACCTCGGCCACGAATATGAGTTTGAACCGCAGTACGGGCTGCCCGAGCGTTTGCCCGCCGATGAGCACATCGTGTGGCAAGGCTCGCCGGACGTGCGTGCCCTGGCGGTCTCGGCCTTTCATACCCGCAAGCTGGTCTTTTACTTCGGTCTGCTGGTGCTAGCCTGTGCATGGCCAGCGCTGGAGTCCGGCGCCGGCCCTATGGCGCTGCTGCTCTCGGTCAAGTGGATTCTTCCGCTGTCCCTCACCGGCCTGCTTTGCGTCTGGACCCTGGCCTGGATGACAGCGCGCACCACCGTCTATACGGTTACGAATAAGCGCATCGTGATGCGCCTGGGCATTGTGCTGACGGTGACCTTTAACCTGCCTTTAAAGCGTATTGCAGCGGCCGATGTGCGCGGCCTGGACGGCGGCTTTGGCGACATCAGCCTGGCGCTGCAAGGCGATGACCGCATCGCCTGGGTGCACCTGTGGCCTAGCGTGCGTCCTTGGCGCATCAATCAGCCCGAGCCTACTTTGCGCGCCATTGCCGATGTGCAAACCGTGGCCGCCCAAGTGCGCGATGCCTGGTCCCAAGCCACCGGCATGCAAGCCAAACCGGCGGTGCAAGAAAGCGCCAGCCGCCATGCCAGCCCTGAGCTGCAAGTAAGCCCCACATGAGCAGCTACACATTGGCCGATAAGCCCGCCAACCCCGCGCCGGACAGCTTCCCCAAATGGGTGCTGTACTGCGCAGGCGGCATTATTGCGTTTTCCTTGATTTCGGTTGGCCTTATCCGTATCACCGGCAACGGCCCGGACCAGCTTGCAGCTGCGCCCACGGTACAGCGTTCCTTGCTGTTTCAAGACCAGAAAGACCATGGCGTGCTGGTGGCCGATGGCCTAACCGGCGAGAAGCTGACGGTGCTCTACGGCGAACAAGGCTTTGTGCGCGGCGCGCTACGCGCCCTGACGCGCGAACGCCATGCCCGCGGTATCGGCTCGGACAAGCCTTTTGATCTGATTGCCCGTGTCGATGGCCGGGTCACTCTGATGGATCCCACCACGGGCCAACGTGTCGATCTAGAATCATTTGGGCCGACCAATACGGCTGAATTTGCCCGTTTTTTGGCGATGCAGCCTGAATAAATATAACCCTGACTTGGAGCAATTGCATGCAAGCGACCCCGTCCATCGATTCGGCAGAAAAAGCCTCCCAAAAAGCCGTGGAGAGCACCATGCTCAGCCCGCGCTTTTACACCACGGACTTTGCCGCGATGGACCGCCTTGACGTGTCCTCCATGCGCAGCGAGTGGGACGCGATGATGGCCGAGTACGAAGGCGATAACAACCACGACCATTTTCAACGCACCCCTGAATTTGCCAAAGAAGTAGCCGAGCGCTTTTCGCAAGTCAGCCCGGAGATGCGCCAGGAGTTTTTAGAGTTTCTAATCTCCTCTTTGACCTCCGAATTTTCGGGCTGCATTTTGTACAACGAGATATTTAAAAACGTCGAAAACCCGGACATTAAGCAGCTGATGCGCTATATGGCCCGCGACGAATCGCGCCACGCCAGCTTCATCAACCAGTCGCTCAAAGACTTTGGCTTAGGGATCGACCTGGGCGATTTGAAGCGCACCAAGGCCTACACCTACTTCAAACCCAAGTACATTTTTTACGCGACCTACCTGTCCGAAAAAATTGGCTACGCCCGCTACATCACCATCTTCCGCCAGTTGGAAAGACATCCGGACAAGCGTTTTCACCCCATCTTCCACTGGTTTGAGCGTTGGTGCAATGACGAGTTTCGCCATGGCGAATCCTTTGCGCTGATCATGCGCGCCAACCCGCATTTGCTGCGCGGCGGTAATGTGTTTTGGATTCGTTTCTTCCTGCTGGCGGTTTACGCCACCATGTATGTGCGTGACCACAGCCGCCCCATGCTGCACCATGAAATGGGTCTGGAGTCCACCACTTACGACTACGAAGTGTTTCGCATCACCAACGAGATCACGCGCCAGGTCTTCCCAGTGAGTCTGGACATCGACAACCCCGCGTTTCGCGAAGGGCTTGCGCATTTGTTCCATGTCCAAACCCAGATGGACAAAGCCAAAGCGCGTGGTGGCCTTATTGGCGCTTTGCAACGCGCGCGCTGGGCGGTTTCGGGCGCAGCCACCTTTGTGCGTCTGTACTTCATGCCGGTCCAACGCCACAGCCTGCCCACGCAGGTGCGCATGGTCCCGGCCTGGTAAGGCCTTCACGCTAAGCGCTAAGAAAGCTGCGGATGAACGATGCCTCTGTCGCACTTGGATTTGCGATATTTATATGGTGGTTTAGCACCGGCATCGTCATCCTCCTCAACCGTATGTCGCGCACTACGGTAGTGCTTAGTTTGGCTTTATCTTCTTTGCTTGGCGTCGCGTCGCTGGTGGGGCTGGCCCATACCGCGCAACAAACTGGTGTCGCCGGCGCTTACTGCGCATTTACCTGCGCGTTACTAGCCTGGGGTTGGAATGAGCTGAGTTTTCTTACCGGTTGGATCACCGGGCCGCGCACTACCGCGCTGCCATCAGGTGCTATCGGCTGGCAGCGTTTTATCCAATCGCTACGCGCGGTGCTATGGCACGAGTTGGCGATTTTGCTGGTCGGGTGTGCCATCGTCGCTATCACTTGGGATGCGCCCAACCAGGTTGGCACCGGCACCTACTTGGTGCTGTGGATCATGCGTACCAGTGCCAAGCTCAATCTATTTTTTGGTGTGCGCAATTTAAGCGAAGAGTTCTTGCCCGCGCACCTGGCCTATCTGGAAAGTTTCTTCCGTCGCCGTCGTTTCAATGCTTTCTTTCCATTCGCCGTGGCCTTGGCCAGCAGCTGCTTGTGGTGGCTGGTCGCTTTTGCCTCCAGCCCCTTGACTAGTCAAGCGCAAGCCGTGGGCGCGGTGTTGGTGGGTACCATGTTGGCCTTGGCAATTTTGGAGCACTTCATGCTGGTGTTGCCGCTGGACACCACCGCCTTGTGGCGCTGGGCTTTGCGCAAGAAGAAGAGCGAAGACGACGCCTTTGATGCCCACGCCGCACCCGTACTGGCGCCCACTTTGGACAAGCATGACAAACTATTTCAAATCCATTGACAGCATCGGTGACGGTGGCGGCGATGCTGGTGGCGGCACGCAGGGCCCCGCCTTGGTCAGCGGTGGCAAAGCGCCCACCGCCATCGTCATAGGTACTGGGTTTGGCGGTTTGGCCGCAGCCATACGCTTGTCGGTCAAAGGCTACCGCGTGCAGATGCTGGAAAAGCTAGACGCCCCCGGTGGCCGCGCCTATGTGCACAAGCAAGACGGCTTTACCTTTGACGCCGGCCCCACCATCATCACCTTGCCGCACCTGATCGAAGAGTTGTTCACCCTGTGCGGTAAGCGCATGCAAGACCATGTGGACTTGCGGCTGATGTCGCCTTTTTACCGCATCCGCTTTGACGACGGCACGCACTTTGACTACAGCAATGACGACGAGTCCATGCTCGATCAAATCGCCAAGCTCAGCCCCGAAGATGTGCAAGGCTTCAAGGACTTGATGCAGGCCTCCGAGCGTTGCTTTCAGCTCGGCTTTCAAGAGCTAGGCATGATTCCTTTTGAGACCCTGGGCGATGTGGTCAAAGCCATGCCCAACCTGGCGCGCATGCAAGCCTGGCGTTCGATTTACAGCCTGGTCGCGCAGCACATCAAGCACCCCAAGCTGCGTATCGTCATGAGCTTTCATCCACTGCTCATTGGCGGCAATCCGTATTCGGTCACTTGCGTGTATGCGCTCATCCATGCACTCGAGCGGCGCTGGGGCGTGCATTCGGCCATGGGTGGTACAGGCGCTATCGTGCGTGAACTGGTCAATTTGCTGCAGGCGCGTAATGTTCCTATTCGCTACAACACACCGGTTACCCGCATACGCGTCGAAGGCGGTCGTGCCAAGGGCGTGGAGCTGGCCAGCGGCGAATTTATCCCCGCCGATATCGTGGTCAGCAATGGCGACGCGGCCTGGACTTATCGGCACCTTGTGGAGCCGCAACACCGCAAGCATTGGACGGATAAGCGCATTGCCAAGGGCAAGTATTCATCCGGCCTGTTTGTCTGGTACTTTGGTACCGACCGCCAATACCACGATGTGCCGCACCACATGATGGTGCTGGGCCCG
>Ga0114968_10002151_pt1 | contig 15197 bp, 15 predicted proteins | sample M_130807_EF_Meta_FD_87020 | JGI IMG/M metagenome (GOLD analysis project Ga0114968, IMG submission 87020) | Freshwater microbial communities from Lake Montjoie, Canada to study carbon cycling - M_130807_EF_MetaG | ecosystem: Environmental > Aquatic > Freshwater > Lake | place: Lake Montjoie... | reverse complement strand
TGTCCAAGAAATAATAAGTGTCGGGTTTAGCAAAAGATTCTAGTATGTCTAAATCCGCATCATACGATGAAGTTGAATTTTCGGAATCTGACTCAGTGTCCGAATCCGAATCCGAATCCGAATCCGAATCCGAATCATTTACGTCAGATTCTTGGCGATTTAATTTATTGTTATTGATATCGTTATTCTTATTATCAATATCGTTATTATTATTGTAAAACGTAGATATTTTGGGTGTAATTTTCTTCATATCAGGTGTTTCTTCCGTTGTCTCTACTTTTGCTACATTGTTGTATAATTCTGATGATAATTGGGCTTTTATTTTACCTTGTAATTGTTGTTGATGAATAAAAGGTATTGACATAGCACACTATAATGTAGGTGGAATTTATTTTGTAATAATGAACATAAAGACAATATATTAGATATTGTATCCAACGAATCAGATAGTTAGCTGAACAACCGGGTTTTATAAAACAAAACATTATGTACGAAGAATACGAGGAAGAATTACCACCATATGAAAATGAAATGGATAATAATATGTCAAATGATTATGAAAACCGTCCAGAGTATTTTGCACCATATGATTACGAAGGCGAGTCTGTTCCATCAGAACCTTCGGTTTCTTATAAGAAGAATGACCGTCGTTCTTACCGTACCGCTGTTAAGAGTACCGATAAAGCATTTAATACTGTAAAGAGACTAATCCAAGGTGAAATGGTTCCTATTTCATATTATCGTACAGGGTTTACACCAGGTGCAGTCATTCGTGATGCAATAACTGGTATTTATGATTCTTCTTGCCGTGTAGGAAAAACCGACGAATATTTGTATTTCAAGGTCTGTATGGCAACTGGCGAAGGATCCCGCGGTAAATATAACGACGCGGAACCACACCATCTATATTATGATAGTCCAGAAAGCTACGAAAGGCATTTTGCGACAACTTTGAGTTCGGATGTTAAAGTTGCATGGGCCGAACGCGCTCGCGAAGAACGCGAATATCGCAAATCTGTCGTAGAAGAAAAAGAACGCCGCATGACAGTGCAAGTGAAGTAATACACATATCAAAGGTGATGTCCCCTTTTTCCGAAACTTATGAAATTTTTATCGGAAGCGTTTCCCTTGAGCACTACCCACACTTTGTGCGCATTACAATGTACATTTTACAATGTGTAAAAAATATATCCGTGTTTTATCTGTTTTGTAAATACATCTATCAACTGATAGACAAAAACTATATACAATACTATAATAAACAGTATTGTATATTGATTAGTAATGAATATTATGTATATGTATTTAATCCATGCGTTATTTTTAGGTAATCATGCTTCAATATACAGTAAAACTACAAGAGAATATAATGTTCAATTTCTATCATCGAGTATAGAAGACACTCTTTATAAAGAAGAAGAGTCTTTATCTTCGTCTCCGTCTTCGTCTCAGTCTCATCCCTTGGATTTGTCAGAAACATCTAGAAACGTTATCCTAGGAGTGGACGAACGATTTCCGATACTTCCTGAAACAAACTACACTGAATTGATAAATCTTCGTCGAATTTATGAATATGCTAAATTAATAAAAATCTTGGAAGATCAATATATTGATATCAATTATAGAGCAGAACTTGCTAACGAATGTTTAGAGGCTGAGGAACCAAAACCGGTAAATATACTGGCTGGTGGTCTTATGAAGGATTGGTCAATGTCTATCGGTGAATAATATATATTATCTACCAAATGAAGTTGGACTTTCTAATGTTTTGTAGCCATTTGGTTACAAAAACACGGATAGCCCTTAAATGGTATATAAGCATAAACACCAAAAAATAAATACATTGATATAATATATTATGAACAATACACCTGTAAAGGCTATTGCTGTATTCAATACTAATAAAATACACGGAACCGTGAGGTTTACCGAAATGCCTACAAATCGTATTGCAGTCGACATTGATCTGAAAGGTCTTACTAAAAATGCATTACACGGATTTCACGTCCATGAGTGTGGTGATATGAGCGACAAATGTGAAAGTATGTGTGCGCATTTCAATCCATATAATGAAGTTCACGGTTGTCCCGGTTCAGCGCATAGACATGTCGGTGATTTAGGAAATATTCGCACTGATGTAAATGGTTGTGCAAAATATAGATTTTATGACAATGTTATTCAATTACGCGGAGATAAAGCTAATATTATTGGACGTGGACTTATTATTCATGCTGACCCTGATGATTGTGGGTTGGGAGGACAACCAGATAGTTTGACAACCGGTCATGCAGGAAAACGGATTGCATGCGCAGTTATAGGATATGCTAAACATTGAAAATCCAGTATATTCATAGATATACACCCTTGAACATTTATAATGGGACGCTTTTTAGCATCCCACAAGATGTGAAAGAAAAACGTTGCCGATAAATCAATTGAAAGGCAAACCGGCATAGGCGGTTTGTCCTATTTCAAATGTTCATCGGTGTAAAAATCGCATAATATAATAGAGGTGTTTGTAAATATGACATTAGTAGATACCGCAAATTCTATAGGCAGTTTTTTCTCAAACGGCGCAACTACTATATCAAAATCAATAACAAATAACAACTCTTTAAATTATGTTATGTATTCAGGATACAAAGGGGTGCCTTATGCTGCTGTAGGTATGCTTGGTATAGTTATTGCAGTATTGGGATACGCCACGTTTGAAGATGGTGCACAAGAACTTGCGTCTTCGATTAACGAAGGAATCTCTATTGCGTCCGATAAAATGGGAGATAGTATAGATTATATAAAAGATTCTGCGACACAGATTTCCGAAAATATATCCAATAAAACTGCCGAAATTTCGGAAAATATTTCTACTGCATTTGCGAGCAAACTAGAATCATCCACCGAATCGTCTAAATTAGTTAACGCAAGTAAAGAATCAATTGAAAAAGAAGAAACTAATGGATCGGAAGAAACATCTGCTCCTACTGCTACTGCTACTGCTAAAGTAGATTCAAATGAAAATAAAGAAGAAGAAAAAGAAAAAGAACCCGAGGTTATCGGTGGAAAACGTAAAACAAAACATTCAAAGCGAACAAAACGTAAAACGCAGAAACAAAAGAAAATCTAATAAAAACAGATAAGCAACAATACCAAAAATCTGAGAAAATTGAAAGATACCATAAAGATATAATGTTTTGTAAATGTAAATAACAAAACATTATATGCAAAATTATCTGCTATAGTATTTCGAGACATGTTTCAAGCATTGGACAATTCATCATTAGAAGAATTCATAGGAATACTACAAAATCTAGAGGGATGGACAGATGAAAAACAACCCTATAATTCTATGTATGTATCGATCGGCGGAAAGCAAAATGACCTATATCATATATTCAATTACCCGGCTCATTTGAAGGATAAAAAGTTTCGATCAAATGCTCCTTTCCAAATGATTCCTGCATCTATTGCTAATAGACGCCCGGATTCTAGAGGGGATCAACCACAGGATCGCATTTTGGTTGTTGTTATCGATACGTTTCGCAATCCGGAAGATTGGACTGCAAATTGCCGTGTTTTACGCAATCAATCACAGAGTAGGGATGGTACATTTTCATCGTTGTTTGATGTGCTTCTATGGAATCAAGAGATAAATACGCGTACACTAACTCCTATAGTACAAGGATTTATACATATGATTTCTAAATACAATATTGCGCCCGCCCAATTCATGATGTGTAATTACATACGTTTTAGTCATCCAAATGAACAAGAAATAGCTATTGAAGAATATGTTCCTAGTCAAATTCAATCAATTATAAATGAAACCCCATATTCAAAACGCTTTTACCAATGGTATGGACCTTCTTTATATACATACAACATGGTGTATTGCTATAAAGATTTCAACACTTGGAAATCAATGTATTACACACAATTACACACATTGTTTGAACGATTTTCTAGAGATTTTCCTGTTCGTCAAATGACTATACAAACGATGAAGGAAGAGTGTGAGGATAATACAAGAATTATAAATATGCTTAATCAATTTATGCGATTTAGTGTAGATATAACAGAGAGTTATAGAAAACGTGGCGAATTGGCTTCTAATTTGCTGATATGAAAATATAACTATAATATTGATAAAATTCTTATAGTTCAGATAATGCGTGTAGCGATCTCTGGAAAAATCCATTGATTTGTTTGTCGTCCGCACCCACGGCCATATCATCGGGGATATAGTGCGTGTTTCCTTTGACATAACAGAGGATTGCGGGGATGCCATTGATACGTTTTTTCGATTTCAAGAATCCATAGAGTTCGATATTCTCGTCCACGTCAATGAGTCCGCATTGGACTTCGGCTGGCATATTTGCGAACCAATGATTTACAAGGCCCTCGATTTTCTTACAGGGTCCGCACCATTCTGCGCCGAATTTTAGGATAATGAGCCCCTGATTATTTTGTAGCAATTGAGAGAATTCCGCTACAGATGCTATCTTGGTAATGATGGGTGGTTTATTGTTGGTTGCTGCAGCCTTGGTAGTCATAGGAATGTTTGTCGATAGAGAAAACATGCCTTATAATATAATAAATATACTATAGAATATTTGTCTATACTGTTTTTTCATGCGTTTATTGATTATACGCTAAAAATACCTATAGATTATAGGTAAAATCACTATAAAATGCAAAACAGTCAAACACACAATTTACAAATCGAACATTATTCATTCGATGAACTCTTGGACCTATTCGATATCCGGTCCTACGATTTTTCCATAGAAGATTTGAAAAGGGCGAAAAAGAAGGTGCTAATGTTGCATCCGGATAAATCCCGGCTTGGACCCGAATATTTCTTGTTTTACAAAAAAGCCCTTGAAATAGTCGTACAATTCTACGATAATCAGAACAAACAAAACCGCGCCGTAAATGAGCAAAACACGGCTTATCGTGCGACTATAGATACCAATCAAAACAAGTCGGTGGAAAAACAGATACACAAAACCATTTCTGCAATGGACGCCAAAGACTTCCAATCCAAGTTCAACACCCTCTTTGAGAAAAATCAAATGGCGGATCGCCCCGATCCGACTAAGAACGCCTGGTTCACTAGCGAAGATCCGGCAATACAAGGTGTTGATACACTGGGGCGTAATGTAAACCCGAAGAACATGTCGGCGGTCTTCGATTCCATGAAACAACAGAGTTCTGGACTAGTTCGATATCGCGGTGTCCAAGAAATGGTTTTAAATGGGGGTGCGGGACGTCTTTATGACGACGATGACGATACAGAAAATGGAGATATCTATGTATCCAGTGATCCCTTTAGCAAATTAAAATTCGATGATTTGCGAAAGGTACATAAAGACCAAACTGTGTTTGCAGTTAGCGAATCGGACTATGGTAAAACCCCTAAATACGCTTCAGTAGATGAATTCCAGAGGACGCGAAATGCAACCGCCGAATTGAATCCTTTGGAGAAAGCCGAGGCACAACGCATCTTGGACCAGAATCAGCGATTATTGAAAGAGCAAATGATGAAACGAGAATACGCCGCCAAAATAAAGACACAGGAATATGAGAAGAAAAATAAATCGGTTTTGGCCACTTTTTTACGCTTGGGAAACTAGGATTCGAACCATCAATGATCTATGATCAATGATCGATGATCAATCATAAAACGATTCACTGGGTGGATGATCACGAATAACACGTTGAATACTACGATGATGATCCTGTCTAGTTTTGATTGTTGCGGCTTCATTGGCTTTCTCTAATTTGGATAATTTCTCGGTTAATTCCAAGATTTGCGATTTCATATCCGCAATCTCTTTGCGTAATTCTTGGACATCATTAGAGTAATAATACATGGTTTGATTCTGTGATAGATCCCAAGATACATGTTTCTTGTCTGAATTGTTAGGAGATACGTTTATAATGGGCGCATCCAACTGTGTTGTTTCGTGAATATGTAAGGCGACCGGATTTGAAATAGGATTACTAACAGGATTAGAAACAGTATTAGAAAACCCTTGAACTAAAGGTTTGGGCGGAATATCAATGTCCAATTTTCGATTCATCATTTGAATCCGTATTAACTCCTCCATATTTTCAATAGGTTTATCGATATCTTTTGCCTCTCTAAAATCGATGTTGGTAGGTGCATTCTTGGACAACATTCCCGCATATTCTTTCTGACGCTCGTTAAACTGTCGGTTTATTTCATCCTGTTTTTGTTCTGAGAAATATTCTCTCGATACATATGATGCTGGTTCCAAAGAAACTGGTGCGGACCCAGATATAAAATGATTGGATAAGGTGCCGGATACAGGTGTGGATAAAGGTACTGCCGAGACCGGTTGTCGCAATTGGGACACAATTTGTGCAATAGTATCTCGATTCAATGCTTGTAGATCAGCTAGTGATAAATCACGATGTTCATTTTCGTGATATATTTTATATACCGTATTCCTAAATAACGCATCTTTTGATGTATGGTCGGATTTTTGAAATTGAGGAATCTTTTGCATGTAGTCCCATAGCACTTTTTTATTTTCCGGCAAAAGATATCGCGACATATGTTTTGTTAGTGGTTAGCTAGACAATATCCAAGACAACTATTTATGTAGTTGTCTTGGAAAAATATAAAGAATTTTGTTGAATACAATACAATATAATACTCCTTTGATATTATTTATTTATTCATGACATCATTAACCCCCGCAGTAAATGGAAATGAGGTAATAAAACGTCTCCTTGCGTCGGATAAAGTTTTCAGTATTGTAAGATGTGGTCTAGGTGCCGAAACCATTTTTTCATATCAGGTATCCAAGATGCAACCAGTCGAACCACGAACCATCTATACTTTACATAACAACGCAGGCATTTATTTTGATCAAAAAAAACAAGGAATGGATGTTATTACATTCGCAGATACTTACGTAAATGGTATGAGAACAGCAGATTATTTGGGAACTTGGTACAATTCATTTATTCATCCTATTGAAAAAGAATGGATACAACAATTTGGTTTACAGGATCGTCATTTCAAAGCGACGGATTTAGAGCCCTATTATTTTGGTGAACCTTGGTCAAAGGAGTTGGCAAATAAACGCGTGCTTATTATATCCCCTTTTACAGATTCAATTGTTCAACAATACACGAATCATCGTGAGAAACTATTCGATAATCCTGATATATTACCTGAATTTACTCTTGTTCCATTGAAATCGTGTCAAACGAGTGCAGGAATAAAATTGGGTAATAGTTGGCAAGATAACTATGAAGCCATGTGTCGACAAATTGATGCATTGGATTTTGATGTAGCATTGCTTGGGTGTGGTGGATATGGTGTACCATTAGTAAACTATATCAAACATGAGAAGAAACGAAGCGCTATTTATATTGGAGGTGCATTACAGATCCTTTTTGGAATAAAGGGAAAGCGTTGGGATGAAAATCCTGATATCAATCGATTTTACAATGAACATTGGATTCGACCGGCTAAACACGAACATTTTCAAGAACAAAATCAGGTGGAAAATGCATGTTATTGGTAAAATACATAAACCTTCTCGATGATAAATTAGCACCACCCTTAGAAACCCTTTTGTATTATTTGTATTATTCTTTATACTCTACTGAAATAACGCGCTCTTTGAGAGCAGACACCGGAGCACCCTTTATTACATCCATTATATAATTATCTGTATTTGCTATGTTGTATAATAGTATATCTCGCAAATTATTTCTTGGCCCTTTTTGAACACGGATTTTTAAATCTGGTTTTTGTGCATGATTTTTATACATCAAAATGCGGATTTTGGCAGCTCGTTTTCCACCCCGTTGAGTTTTTCTACGATGAATTGTATTCATTCTTTTCGTTTTATTATTCTTAGATGATCGACGCATAGTATATTATTTTACTCTCTCTAATATACTATGATATTTTTACAGTTATATTATAAATTTATTCTACTGGATTGAATAACCGTTTTCTTTCTTCTATCATTATAACGTCGGGTAAAGATCCATCACGAAATGTGTTTATCATATCCAGATTTTCTGTGTTACCGCCACTTCTAGATTTGGGTTTATAACTATCTATACTAGAAACAACGGTTTTATCGTTATCGTAATTATTATCATCACCACCTTTTTTTAGATCGTTTCCTGGTTCTCTTCCAGTAAGCATAGAAATGATAAAATACAAAGTATACATTCCACATTCAGTATTGCTACGCTGATGTGCCTTTTTATTCACAATATACTTAAACTCTATGGGTGGATTGAGATGAAGACCCTGTTTCATAATTGTCTGTTTTAGTCGTTTTATTTCAGTAGGAACCGGATTTAATGCACTATCAAAGTAAAAGATAAACTTGTTATCCAAGTCGACAAACATGGATACCCAATGAGATCCAGGTTCATTATGTTTGTCTAAATTAAAGACTATACCTAATTTTCGTTTTTTACGAGCCATCAAATCTTTCAATTGCATACGACAAATATCGTCCCATACACAACTGCCGTTTACTTCAGTATCATAATCAATTGACGAAGGCCCTAACAACTTAAATTCAGGATAAGCGATTTCATATTGTTGTAGCACTTTCTCGATATCATAATTAGACAACCATTCAGTGGGATTATCTTTCCATTCGCGCGGTTGATCCGGAGCAAACAAAATCTGATCTAATTGCTGACGAACCTTGGAATCTTTTATTTCTTCTAGCCAGCAATCTTCTTTTTTACATCGAGTCAGTCTTGATCGTAAAATATTGTATACTTTTGTTGGATCTGTTTCCAATATCTGATCCTGTGGACCATTGTTTTTGTTATATGCATCCTTTATTTTCATGAGAGCATCTGCGGTATAACACGAGTCTTTTGCGATATTTTTTCCCTTTACGATAGGACTGCAGTTGATGGCTTTTGTTTCATTTGGTTCGGTATTTGATTGGATAATCGTTTTTGATTGTTTTTTTCCTCGTACTCTATATTTCGCTCTTTTTTGTGTTCTATTATTTTGTTTTCTTCTGGTAGTCCTTTTATTATTCATGATTATATTTTGTATTTATTTTGTATTTATTTTGTATTTATTTTGTATATACGTTTACAAAATAGCTACATTATAAGGACATTTTATTTGCGCAAAATAAAATCATCCAATGTGCTTGATCGATTTGATCTATGTAATTTATTCGGTTTGCTATTATTTTTGGGATGAACGACACTATTCATTGATTCAGGAAACAGTATGTCAGCATCATCCGAACCATCACTGTCAAATACACTTTGTGCTTGGTCAGACATTTCTTTGATTTCTAAATATCGAATCAATACTTGCGCATATTTGTTAAACGCATCGCATACTTCGCCATTATATTGAGGATTTTTTGGATTTTCCAAGAGTCTAGCTGTCATATCTATAATGAGTCTTCTGAACCGTGAACAGGATTCCAAGAACTCCTGCTGTTCTGCATAGATTTGTGGATCACTTTTGGCTAAATATTTTTGATAATGTGTTTTGTTCAAAAGAAGTTCCAGTGTTAGTTTATCCACATATGCATTTGTTGGATCAACCGTGTTTTCCTCAATGGTATTATCTTCATTGGTGTCCATAATATATGTATTTTCCTTTACATATTGATATAAAAAATATACTATGATAGTATGTATAAAATAATATGTATAAAATGAACAGTACTATCCAACAAACCGAAGATCTAAACACAATTCCTGTAGTTATCATTCATATGGGAAATCAAGATTATTTCCAAGATTGCGTTAAAATAAATGCAAAAACAAATAAGGTTTATGTTATCGGTGATCATACCAATAAAAATATTACTAATGAGAATCCAAACGTCGTTCATATTGATCAAAATGTATTAATAACACAAGAAATGGATTCATTTAAACAAAATTTTTTCAACTATTCGTCAAACTCGGCACCATTTGAGCTGATATGTTTCCTACGTATTTTTTATCTGAAAAGGTTTTTAGAATTGTACCCATTTTCAAAGGTCTTTCATGTAGACAGTGATTGCATATTATTTCATAATATGAACGAGGTGTTTTCGGCATTACCCGAAAATACAAAAATTGCATATTCGAAGATGATAAATGATAAACAATTCGATATGGTTGGATGCGTACATAATGCGATTTTAACACATCATTTTTGTGAAGTCTTTGTCCAATTGTGTTTTGATATTTATGTTAATAAATCCAAATTACATTTAATAGAACCTAAAATTCAATATCATATACAAAATAAAATTCCCGGAGGTATATGTGATATGACTTTGTATTATCTTATGTTTTCACAAAATATGATAGATGTATATGATTTGAATACATTGATCGAATACAAAGGTGAAACATCTACATTTGATCATAATATAAATATTTCGTATGGATATGCCGGAGATAATACATATGAAATGGGAAAAAATTTGAAAAATATTAAGATTATGAACAATGCTGCATATGCCATAGATACTACTACAGGAAAGAATGTTAGACTTATTACTATACATTTTTCAGGAACTGCAAAAAGAGTACTGAGATCTACATGCCAAGTTATTTTGGGTCATAACATTTGAATGTAAAACGAATACGTTGTTTTACATTCATTACACAAGAGTCATTTTACGATCGATTATCGGTTTTATCCAACAATCTTTTTGCCTTCATGGAAATACGTTTGTATTTTGGATCGCGTTTTCTCAAAGTCATAAATTCACGGGCTCGTATAAACGCAGCATAAACACCTTTTCTATTACGTTTACATGTATTGCGAGTGCAAATAGGGAAGGATTTGTTTGGACCTAAAAAACATTTCGATCCGCATTCGTGCATCATAACTGTGCGATCATGGTATCCAGGATTCTGTTTTGACCAGCCTCTGATAAAGGATCGTTTTCTTTTGTTCAAAGTTCTTCGTCCTCCAAACATTTTACTATATAGTTGATATTGATATTTATTACATTATTCCGAAGTTTTTTTGGCAGACCTATTTTTTTTAGTTGCACGTTGAGCTTTTGCTAATTCCTTTTCTCTTCGTTTTTCTTCTTTTTCAAGCGCTTTAGATTCTGCTTTAGCTTGAGCCTTTTCTTCTTTTTCACGCAACTTCTGTGTCGCACGTTGTTGTTTTGCTTCTGCTTTAGCTCGAGCCTTTTCCTCTTTTTCTTCTTGTTTTCTGACCGCTTTTTCTCTTGCTATAACCGCCTTTGCCTCGGCTTTTTGTTGACGGATTTCCTCCTTGGCACGCATCTTTTCTTGGACCTCGCTTTCTATGGACTCCCGTTTTTCGGCAAAATCCCGGTCCATTTGTTTACTATACTTGTCCATCAAGTCTTTCAACAAACCCTCTTTGAATTCCTCGCGGAGTTCACCTTGTTTCCGCAAGGTTTTACGGAGTTTCTTCTCGGCTTTTGCTTCGGCTTTTTCAATAGCGGCCTCCTCTTTGAGTCTCGATTTCAAAGTCTTTTTGAGTACCTTGATCTTCTTTTTCTTGTCTTTTTCCAAGGTTTTGCGCGTTTTGGTTAACTCCTTTTTCTCCAGAGTGGCGCGTTTTTTGGCTTGGACAGAGGTTTTGCGAAAGGTCTTGCGAATGTCTTTGATCGTTAGTTTCAACACGGATTTCTCTAAATCATTGGTATATGGTTGACGCATCAACTGTTTGATTTGTTTGATACGGGTTTGATGGGACAAGAGATCGGATTTCAAGGTTTGGTCCAAGCCTTCGATTCTACTGTTATAGGCCGCAATTTCCGCATTGATTCTCGCAACAGTCGGATGATCGTTGGTCCATTCATCTTGGTCATCGGTGGATGACACCTTCTTACCACACTTGTATTTCAATACGTAAAACATGCTCTCTTTGAATTTGACCAAGTCTTCGGGTGATTGCGCTACACGTTCTTTTATGTCGGCTAGTGCGGTTTTTTTAAAGAGATTCTTGTTTTTGATCTCCTCGCGAATCGTTTTGATCGTCTCTCTTATCGCCTTGGTCGATTCTTTGGCTTCTTGGATAAGAGATTTGATCGTTGCATTGGCTACTTTCATGCAACCCTTTTTTACGGGTCCTTCGTACTCCTCGCATTTATCACGCAACGCGTAAAACCGGGTTGCATCCAAGTCTTTCAAATCACCCGCAATCTGTTCGTTTTCCTTGATGATGCGTTTTTTGAGTGCATCCGTTTCTTGGGTGATTAAGGAGCGTACATATCGTTTGTCCAAGGTTTCTGCCTCGGATACATCCTTTATAAGAGGCACCGAAATGCGTTCAATTTGGGGTTGACTGAATTGGCGGGCATCTTTTTCGCGATTTAAATAACTGATTTGTCCTGCGATCAAGTCCAAGAATTGTCGGCGACCCCTTTCGCTAAATCTCCCCGATTCTTCTTCCAAGAATTCTTGGCTAAATGCTTCGAATTGTTCGGGCATCTGTTCATCCGCGGGTTTACACAAATTCATGAGTTTTACGAGCTCCATAGGATTTTCCGTTATGGGTGTTGCTGTCATTAGTAGGAGTCTAACGGAATCTTGTCCGGATACCTGATATGAGTGCATGAGGGCTTGGCGTAGCGCGCCCATGTCGGGGCGTTCCAAGGACGAGAGGTCGCCCCCTCCATAGAGTTTATGGGCTTCGTCAATAACGATGAGGGTTTTTCTCAGGGGATCCTCTTGTCCATTGATCTTCACCAAGGTCTTGTAAAAGTTGTTTTCCTTGGACACTAAATTACTGAATTGTTTATAGGACATGGGGCGTATTTTCCAAGCCTTGGACAAAAGACGCATGCGTTTCTTTTGTTCGGCGGGTATCTCTCCGCCTTGGTCAAGCATTCTCTGTCGAATGGTAGCGCTACATACTTGGTCAAACATGTTTTTCCAGATATCGTTTTTCAGTGTTGTTCTTGTAATCCATAGAATCGTGTATCCTTGGGGTTCGAAAGAGGCCGTAGCTGTTGCGATGGCGCTACAGGTTTTTCCTGTTCCGACACTGTGCCATAATAGGAGACCTTTTACAGGGGCTTGGGGTGTAAAATAATGGCTAACAAAGTCTTGGGTGGGGGTTAGACTAACAATTGTAGATGCGCCGCCCTTCTGGCTTATACATCCGTTTTCCATCTTGATATCCGACCAAGCATAATCACCAAAATACTCTTGGATATATTGGCGCGTTTCTTGGAACCCCATTTTTGGTCGTTCAATCAGTTCACCAGAAGGTATGGACACCTGTAGTCCAAAACCAGGTCCAGAAACATAGGTCAAAGAATCTCCATGCGTTTTGAGAACGAGAGGAGGGAGGGCTCGATTGATTACAATTCGACCACGACCTCCTTTGCTACCAGTAGTAAATTCATGGATTTTGCGATTCAGTTCATAGTCAACCGACCCATAGACGGCGGTGTCTTCCAAATCGGCCGCAAAATCAAATAGTCGAATGTCCAAGTTTAGTGATTTCAAATAAAGTTCGAATGCGGAGGTAGCACCCAAGAATCCCGGCTGCATAGGCTCTGGTATAGACAAATCGTAAATGAAAACGTGGAGAGGCCATCCTCTCGTTGGATGAAATCGCAACCCTTTTTGTCCACACAACCGCGTACCGCGCCCGATAATCTGTTTTTGATCGGCCATGTTCACTGGTGGTTCGAAAATATGAATATATTTGATGTCGAACAAATCAATACCCTCTTTGAAACCGCTGTCCATGACGATGATACGGGCTTTTTCGCCGTGAGTATTTTCGGGACGCTCATTGAATCTTCGCAAAATCTCTTTTTTGGTTTGTACTGAAATGGGTTGGTCGTATACCGATACAGAGGATAATAAATAGAAATTATTGCTTGGTGTTTTGTCCAACTCGGATGGATCCAATAATGTGAGTTTTTTGAAGATCTTTTTTTTCTTTGCTCCGCCTTCGATTGTTGGTTCTTCTGATTCTTGTTCTGGTTCCTCTTCTGGTTCTGGTTCCTCTGCTTCTTCTGGTTCATCTTCTGGTTCTGCTTCTTCTGGTTCTGGTTCCTCTGGTTTCTCTTCTGGTTCCTCTTCTAAGACAGGTTCTAATACCTGTTCAAATACAGGTTCTACAGGCATATCTAAAATAGACGATGGACGAGGTGTATCCTTTCTCCGTTTTATCGTACGCTTTACATCCGTTTTCACAATAGTCGGTTTGGTTGGTTCCGTGGATTCGCCGATCTTGTCCGCGTTATATCCTAAAATCATACCTTTTGCTAACAAAGCGGAAGCCAAGAGTTTTGCACCATAGGTCGATGACTTTAAATCGCAAAAGATAAAGTGTTTGTGCATATGACCTTTTCGTTTGAAATCGGCTTTGTCCAAGGCATCTATATTTTTCAACAAGGCATCTAATTTAGGTGAACGTTTATCCATTTGGCTTAATATTTCTTCACCATTGAATGGATCTACTGTATCAAATTTGATGTCCTTTGATGATTTGCTCCAATTCGACTTTTTTCTAACACATTCGGGATCGAATTTTATTATTTCTGAATTCATTATTATATAATTATAGTATATTATATTGCTAGCGATGTCGACAATCTCGACGAATACTGTTATCACACAGTCCGATGTGACTGGTAGATCATGGCCCATAATTGTATCTGGAGGAGCGTATGTTTCTTTAGGAAGCTCTTTGGTTTTTTTAGATGCTTCTCATTATTTTATTATTGGAAGTAATGGCACAACTATTGATGGTTCTGGAAATACTATTGATATCAGCGGAGTTCTCAATTATCCTGGATTTGTAAAAAATGGTCAAAATGGTGCGAATGGGTATTCCAATACAACTATACAGAATTTGGGTGTTATAACACACGGAACTACTACACTCACAGCGAATGGAGGCTGGATAGGACAAACATATTACAGTAATAATGCATCTGGTAATATTATCCAGAACTGTTATTCTACGGGTAATATTAGTAATGTTAGTAGTGGAGGTATTGTTGGATCATACGCAGGAGAATTATCGGGTGGTAATTTGTTGATTTCAAACAGTTATACAACTGGTGATATTGGTGGTACTTATACAGGAGGTATGTTTGGTAGATACGCAGGATATAATAGTGGTACAGCAACTGCAACCAACTGTTATACTACAGGTAGAATAACCGGTGGTACTTATGCAGGAGGTATCTTTGGACAAGGTCCTG
>Ga0114968_10002150_pt1 | contig 15197 bp, 13 predicted proteins | sample M_130807_EF_Meta_FD_87020 | JGI IMG/M metagenome (GOLD analysis project Ga0114968, IMG submission 87020) | Freshwater microbial communities from Lake Montjoie, Canada to study carbon cycling - M_130807_EF_MetaG | ecosystem: Environmental > Aquatic > Freshwater > Lake | place: Lake Montjoie... | reverse complement strand
CAGTCGGAGGTAGGTCCATGGGTTGGCCTTAGTTACACTCTTCGGTAAGGATAGCTCTAGGACTGGTTTTTTGAGGAATTTGATAAACTTCCGAATTAATACCAACAATGGGATTAGCCACAGTAAATTCAATAGCAATGGGTTTTCCCATTCATAGGATTGAAACGTCTCTGGTAAAAACCAAGACCATGAAAAAAACTCAGCGACTGACTCTTTCATGATTAATTTGGTTTAAGGTATATTGGTAATTTTTTCGTGCAACTTCCAGAAGGTAAGTGGTAGCTGCGCTAGTATCTCCCTCTCCGCCCGCATAAATGATCATGTCAATGCTTCGAAGGGCTTTAAATACCTCCTTGTCTTCTAAGGCAGCTGCAATTTCACTAGAAGTCCACTCTTGAATAGGTTGGGAACGGAGGTGTTCCAAATACCCTTTCCAAAGACCAATCGCCTCATCAGCAAGAGTTTGATTTGGGTTTTGTTGCAATGATTCAGCTAGTTTTTTCCATTTCCGTTCGAATTGAATCCATCGAATTTTTTCTCTATTTTTTCGGAAGAGGCGCTTGATTCGTTCTGCAAAAACAAAGAACAGGATTCCTAAACCCAGCAGAATGCCGGTAACAACAGCACCAAAAACAAACCAATTGAACGGTTTATCCAAGGGTTGGTATACATTATTTTCTTTGAATTGCAGTTGCTCCGGGATGGAATCTAGGTTGAACTTCAACTTTAACTCAGCTTCATTTGTAAAATAGGTGATGCTATCGTAGCGGGCCAATTCAAAAACAGGTAGCGATAAATAGGAGGAAGGTTCAAGAGAAAAATTGGATAGGAAGTATATTGCACTGTCTTGGGTGACACCTTCTGAAGTGTTCGAAACAAAAGTTTTCTTCTCCAGAAAAACAAATGGAGAGAAATCGAAGGCAGAGTCGGGAAAGATTAGCTGCGCCGATTGGGGGTAACTTGCCTTCAACACAAATCCTACTCGCTCACCAAGCCGAGCAGAATCTTGCTTAAAATAGCCGCTCACCTGCACTTTTTGTGCTGAAAGTTGTAGGGATGAGACTAGAAGGAAAAGTAAAAGAATGCCTCTACCCACGCTTCATTCGTTTATTGCGGTACTTGAATAAGTCAATTAAAGGGATGACTATATCTTGTCTAGAATCAATAGCCAAATAATTGATTTGATTTTTTTTGCAGATCTCTTTCAAGTGTTCCCGTTCACTGGTAAAAGTATCTGCAATTTTCTTAGAAAAGCTCCCAAAAGCAGTATTGACCCAGGTAGTTCTTCCCCTTTCCTTGTCAAATATGGGTACAATCCCCAAGGTTGGTAGCGCAGCTTCCCGCGGGTCGGTCAGTTGAATCGCTACCAAATCGTGGCGTTCCGCAAGTGCTCTAAAGGACCGTTCGTAACCCTGGTCGATGAAGTCAGAAATAATGATGATGATGCTTCTCTTTTTTATGAGGTTTAATGCAAAGGTAAAGAGGCCGTTCAAATTTGTTTTTAAGCTTTTATTTTCATGGTCAAAAATCCCACGAATGATTTTTACACCTTGCTTATTTCCTTTGGAAGGAAAAATCAATTTTTCTTGTTGGTCGGAATAGGAGAATAGTCCCACTTGGCTTCCATCATAAACCGCGGCAAGGGTAAGTACCCCAGCAATTAATTTTCCTTGGTCTATTTTTTTTTGGCCCTGCTGACCAATGTCCTGGCTTCCTGAAATGTCCAGTAAAAAATATACAGACTGGTCTTTTTCCTCTTTAAAGGTCTTTACAAAGGTACCATGACCCTTGGCAGAGACTTTCCATTCGATGGTCCGCACATCGTCCCCATACTGGTAGGGCCTCAAATCATCAAACTCTAAGCCAGATCCCTTGAAAAGCGATTGGTACTCTCCTTGGAGGTGGTTGTTGGCCACCTTACGGATCATAATCTCATATTTTCTAAGTTTGCTAAATAGCTGATCCATGTGTAGGATTTGAATTGGCTAAGTTAAAGTCTTGAAGCGAAAATTAAAATTTGAGAGCATTTACCATTGTGGATTTTATCCGTTAAAAAAACCTAATTTTGACCTGTGATTTATCGATTCCTCTCCCTTGTTTTCCTAGTGTTAGGCCTTTCTTGCATGAGCGATTCTTCCCCTCAGGGAATCCTAGATGAGAGGTTGATGGTGTCTATCCTCGTAGATATACAACTCACTGAAGGAAAAGTTAGCTCTTTACCTGTTTCCTACGACTCTTCCAAAGTATTATATACCTTGATGGAAAAAGATATTTTTTCAAAACATGGTGTAACGGATTCTGTTTTTACAAAAAGTATGGAGTACTACCTAGAAGATGCCGAAAAGATAGACCGAATCTATGCTCGTGTCATCGATTCACTGGTAGTCCTCGAAAATAACACCAAGCCAAAGGAGTAAATCTGATGCTGTATCCAGCCAACCTTGAGCAAAAAATAAATTTTGTAAAGATTAAAGAGCTCCTCAAGGCAGAGTGTACTTCTCCTTTAGGGCAAAGCTATGTAGATAGCATTTCCTTTTCTACTGATTTTTCCTTGGTGCAGCGGCTGTTGGACCAAACAGAGGAGTTTCGTCAGCTTCTCATAGCAGGAGAGTCTTTTCCCTCCTCCAATTTCACCAACTTGAATCCCTACTTGGAGAAAGCCAAATTGGAGGGTGCTTTTTTGGAGCAGGAAGAATTTCAAGAGGTTAAACTTGCCCTACAAACTCTTAAATCTTGCATTACTTTTTTTCAAAAATTCGGGGACCCTTACCCTACGCTGAAGGCATTGTTGGGTCTTTTGATTGATCTGGACCTCAAACTGCTCCAGGTGATTGATCAGGTGCTGGATGAGAAAGGAAAACTCAGAAGCAATGCTTCCAAGGAACTGCAACTAATTCGTACCCAGATTATATATGAAGAGAGTCGCCTGAGGAAGGTGATGGAACGAATTTTTAAAGAGGCCCGAGCCAAGGGGTTGATGTCTGAGGATGCAGCAATGACCATTCGCGGAGGAAGAATGGTGATACCCATCGCTGCTGAGAATAAGCGAAAGCTTCGTGGCTTTATTCACGATGAGTCCGCTACGGGGCAGACGGTATTTATGGAGCCGGAGGAGGCACTTGATATCAACAATGAAATTCGCGACTTGGAGTACATGGAAAAGCGCGAAATCATTCGAATTCTTACTCGCCTAACAGATCAACTGCGGCCTACTATTCCTGCACTGCGTAAAGCCACCAATTTTCTTGGCGTACTGGATTTTGTACGTGCCAAGGCTCGATTTGCTCTTAAAACGGATAGCCACAAACCCATTTTCACCCAAGAAAGAGCGCTCTCCTGGTCACAAGCAAGGCATCCTATCCTTGAATTTTCCTTAAAAGCCCAGGGGAAACAGGTTGTGCCATTAACGATTAAGCTTGATAGCCAAAAGCGCCTCCTACTTATTTCTGGGCCCAATGCAGGAGGAAAATCAGTTGCACTCAAAACAGTAGCCCTCCTGCAATACATGCTGCAATGCGGACTATTATTGCCGGTTCATCCTGATTCGAAGAGTTCCTTATTCGACCATTTTTTTATAGATATCGGCGATGAGCAAAGTTTGGAGAATGACCTAAGTACCTACTCCTCACACCTGATGAGTATGAAGCATTTTACTCAGTTTGCCACTAAGAAAACGATCCTATTTATCGATGAATTTGGTACAGGAACGGAGCCACAGTTTGGGGGGGCAATTGCCGAGTCCATTCTGCTCACTTTAGCCAAACTAGGCGCATATGGGGTAATCACCACTCATTACGGTAACCTAAAGCAGTTGGCCGAAAAGCAACAGGGCTTAGTGAATGGTGCCATGCGCTATGATGTGCAAAAATTGGAACCACTTTATCAATTGGAAATTGGGAAGCCAGGTTCTTCTTTCGCTTTGGAAATAGCTTCAAAAATCGGACTATCCAAAGAGATTGTAGCCTATGCAAAGCAGCAAATTGGGGAAGAACGCGTTCGGTACGACCGGTTGCTAACCCAATTGGAAAATGAAAAGAACCAGTATGACCTCCTCCTGAAGGCTGTTCGGGAAAAGGATAAGGCACTTGAGGGGACCTTGAAGGAGTATGGGCAGTTGAAAGAAAGTTTGGAGCAAACCAAAAAACAATACATCCAAGAAGCCAAGTTGGAGGCAAAATCCATCCTGGATCAAGCCAATAAAAAGATAGAATCCGTGATTCGAGAGATCAAGGAGGGGAAAGCGGAGAAAGAAGTCACCAAATCAGTGCGCAAGGAATTGGATGTCTTTAAAGAAGAAGTTAAGCCAGAAAAAACCACCATCAAAGAGCCTACTATTCAAGTGATAGGGGGACAAATTCAGGTAGGAGATTGGGTAAGGCTGAAGGATAATTCGGCAATTGCAGAGGTAGTGGCTATAAAAAATAAAGATGTTGAACTTCTAATTGGAGACCTAAAGTCGAATGTAAAGCTTTCTCGACTGGAGAAAATCGCAAGATCAGAAGTGAAGAAAGAATTGAAGTCTATCGAAAAAAGGGGGAGCTACCAAACGACAACCAAGATGATGGATTTTTCTCCGAACTTGGATTTGAGAGGGAAAAGAGGAGAAGAAGTTCTCCCACTGATTCAAACCTTTATTGACGGGGGGAACATGCTCGGAGTAAAAAATCTCCGGATAGTCCATGGAAAGGGAGATGGAATCCTGCGTGAGATAAGCCGTAATTTATTACGGACCATGCCTCAAGTTGGGAAATTGGAGGATGAGCATGCTGATAGAGGAGGAGCTGGAGTTACCCTAGTCACCCTCCGGTAGTAATCAGCTTATTTTTTGACTAAGTTAAAAACGTAGCTTCCTGCTAGTGCGGAAGTTCCATCTACGCGCGCTGAAGGTAAGAACTAGGGAACTCATTTGAGATGTATTTTATGAATAGTAAAGTCAAAAGAATACAGACCATTTGACTTACTTAAAGTCTTCTAGAGCTATTTTTTTTTCACAAAAATCATATTCACGCGGGTCATTTGAGCAGATCACTACAATTCGATTTGATGTAAACTGCTGGATAAGTTCCAAATACCAAGTTACTCCCTGCTTGTCTAAGTTGGTGGTGGGCTCGTCCAAAAGGAGTAAAGGAACCTCCGAGAAAATGGCTAGGGCAAGTTTTACCCGCTGTTTCATGCCGGAGGAAAATTGAGAAATGGTTTTTGATTTATGTTTCTCTAAGCCTAAAATCTCCAAAATTTCCGCATTGGATTGATTTTGAAGGGGATTTTTAAATTGAAAATGAAAGGAAAGCACTTCGCTTAGCGTGAATTCTTCAGGCAATTCCAAATAGGGAGTAGCGAGTGCGAGGCTACGAAACCACTGTTCTTCGGCAATTTGCTTATCTCCTGATTGGTACTGAATAGCCCCAGATGTCAAGGGAATGGCTCCAGAAAGGCATTTTAATAGGGTGGATTTCCCAGAACCATTTCCTCCAGTAACGGCGATAGTATTTCCTGAGGAAAGCTCCAGATTGAGATTTTTAAAAATCCATTCGTGGTGAAAGCGCTTGGAAGCGTTTTGAACCTGGATGGTAAACATGCTAGTTGATGTAGCCTTTCATTACTCCACGTTCAGATGAACGGATAAAATTTAAAATTTCATCGCGCTCTTTGGTGGCAGGAAGGTTAATTTCAATTTCTTCAAGTGCACGGCTATTGTTTAAGCTATTCAAGAATAGGTAACGGTATACCTCTTGAATGTGTGCAATGGTTTCACTCGAAAAGCCTCTTCTGCGCAAGCCCAAGGAATTGACACCAGCGTAGGTGAGGGGCTCTCTTGCCGCCTTGGTAAACGGAGGCACGTCTTTTCTAACCAAAGATCCACCTGAAATCATGGCATGCATACCGACTCTCACAAACTGATGTACAGCACTTGATCCTCCAATGATAGCCCAATCTTCGATGGATACATGGCCTGCTATTTGAACCGAGTTGGCTACAATGACATGGCTTCCAATCACACAATCGTGCGCTACGTGTACATAAGCCATCAACAGACAGTTGCTTCCAACTACGGTCGTTTGCTTGTCTACGGTGCCACGAGAAATAGTTACACATTCGCGGATGGTGGTGTTATCCCCAATAACTACCGTGGATTCCTCGCCTTGAAATTTGAGATCCTGCGGAATTCCTGCAATGACAGCACCTGGAAAAATTTTGCAATTTTTACCAATCCTTGCTCCGGGATAGATGGTCACATTGGAGCCAATCCAGGTATTGTCCCCGATGATTACATCCTCATGAATCATGGTGAAGGGATCAATGTGTACTCCTGAACCTATGGTGGAATCAGGATGAATGGAAGACATGGAGCTGATCATATTTCTTTTCGGGTAATGCTTGCAGTCATGATGGCTTCACAAACTAGTGTATTGCCTACGTAAGCTTCTCCTTTCATTTTAGCAATACCCCTTCGGATAGGAGCTAGGAGTTCGCATTTAAATACAATAGTGTCACCAGGCAAGACCATTTTTCTAAATTTACAACTTTCAATACCTAAAAAATAGGTCCAGTAATTTTCAGGATCTTCCACTGAGCTAAGGACTAAAATACCTCCTGTTTGTGCCATGGCCTCTACTTGCATGACCCCAGGCATTACAGGATTGCCAGGAAAATGTCCCATGAAGAATGGTTCGTTCATGGTCACATTTTTCACACCTGCTACCACAGTCTCATCCAAATAGATGATTTTGTCGATCAGTTGAAAAGGATAGCGATGCGGTAAAATATTACTGATCTGATTGATATCCATTACTGGAGGAAGCTTTGGGTCGTAAAATGGGATGTGGGTAGATCCCATTTTTTCCATCGCTCGCTTCAATTTTTTTGCGAACGCGACGTTGGCAGCATGTCCCGGTCTCGCAGCAAGGATTTGTGCTTTTAATGGGCGGCCTACCAATGCCAAATCACCCACTACATCCAAAAGTTTGTGACGTGCAGGTTCGTTTTTATAGCGTAAGTCTACATTATTGAGGATTCCCTCTTTTTTTACTTCAACTGATTCCTTGTTAAACATTTTGGCTAAATGTGCCAACTCCTCTTTTTCCACTATCCGATCGACCACCACAATGGCATTGTTCAAATCCCCTCCTTTGATGAGGTTGGATTTGTACAACATCTCGAGCTCATGCAGGAAGCAGAAGGTTCTACAAGAAGCTATCTCTGGTCTAAATTGACTGATGTCTGTAATTGAAGCATGCTGACTGCCAAGTACTAGTGAATTGTAGTCCACCATCACGGTCACCCGGTAGTTGCTAGCAGGTAAAGCCACCATCTCAACTTCTCGAGAAGAATCTTTGTATTGAATGGTTTCCTGAACTTCAAAAAATCTTCTCAAAGCATTTTGTTCCTGAAGTCCAGCATCCTCAAGTACCTCGATAAACTGGATAGAGGATCCATCCATAATCGGGGGTTCAGGGCCATCAAGTTGAATCAAAACGTTATCAATCTCCATACTCACAAGAGCAGCTAACACATGCTCTACAGTATATACTCGAGCTCCATTCTGTTCTAAGGTAGTGCCTCTTGATACATCTACAACCAAATCACAGTCTGCATCTACGGTAGGCCGACCCTCCAAATCAATGCGTTGGAATTTTATTCCATGATTAGGAGCTGCTGGCAAAAAGGTCATGTTGGATACCACGCCTGTATGCAGCCCTACTCCGGATAATTCTACCTGCTTTTGAATGGTGTGCTGTTTAACTGTCATGCTTTTTTCACTAAAAGTAGATTTGGGATATAAATTTACCCCTTTTTTTCGAGTTGTTGAATGCGCTTTTGGAGATCATCCAGATTTTTAAATATGCTGTAGGAGCGGAGAAATTGGTTGACATCCATAGCTAAAAAGCCAAAAAGGGTCTTTCCTGAGCTTTTTATCGATTTATTAATACCTGTGTTTCCCCCAATGGTAGTACGGTCGGCAATTTTGAGATGTCCTGCAATGCCCACCTTACCCGCGAGCACACAATGTGCTCCTATTTCGGTAGAGCCTGATATGCCTGTTTGCGCGGCAATGACCGTATGTTCTCCGATTACAACATTGTGCGCTACATGAACTTGATTGTCAATTTTCACTCCCTTTCGAATTAAGGTAGTGCCCATAGTTGCACAATCTATGGTCGAATTGGCGCCAATGCTTACCTGATCTTCAAGCACTACATTTCCCACCTGGGGAATGGTCTTGTAGGATCCATCAGCCTGAGGGGCAAAGCCAAAGCCATCCGACCCCAGCACTGCTCCTGCATGGATGACGCAGTTTTTCCCGATTCGGGTGTCTGCATAAATTTTGGCGCCTGCATGGATGACGGTTCCATCTCCAATGTGGACACGATCTCCGATGTAAGCCTGTCCGTAGATTTTGACACCATTGCCGATAGTACAGTTTTTTCCAATGTAGGAGAAAGCACCTCGGTAGCCTTGTTCTCCCATGCTGCTGCTTTCAGCCATGTAGCTAGGTTGCTCTACTCCCACGAGGCTAGCTTGGTTGAGCTGCTGGTAGGCTTCCAGTAGGGTGGTAAAACCCGTATAGGCATCTTTTACTCGAATGAGTGCAGTTTTGTAGGGCTTTGAAGCAATAAAATCAGCAGATACGATAACTGCTGTGGCTTCTGTTTCGTAGAGAAAATTCTCGTATTTGTCATTTGCCAAAAAAGCTATGCCCCCGGGTTGGCCTTCCTGGATTTTATCTAGGCGTTGAACTTTTAAGCTGGAATCTCCTTCTACAGTTCCCCCCAAAATACCAGCAAGTTGTTCCAGTGAAAATTCCATAGGTAGCAAGGTGGTTTAGTTGGGTAAAATTAAACTTTTTGCTACGCATACATAATGTTTTTCCACCATCTTGCTCATAATCTTGATGTTCGGTAAGTCGGCAGCACTTGCAACATCGACCACATCACCTTTTTTGGTTAAAATGGAAATGCGGTCCTTTTCTAAATACCCGTAGTTACTTATTGTGCCTGTGAAGAAAAAATAACCCAAATCCTCATCCGGAACTTGCAATTTTTTCTGTGCTTTGGTTCGCAAGTGTTCAATTTCCTCGCTTGAGAAAGGCTCATTCACCAGATTAATTTTAAATAGCTTCCGTGTCAAAAACATTTGAGAGATGTTTCGAAGCACGTAGTCCGGATCATTTTTCCAAAGCTTAATGGCTCCCCAAATATCAAAGTCATCCAGCTGTAAGAATTTTTTAAGTAAGCTGGAGTCTGCTTTAAAATCTGCTAGTGACACCTCATGACTCATGAAGTAGGCCATCTCCTCGGTTACAAAAAAAATTCGCCCTCCCTGAGCTAAGTTTTTGGCGCGTTGGATCAGGTTAATTAACATTCTCTCTGCGCTCACCGTTGTTTTATGCAAATACACCTGCCAGTACATCAGCCTTCGCGCACTCAAAAAGTTTTCAATGGAATAGATCCCTTTTTCTTCGATCACCAACTGATCGTCCTTCACGGCCATCATTTTGATGATTCGATCCGCACCAATGGTACCCTCGGATACTCCCGTAAAGAAACAGTCGCGCTGCAGGTAGTCCAATCGATCAATATCCAGCTGACTTGAAACGAGCTGATTCAGGAACTTTTTAGGGTATTGGTTTTTAAATATGCGGAGCGCTAAAGTCAATTGCCCTCCAAACTCCTCGTTAAGCAGTTCTATAGTAAGCAATGAAAGTTCTTCGTGTGGAATCCCTTGCAATAAGCTATATTCCAAAGCGTGAGAAAAAGGTCCATGCCCTATGTCATGCAAAAGAATGGCGATTAAGGCAGCTTCGTATTCTTCTTCGCTGATGTCGTTACCTTTGATCCGTAAGTTGTCCAAGGTGATGCTCATCAGGTGCATGGCACCCAAAGCGTGGTGAAATCGGGTATGCAAAGCCCCAGGGTAGACAAAATCCGTTAAACCTAATTGACGGATTCGGCGTAACCTCTGAAAGTAAGGATGGTCAATGATGGCAAAAATTAACTCGCTCGGGATGGTTATAAAACCATAAACGGGATCATTGAGTATTTTCTGGCTTTTCAATCAGGACGGATTTGATTGACTCAAAAGTAATTATAATTTTAGAAGAAAAGGGAAGAAAGATGTCTCAAAAATTCAAGGTGCTGTGGGCAGACGATGAAATTGATCTACTCAAACCCCACCTCCTATTTCTGGAGGGGAAGGGCTGTGTCATTACGACCGTTAATTCAGGAGTAGATGCCATCGAGGAAGTTGAAAATGCCAATTTTGATGTGGTGTTTTTGGATGAAATGATGCCAGGAATGACTGGATTGGAGACGCTACAGCAGATCAAGCAACTCAAGCCTCAGATCCCAGTGGTCATGATTACCAAAAGCGAGGAAGAGCAACTTATGGATGAGGCGATAGGCGGCAAAATCGCAGACTACCTGATCAAACCCCTCAATCCCAGCCAAATTTGGCTTTCAGTCAAAAGAATTCTCCAAAACAGACAGTTAGTAGAGTCAAAGACTGCCCAAAATTACCAACAAGAATTTAGACAGATTGGCCAAGCTTTGGATGAAGCATCCACCCCGCAGGAATGGGCTGATGTTTACAAAAAGCTTACTTTTTGGGAAATGGAAATTGACCGCACCGAAAACAAGAACATGTTGGAGGTGCTTGAGGCACAGAAAACGGAGGCAAATAGTGCTTTTGGGCGATTTGTCAAGGCAAATTACCTGGATTGGGTAGCGAGCCCAGAAACCGATGCGCCACTGCTATCACCACAAGTACTCAAGGAATGGGTCTTTCCTATTTTGAAAAAGAAACGGCCCGTATTTTTTATTTTAATTGACAACCTTCGGCTAGATCAATGGGAGGAGATAGAGCCGCTACTGAGTGCATACTTTCATGTGGAAGAAAAATCCACCTACTACAGTATCCTTCCTACCACCACCGCCTTCGCCAGAAATGCCTTGTTCTCCGGCATGATGCCTTCAGAGATGGCTAGTCGCTATCCACACCTATGGGAAGACGAAGATTCGGAAGAGGGAAAAAATAAAAGTGAAGAGGAATGGTTGAAAATCAATCTAGAAAAAAATAGAATTCCTGTTAAATATTCCTACCACAAGATTTTGCAAATGCAGGAAGGAAAAGTGGTACTCGATCAATTCCATAGTTTACTTCAGAACGAATTCAATGTACTGGTGTACAATTTTGTAGACATGATTTCGCATGCCCGCACAGACATGAAGATGATCCGTGAGCTAGCACCGGATGAGTCAGCTTACCGATCCTTGACCCGAAGCTGGTTTGAACATTCCTCCTTGTTTGAGCTGATGAAAAAAATACAGCAAGCAGGAGGGGAGGTGATTTTGACCACAGATCACGGTACCAAGAGGGTAAATAAGCCGTACAAGATTATTGGAGACAAGCATGTCACCACAAACTTGCGCTACAAGCAAGGAAAGAATTTGAATTTTGAGGCGGGGAAAGTTTTTGAGGTGAGGCGTCCCGAGGATGCAAAGCTTCCGAGACTGAATGTGTCCTCTTCCTATGTCTTTGCTGTGGAAGATTATTTCTTTGCATACCCCAATAATTACAACTATTACGTGAATCATTTCAAGGATACTTTCCAGCATGGGGGGATTTCTCTTGAGGAAATGATTGTTCCTATTGTACATTTGCGGTCCAAGACCTAATTATTTTGCAAACCATCACCTACACCCTAGACCGTATTGATGAAATAGCCCACCTGTTAATTCAGGAAGCTTGCGATCAAAAAGTTTGGATTTTCAGAGGTGAAATGGGTGCAGGAAAGACTACCTTGATCAAATCCCTTGCAAAAGCCTTACTGGTAGCGGATTCGGTGAGTAGTCCCACTTTTGGAATCGTCAATGAATACCAAACTCAAGCAAAGGGACTTATCTATCATTTTGACTTTTATCGCTTGGATGACCCCATGGAGGCCTTGGATATCGGAATAGAAGAGTATTTTTATAGTGGAAACTACTGTTGGCTTGAGTGGGCTGAAAAGATTGCTCCCTTTTTGCCGGAGCGATTTTTCCACATTGAGCTTGCCTTAGCTTCTGAAACAGGAAGAATATTAACCTTTCATCACTATCAAAATGGCCACTGATTTGTCTGGAGTAGCTGCCGTGGGATTGATTCCCAAAGAGTCTCCCGCCCAACTAAGAAAAGGAGGTAAATCGATCACGATTGGTTTGCCTAAGGAAACTTCCTCCGAAGAAAAGCGAGTGGTATTAAGCCCGGAAGCGGTTCGTATTTTGAATGAAAATGGGATTTCAGTTTTAGTAGAAACCCAGGCAGGTGATCGCGCTAAGTTCTCCGACCGACAGTTTTCGGATGCCGGTGCAAAAATAGTGTATTCCCGTAAGGAGGCATTTGCAGCTGATGTGGTCGTCAAAGTAAATGCCCCAACGGAAGAAGAAATCGCCGACATGTCTGTGGGTGCTTGTTTGATTTCAGCCCTGCAACTTGAAAAGCAAGAAGCAACTTACATACAGGCCCTCAACGCAAAGAAAATCACATCCCTTGCTTTTGAGTACTTGGAGGACAAAGTGGGAGGGATGCCCGTGGTTCGTGCCATGTCCGAAATTGCTGGTAGCACGGTAATGCAGATTGCTTCGGAATACCTTTCTAGCGTAAACGAAGGAAAAGGATTGATTTTAGGAGGAATTACGGGAGTACCACCCACTCAAGTAGTCATCATTGGGGCAGGTACGGTGGCGGAATATACTGCTCGCACCGCCCTTGGTTTGGGTGCAAATATCAAGGTTTTTGACAATCACCTCTATAAGCTCCGACGGATCAAACAGTTGCTGGGACAACAGATTGCAACTTCTACCATTGATAATGCGAATCTTTCACAAGCCTTGGCCGAGGCAGATGTGGTGATTGGAGCCTTGCGTGCCGAGAAGGGGAAAAATAAAATTGTAGTTTCCGAAGAAATGGTGGCTAAGATGATGCCAGGGAGCATTGTGATTGATGTGAGTATTGACCAAGGTGGTTGCATTGAAACCGCTCAGGTCACCTCGCACGAAAACCCGGTGTATCGCATGCATGAGGTGATCCATTATGGAGTACCAAATATTGCTTCCCGAGTAGCCCGTACAGCCTCGTATTCCTTGAGTAATATTTTTACGCCAATACTGCTTCAAATGAATGATTTGGGAGGGGCTGAGGAAATGATATTTACTTACAAATGGTTTCTTAAAGGGGTGTATACTTACCGAGGAAGTTTGACCAATGCATTTATGGCAAAGAAATTTGGGTTAAGCCACAAGGAGTTGCAGCTGCTTCTAGCTGCTCGTTATTGATACGGACTGCTGGCAGCGCCTCATTTTAGATTAAAAAAATTGACTTATTTTTGATGGAATTATCTTCGAATTTCCAATCAGTACTCATGCGAAAAGTTCTCCTTGTACTTTCCTTTTTTATCAGTACTGCCTTTGCAGTGGCGCAACAGCCTCCAGCTGCCTACCTAAAAGCCAAATCCGATTTGGATGCGAAGGCCTATGGAATGGCAAAAGATGGATTTGCAGCCTTTCTCGATGAGACAAAATATGGTGTTCTCTCTTATTTTGCGGCCTTTCACAGTGCTGAGACTGCCCTTGCACTCAATCAAGCACCCCAAGCCATTGAGTTACTATCTACCTTGAAAGGAAAGGTTTGGAGCCAATCCGAAGAGACTACTTACCTGCTTGCAGTAGCTTATTTCCAAAATAACCAACTTATGGAGGGCCTTCAAGCAATGAAAGGGCTTACCCGTGAGCCATTTTTGAGCAAAGGGGACCATGCCACATTTTCCTATTTGCAAAACAGTTCTTCCAATTTTCTAATTACCAACCTAGAACAATTCAAGGAAAATGATGGATTCACTGCGGCCTTGGTTTATGTGCTGCAAAAAAAATCCATCATGTCTGCATCCGAGCGGAGTACACTAAATCAACTTATTCAGTCTGGGGTACAACCAGTATTGAAGGATAGGGTGCTAGATGTCGTGGTCATCTTGCCGTTTACTACAAGTGCAGAACAGGACATTTCTTTGATGGAATCCACTAACTTTTTATTGGAGCTCTACCAAGGGATTGAATTAGAAGTGGCTAGACTTAAAGAAGAGGGTGTAGCGATTCAGCTACATACTTTTGATTCAAAACGAGATCTGGAATACCTAAATGCACTCGTCAAAGACCCAACTGTTTTGGCTGCGGATGTAATCTTAGGCCCCATTTACCCAGAAGAAACAGCCCTAATAAGTGCTTTTGCTGAGGCTCAAAAAATTCCATTCATCCATCCGCTTTCCAATCTTGGTGATCGATTTGAAGAAAGCCAATTTAGCTACTTGTTCAGGCCTGCTCTAAGCTCCTTGGCAACTGGGGTGGTAAATACCTTGAAAACCCAAGGATGGGGCAAAACCGTAGCCATTGGCTACAGTAGCAACTCTCGAGACGAGCAACTTGGGCTTCTGCTTCAGAATCAATTGACAAAGGAAGGATTTAGTGTCGTCAAGGTCCAGAAGGTCGACTCCAAAAATGCCACTTCTTTCCTTCAAGGCTTGGGCGTACGTAGAGGAAACCAACCTTCAGTAAAACAGGTGATTTTACTCTCAGATGATCCAGCACTTGCACAACCCGTTTTTTCCCTCATGGAAAGCATTTCTGCCGAGGTGCCTTTGCTTGTCATGGATTCCTGGTTAGGCTATAATTTTTCAAATTTCGAAATGTTGGAATATGCTAATTTCTATTTCATTTCTAACAATACCCCAAAATACCATTCGGAGGCCATGGATGATTTCCGTAAAGAATATTATTCCAAACACCTGCAATTCCCTTCCACCAACTCCCTTCTTGGCGCTGAACTAGTTTATTGGGTCCATGCCAATGCGGAATTTGCACAAGATTTTGATCTCCGCCCAAGTTTGGATAAAAACGGGAATCAGTCGGGTCGACTGACATGGGGATTTAATTTTCAAAAAGTGAACAACAACAGCTATTCTCCTGTTTTTAAGCTTGAATCTGGAGAATTGATCCCATTAAACTAAACCATGCAAATTTCTGAAAGCAAAAGGCTGTTTGCCCATGCTAAAAATTTTATTCCTGGAGGAGTAAACTCTCCTGTTCGTGCATTCCGTGCCGTAGGGGGTGAACCTATCTTTATTAAAAAAGCAGATGGGGCATTTATTCACGACGAGGACGGCAATT
>Ga0114968_10002148_pt1 | contig 15216 bp, 6 predicted proteins | sample M_130807_EF_Meta_FD_87020 | JGI IMG/M metagenome (GOLD analysis project Ga0114968, IMG submission 87020) | Freshwater microbial communities from Lake Montjoie, Canada to study carbon cycling - M_130807_EF_MetaG | ecosystem: Environmental > Aquatic > Freshwater > Lake | place: Lake Montjoie... | reverse complement strand
TGAATCACGGTTTTGCCGATTTGCCCTGTTCCTGCGGATAAGTTTTTATTATCCAAATCGTTCAAGTTGTAACCCCAAGAATCTAGACGATTATAGGAAAGGGTTACCTCGAAATTTTTCCGTTTGATGGGGGTATAAGCAACTGTAGTGGTTCCATTGTAACCAATCGCATACTTGGAGCTGCCACTAGAGGTATCTTTCGATTGGTTTAATTTATAGTCATAGCCGATAGTAAACGAATTCCACGGCCTCAAACTGATACCCGCTAGTGCGGAACGTTGCTGAATCAATTTATCAAAACTGCTCTCGGTTTGCGACAAGGTGTCTTGCCGTGTATCTAGCAATGACGCGCCTCCTCGTAAAGAAACAAAGCCAAAGGGAGTAAACGACGCTTGCAATGTACGCGTAAGAATCAATTTATTTAAATAACTTTGGAATGTTTTAAAATTGCGTTGATCCATGGCGGCAATAACATCTCCCCGGCCAGCGTTTAAGCTCGGTGAAATAAATTGAGTGGCACGGTCTTGACTATAGGTTCCGCTAATCGTTAGAAATCCAAATGGAGACCAATCTCCTGAAAAATTATAAATGCGAGAATCTTTAAATGTAGAGCCTTTATCCAGATTCAAATTACGGCGAATAAGGGCATTGGAACTAGTCAGAGAGCCTTTTAAGTTAAATAAATTAAACGGGGAAAGCGCAGCCTCATAAGTAATGGTTTTTTCGTAGTAAGAATCTTCTTGTCGAGACGGAGTAGGAACTAAAACGCCAGGAAGAAACGGAACAAGTGTTGTAATCGTTGTATTGGTTCTATCATCTTGGTAATCCTGAACGGAAGCGGAAAAAGATCCCAAGGGCAGTCGCCAACCGAAAGGTAACGGTAAAACAAGCGGCTTTGGTGTAAACGACAATTTTTGAGTGCGTTTAAGCATGGGATGTTCTTGATCAATAACGTTGCCGGTACTCCTGGTAGCAAACACAGTGTCTTGTTGATTATCCTTCGTGTTATCAAATTGATATGAATAGGAAAAAAGTCGAAGCAGCGGCAATTGAGGTGCAATCGTTAATGCGGCATTTTGCCGTTCGAAACGATGTGACGACGTATTCCCGGATGTGGTTTGTGTGGAAATATAATTCTGCAGATTGGTTTGTTGTTTGTTATAGGTGTAGTTACTAAGCGTGAATCCTTTAATTGGAGTAAATGTATTAAAGCTATAGGTGTCTCGTAGACGTGTGGTCCGTTTTTTATTGTTGCTTTCCGATAACCCTTCTTCCTGTTTGCTGCCAGTAAAATAGGCATCTTTTAACGTTAAAAGTGCCACGTTTTGATGCCGTACGCCCATCGCAGTAAAGGCGCCGTAGGGAGAAAACTTAGAAATGCTATACGTTTGGCTATCACTTACAGACCCTTGCTGTGCATTTAACGGCGTTTCTGTTTCCGTATGGTTTTTATCCCAACGCGCTTGGAACCATGACGCGGGGTTATACCCTAATGAATAGATGCTGTTATACGAATCGTTTTTATCGATAGGCGAAATAGCGCTAGGTTGAACACGAAGGTTTTGAATAGAAAATTGTGCGGACCCTTTTAAAGAATTAAACGGTTGGGCTTCCGAAACAAATCCATAATTTTGCCGATACGTAAACGACGATGTCGGAGCCTGAGAATAACTCCTCATTTCCCTAGAATTTAAATAAGAGGGGGTAAAGGATACTTTCTTTAACACCGGAAATGTTGTCGAGTTATAAGCCGCGGTGTATTCATGATTAAATACTTCCAAAGTAGACACGTTGTCTTGATCCACATAATCCGTAATTTCTTTTGAAAACCCCTTTTTAGCCTTGAATCGGAGATTTTGAGGCCCAAATCCAATCGCAGTATCTGCCCCATAAACCAGTGTATCGGTACCGTGTTGATTAATAGTTGCCAACGGATCTTTAGGGTCTTCTAATTTAAAGGAATAACGAAGGTTTGTATTCGTATCTACGACATTAAAAAGTCGAGTGCGAATCTGAGACGTCCAATCGTCGCTGTTTAAATACAGACGGGTAGAATCGTCTTTTGCACCGCGATCTTCTTTTGTTCGCTTATAGTCAAATCCAAATGAATTGTTAGGATCCAATGTCCATAAAAATGTATTTCCGAATGCCGTTGTGCCTTTTGTTTCTTGAATCGGTGAAATCGGAAGAAATTCTTTATCGATAAATCGGAAATAGCTTTGGTTTTGAACCTGAGGGCTTTTGTAACTAGCCGAAACTTTAGTGGCATATTTATACGATTTTTCTTGGCCCACTTGGGTAATCCCGCTTAAATCGTAATATTTAAAAAACACGATAACCGTATCATTCGGGCCAGGCGTTTTATTTCGGAATTTAATCGTTCCTTGTGTGTAATTGATAATATAGTCGCGGTCTTTTGTTTGAATGTTTTGATATACACGATCGGCTGTTGGAATATTGGCTTGAGCAATGCTGCCGATAAACACCGTTTCCGAGTTCTCCACCAAATTCGCTTTTCCCAAGTTATACACTTGAAAATCGACGCCGGTTCCTCGTAATTGAATAGGCACCGTTAGTGTAATTTGAGGTTTAGAAAAGTTATGGTTTGCCGCAGCAACTTCCCCGTCAATTCGGAACGTATTGCTTAAGGAGGCTCCGGCAGTAAGGTCGATCATTTTTTGCTCAACGTTTCCAGGGTCGGTAGACGCCGGAGAGGTAAAGTCGTAATCGATACTGATGGTATCCGTTTCATCGGGATAGCGTGTCAAACGGCTTGCTATATTTTGTCCTGTTGTTAGAAATGTAATTTCAGGTTCAAATCCTGTCTTATAATTCACGGTAAACTCGGCGCCTTCCGTCAAAAACACCTGCCCGCCAGACGACTTCCATATAATAATTTGCTTAATCCCTCTGTATTTCATGGGCAAATCGCGTAATGACAGGCCGTCGCTTGCCCCATTGTTGATATACGTTTGTTGTCCCGACTTTCCTTGGAATGTTGTGCGTGTCGGGTGGCTTTTTCGGTATTCATACGACACCACTGCCCGCCCAGCCGAGAAATTTGTCAGACGAATACGCCCTTCATAGGCGCTTTCAATCGTATAGTCCGACGTTGTCAGCCTCAGTCCCGAGATAATAATTTTTAAGTTCCCGGTATTAATCAGAGGATTGTTGTTAAGCAGAAAAATATTGGCACTAACATCAACGTTTTCCGATGCCACTTTAACCGTCAATTCCTCTTCCTGAGACCGTGAATACTCGTTAATGTAAGTTGCCCCAAAAGAAAAGGGGTTTTTGGCAACATTCGATGTCACAACCTTAGATTGAATCGCATTGTATTTGGCGGTAATAATTTTGGGATAGGCGATTTTATAGTTAAAAAAGACTTGTCCGGAATCGTAATCCACAATGTAGTCTCTGATTTCCTGAAGCGGGTTTCCGTTCAGGGTAATATCCATGGTTCCATCGATGATAAAGCGTCTCTGCAATGTATACGGCCCAGGCGAATCTTTCCCGATAATATCCTCTTCCATTTTTTCTGCGAGATAATAGCCATATTCCGCTTTTAATACGTCTTTTGTAGCGATGTCATAGGTAAGCGCAATTTTTCCGGTGCTGTTATCAATAAAATAATCCGTATTTCGAATCAGTTCCCTGTCATTTAAAAGTAGAAAATCAGAGCCCAAGATTACAGGCGTCTTTTTTAAGAAAAATGTTTTAGAAGGAAGATTAGGTGCCTCGGAAACAATGTGAGGCGCGGGAGTAACAGGTTTGCCGGCACTGTCCTCGATAAGCGTATTTATACTTGCGGATAACGCGACTTCTTCCAACAGCATTATCTTAATCTCATCTGCAATTTCAGATGACAACGTAGGAATTGCCGAGCCAGCAACGACTTGAGACCGCATATTGTGCGTAGGCAATACCAAGTTTTGAGGGCTCCAAATGACTTCCTCAACCGTTGCTTGTTGTTTAATTTCGGTAATCTGCGTTTTTGCTTTCCATAAATATTGTGCACCTAAGAAGTTTTTACGGGATAAAACTGGTAAAAAATCCTCAATCGGGTTTGTAAACTCATAGACCGCTTGAATGTAGTCCACTTTTTGAGGCGCCGTCTTAAACTCAATTGTGCCCTCATAATAATTCACCGTGTAATCGGAACCTTCTCTTAAAATTTTATTGTTTCGCCACACCGAAACCGATCCTTCCAAAACGGATGTATTCCCCAAATTGTATTTAGTTTGCCCATTTCCAAAAGTCGAAAATGTTTTTGGATCAGACCGTTCACGCCCCATAGAAAACCGAAAATCCGAATAGCCATCCGACTGTTTGTATTGGGCGCCGTTTATTCCTTTTTTAACTTGCATAAACTCGCCATTCAGGTATTCCGCATCAAAGTTATAAAATTGTAGTTCCTTGTTTTTATATTGAATGCGAACGTCGTATTTATCGGGTAAATTTGGCTCTTGCTGAATGTCATAGTGAACCCCAAGATTTTCATCCAATTTGCCATCAATTTGAACGTTTAATCGAAACTCGGTTTTAAGTGGACCAAGAAGAACGTCAGAAGGGATTTTGGTATAAATCGGGTCCCGAATAATAATGTCATACCGGGGATCCGCTGGGTTTTTAGGCGTAAAATCCCGGCCGCTCGCTTTTACTTGGTAATAGCCATTCACATCCAAATCCAGGTTCGTTTTTTTAGGAGGAATCGGATACCGATAGTTTTCTTGTCCCGTAAAGCGATACGGCGGTAACACAATCGGAGCCGGCTTCGGCGGTGCAATGCTGGGATCCACTTTAGTAAGTGACGGAGTAGGGATTGCTTGAATCTCAATATCGATAGTCTTTGAGTGAGCCTTCTGAAGCCATCCTTTTTCTCCTTTCGGCAATTTCACTAAATAAAATTCCGGAGTTTCCTCCAAAACCTGAAAAATATTCCCCGACGGAGCAATGTACACCGGCTGAGACGTAAGAAATGCATTAACGGTAATAGAGGTAGAAGGAACAATGGTTTGAACCGCAATAGGAAGGGATGCTGCAGACAGAGTGCAGGTCATTAGCGAGAAGAAAAAAAGTAAAAGTAACCCCTTTTTGGCAAACATATACAAATCTTTTTTAATGAGATAGTCGGTATATTCCCCTGCTTCTTAATAAATAAACATGGCATCGCCAAAGCTAAAAAATCGAAATTGTTTCGCTACGGCGCTGTGATAGGCCCGCATCATAAGATCCTGCCCCCCTAAGGCGCAAACCAATAATAAAAGGGAGGATTGGGGAAGATGAAAATTCGTAATCATTGCATCAATTACCCGAAACGGAATTCCCGGATAAATAAATAATCTGCTTTCGCCATCCCCAGCCATAATTTGGCCGTTTTGAAACGCTGTTTCAAGTGTCCTCACTGTCGTTGTTCCTACACCTATGATACGTCGATTTTCTAATTTATAACGATTAAGACGCTCGGCGGTGTCCTCTGAAATAAAAAACCGCTCGGCATGCATCTGATGATTCCGTACCTCGTCTGCGGTAATCGGCTGAAATGTTCCATACCCGATATGAAGTGTTATCGTTTCAATTGCCACGCCGCTTGCACGCGCTTGTTCCAATAGTTCCGGTGTAAAGTGAAGTCCGGCGGTAGGCGCCGCAACAGCGCCAGGTTTGTCCGCAAATGTCGTTTGATACCGCTCAATAAAGGAATCCGCCTCGGCCAAATCCTGAGAAATATACGGAGGGATCGGAACATGCCCATGCGCTGAAAGCAACGTATAAAACGATCCTTCACCGGCAAATTTCAAGCGATTCATTGCCCCATTTTTTTCAAGAACCGTACAGGTAAATCCCTCGCCGATCTCTAAAACATCCCCTTCTCGAACCCGTTTAGCCGGTTTGAGAAGCGCTTCCCAGACCCAGTCGTTTTCCAACGCCCGAGATAAAAGGATTTCAATTTTTGCACCCGTTTTTTTAGTGGCGATTAAGCGTGCTGGGATGACCTTTGTATCGTTTAAAACCAACACGTCGTTTTCGGATAAAAAATCTAAGATGGATGAAAACGGGCATTCCCCTATTTCTTGAGTTTTCCTATTTACGGTCATAAGGCGGCTGGATGTGCGGTCGGCGAGAGGCTGTCTCGCAATTAACGAGTCCGGCAGGTCGTAATCAAAGTCCGATATGAGCATAAGTCACTATACCATCTAACCCACCTTGCGACGACTTTCTAAATCCAGTATTATCGTGTGTATGTTTTCAAGATTTACCGAAAAAGCAATCCAGTCCATCATGCTCGCGCAAGAAGAGGCGAAACGATTCCATCATAGTTATGTTGGGACCGAACACATTCTTCTTGGAATTATCGGAGAAGGCGATAACGTTGTTATCAAGTCTCTCCAAGGTCTCGGCTACAGCTCCGAACAAATCCGAAATTCAGTAGAAGAGCGCTTAGAATATGGCGGCCTTTCCTCTGATTACGGAAATATTCCCTTTACACAACAAGCCAAACAAATTTTAACCTATGCGTGGGATGAGGCCCGGAAATTAGGCCACAACTACGTTAACGTAGAGCATCTTTTCTTATCCATTTTCCGAGATCCTACCAGTATTGCTGCCCGGGTTTTAGCGGAAATGGGAATCAATGTTACCGTTTTCAAAGATACCTTGTTCAAACAATTAGGTGAAAAAACAACGGCGCCGACACAAAAGCTTAAAACGTCTATCCCAACTCCAACCTTGGATCTTTTTGGAAGAGATTTAACGTGGTTAGCCCGCGAAAATAAATTAGACCCTGTTATCGGCCGTCAAAAAGAAATCGAACGGATTGTTCAGATTTTGTCTCGCCGATCTAAAAACAACCCTGTGCTTACAGGGGAGCCTGGTGTGGGTAAAACCGCTATCATCGAAGGCTTGGCCCAGCGCATCATTTCCGAAGAAGTTCCTGAAAAACTACGCGATAAGCGTGTGATTTCATTGGATTTAGGGCTTCTCGTAGCCGGTACAAAATACCGTGGCGAGTTTGAAGACCGTGTAAAAAAAGTAATGGAAGAATGCCGGAAAGCCGGAAACGTTATTGTGTTTGTGGATGAGCTCCATACCATCATCGGAACCGGTGGTTCGGAAGGCAGTTTGGATGCCGCCAACCTTGTAAAGCCTGCGCTTGCTCGGGGCGAACTGCAATGTATCGGCGCAACAACATTAGAAGAATACCGCAAACATATTGAAGGCGACGGGGCTCTAGAGCGCCGTTTCCAATCTGTTCTAGTAGAAGAGCCTTCTGTAGAAGATGCGATAAAAATCTTAGCTGGAATCCGTTCGCGCTATGAAGATTTCCATAAAGTAACGATTACGGATAAAGCGTTAGAAGAAGCTGTAAATCTATCCAGCCGGTATATTGCGGACCGGTTCTTGCCCGATAAAGCGGTAGACGTTATCGATGAAGCCGCTTCAAAAGTGATGTTAAAAGCATCCTCTTTGCCAAAAGAGGTTAAAGATCTTTTAGATGAAAAGAAAAAAATTGAAGAAGAGCTAAAAACGGCTGAAGAAAAAAGCGATGCCGATATTCAAGAAATTTTGCAGGCAAAAATCAAGCATATAGATCTTCAGTTGGCTAAATTGCCAGCGGATACCTTAAGAATTCTGAATAAAGTTGTAGACGAAGTTGTGGTTGCGGAAATCGTATCCTCTTGGACTGGGATTCCTGTTTCAAAAATTAATAACGAAGAAGCCGCCCGTTTAATGGTGATGGAAGAAGAACTTCGCAAGCATGTTATCGGCCAAGATGACGCCTTAAAAGCCCTTGTTCGAGCTGTAAAGCGTGCAAAAGTGGGATTGAAAGACCCACGCCGTCCATCTGGTTCGTTTTTGTTTTTAGGCCCGACTGGGGTTGGAAAGTCCGAATTAGCAAAATCGCTAGCTGAGTATTTATTTGGCAGCAAAGATGCCCTTATTCGTATGGATATGTCTGAGTTTATGGAAAAACATACGGTATCTCGTTTAATCGGCTCTCCTCCGGGATATGTTGGGTTTAACGAAGGCGGCCAATTAACTGAGCCTGTTCGTAGAAAACCGTATTCCGTTGTTTTATTCGATGAGCTTGAAAAGGCATCTCCAGATATCTTAAATATCTTGCTTCAAATTTTAGAAGATGGCCGCTTAACCGATGCCACTGGGCGTGTGGTCAGTTTTAAGAACACCTTTATTATCATGACATCGAATGTGGGTGGAAAATACATCCAGCAACAAACCTCGTTTGGATTTGTGGATGCAGTAAAAGAACACCAAACACAATATGAAGCGATTAAAGTGAAAATGGCTGAAGAATTACGCCGCGAATTCCGACCAGAGTTTTTAAACCGTATCGACGACATTATTATTTTCAAATCCTTAATTAAGGACGATATTCGACAAGTTGTGGATATCATGTTGGTCGAAGTAGTTAAACGCGTAGAAGAAAAACTGATTTATGTTACGTATGACGACTCTGTAAAAGATTTGTTGGTTGAAAAAGGGTTTGATCAAAAAATGGGAGCGCGTCCGTTACGCCGAGCGATCCAAGAGCATTTTGAAGACCGTTTGGCCGATAAAGTGCTTCAGGAAGGACTGGATGTCCCGATGACCGTAAACGCAACCGTAGAAGACGGGGCAGTAAATTTCATCGTGCAAAAGCAAAAAAAACCGAAGCAGCTGAAGCCGCCGAAGCCCGATAGCAAAGAGTTAATCCCTCAGGCTTAGGCCATGGCCAAAACAACGACAAAGTTTGAGTGTCAGTCCTGCGGGGCCGTATTTCCCGTATGGCAAGGACGCTGTACGGAATGTGCAGAATGGAACAGCGTTGTTGAACAAGTGGTTACCCCTCGTGCCAAACACGAACCGATAGAAAGCCGCAATGTAAGCGAGCCGGTTCCCTTAGTCGAGGTTCAGCCCCATGAAAACCAAAGCATTCCCACAGGAATAGGGGAGCTAGATCGGTTATTGGGAGCAGGTATTGTGCTTGGCTCGGTCAGTTTGTTGGGCGGCGAACCGGGGATTGGAAAATCCACATTGTCTCTGCAAATTGCACAGAAATTGGCATTGCAAGGTAAGCGAGTTTTATATGTTTCTGGTGAAGAATCGGTTTCCCAATTGTATTTAAGATCGGCCCGATTAGAAAGAAACGCCCCCAGTTTGTATGTGTATTCAGAAACCAATATGGCCGCTATTTTATATACGCTGTATAAAGAAGCTCCCGATGTGGTTATCCTAGATTCGATCCAAGTTGTGTTTCATCCAGATTTACAAGCGGTCGACGGCAGCGTGAGCCAAGTGCGGTATTGTGCCAATTTATTTATCCAATGGATAAAAAAACACAACAAAATCGGCATGATCATCGGGCATATCACAAAAGAGGGGAGCATTGCAGGCCCTAAAGTCTTAGAACACATGGTAGATGTCATTTTGTACCTAGAGGGCGAAAGAAATCAAAAATACCGCATTTTAAGGTCGTATAAAAACAGGTTCTTTAATACACACGACATCGGTGTTTTCGAAATGAAGGAAAACGGCCTGATAGAAGTGTTGCAACCGTCGGAATTGTTTGTAGACGAAACCACGTTATCCAACCCCGGTTCGGTTGTGGCCCCTGTATGTGAAGGGGATCGGGCCTTTTTGGTAGAGGTGCAAGCTTTGGTGGTGTCTTCCGGCTACGGCATGCCAAAGCGAAATATGGTAGGGGTCAATCCGCATCGTGCCCATTTGATTATTGCGATGTTGGAAAAACTATGTGGTCTCAAACTATCTTCAACCGATATTTTCTTAACCATTATTGGCGGGTTAAAGGTAGACGAGCCAGCCTTGGATTTGGCTATTGTTGCAGCCCTTTTATCATCATATTTTGACAAGCCGGTGGGCCAGAAAATTGGGGTTTTTGGAGAGGTCGGTTTGTCGGGAGAAGTAAGAGCCATACCGAATGTATCAAAACGTCTGTTAGAATTAAAAAAGATGGGATTCTCCGGATGTATCCTACCCGAGAAAGCTGCAACCCCACCTAAAAAAAATGAAATTAAACAACAGGCAATAAATCATGTCAGAGCATTATTCGAATTTTTTGGATCTGGAAGCGATAATAACCCGACTGCGGGACGAAGAGAACCGTTGGGACGCCATTCTCGACCTCAAACTTTCGGATAAATACGAATGGGTTCCCCGTCTTATTCATTATTTAAAAGATCCAGACTGGATTATTCGGTGGTGTGTTGCCGAAAAACTGGGCGACATGAAAGACCGCCAAGCGGTCCCGGCCCTTGTAAAAGCCTTAGCCGACGAAGATGGCCATGTTGTAAAAAATGCATTTAATGCCTTAAAAAAGTTTGGCCATGAAGTGGTTCCCGAGTTATTGCCCTATTACAGCAATGAAAATGCCAATATTCGGCTAAAAATACATGAGTTATTGCTGCTATTCGGCGAGCTGATCATTCCGATTTTAAGAAAGGAATTAGACAATCATCAATGGGTTGTCGGCAATCGGATTGTGCATCTGATTTGGGATATTGGAAAGAACAAAGAAGAAGATACATTGATCACCTGTCTCGGCCATCGCCACGCACAAAAAACAGTGATTATTCTCCTGGGCACCTTAAAAAGCATGCCGGCGATACCGCATTTTATTCGGCTGTATCAAAAACCAAATTTAAGACGGGTTATTTTTTATGCCATCCGCTTAATCGGCAAAGAAACCGCGTTTCCTATCATTATTCATTCTTTAAATAATTCGGCGTTATCGGTGTCATCTGAGGCGATGATTTTGAAAGTTGGGGCGCCAACGCTTCCATTTTTAGTTAAAGAGTTAGCAAAAGGCATTGTAAGTCGGGACGTGATTGTAAATTTAATCAGTAGAATTGGGCCGGATCCTGTAAGTACCGATATTATTCAACTGGCCGAGCAAAACAAAGATGTTGCGGCGGCAACAAAAGAGCTTCGGAAAAAAATGTCTGTGTCAAAACCCTTGGATTTTGGGCAAAAGAAAAACTTCGGCTTATTTTAATTTCTTAGAAAGAACCCTGGGCGCAATTACATCGCCTTTTTCCCATTGAAGAAGGTAGGGATAGGGGGATACTTCTCCACGGCGCACCTTCCAATCCATAGGGGTAGTCGGATGCGACATCCCAAAGTGAAGTTGTGGCCCTTCTGGCTTTGCATTGCCGGTGTCGCCAACCTGACCTAACACTTGCCCCGCAGAGACCCGTACGCCCACGTTAATGCCGTCTGCGATCTTAGAAAGATGGGATCCATAGTACCGAACGCCGTCGTCTCCAATAAAGGCGATAGACAAGCCGCCGCGTGTGGCTGCGATATTCTCTGAGGGTGTCCACTCATCTTTAAAGCAGACGTAGTCCACAACGCCGTCTGTAACGGCCAGATAATCGTATCCAATAGGGCAGAAAATATCGGTGGCAGGATAATCGTGATGGACGGGGGAATAGGTCATGTTGAGGGTTGGGTGAACGGGAAAAACGTAATGAAGAGCAACCACGGATGCGGCCTCGCTTTCGATACAAAACAGAAGAAGAATTCCAGCTACATATTTAAAAATCATGCTATTAGTATGCCATAGATTTTGGGCAATCGGGATTAACAAAATAATACGGGCAGGCCTGGCAAACAGCAGGGTCGGGTGCAATAAAGTCTCGTTTTAGAACATGTTGAGGTAATTTCCTGAGCTGTTCAATCAGCGTTTTCCGCGTTTCCTTACAAAAGGAAAATACAACGGGTTTTTGAACTTGGGTAAAATACAACATGCCAACAATCTCCTCGGAAAGTCCTAAAACAAGCTCAAGCGCAATCGCATACAATGCCAATTGGTAATAATATTTTTGGCTATAGGCCATATACGTTGTAAGCGACACGGCATCTGTTTTGTAATCAATGATGTGCATGCGGCCCTCTATCTTTACGGCAGTATCCAAACGCCCATCCAATACCAAATTGCCGATATGCAATTGAAATGGGAATTCGTGAAGGGCATCTTTTGAGGAAGTGTAGGTATAAAAGGGTTGGGTCTTTAAATCAAGAATGGCGTGGCGGATAAACTGGGTATCGTGGCTGGAAAGAGTTCCGAGTTCATCCAAAATGGCGTCTGGGGACAGGTCTGGCCGGCGGTTTGCCAAGTGAAATGCCAGATGCACATCTGTCCCAATTGTTGCTCCGTGGACTGACTCGGAAACAAGCGGACTTTTAAGTGCAAATTCTTTGTTAGAGCTTAAGGCCTGAATTAAGGGAAATAGGGCTATCTTTTTAGGGCAAGATAATCCCGCTTCTGCTTGAGACACAGAAAGCCTCAAAATGCGGCGTTCCGAAAGAGGCTCCCGAACCGTGTGTAGCGTGGTAAGTATCAAGTCTGGCGCCACATCTCGTGTGTCTGACAGCAGTGGAATTTGGACGGGCGGGGCTGTGGGAATGCTTTCCAGTGTTGGAAAATAAGCTAAAGGGGCCGGATCATAAGTTTTTATAATAAAGTGTGCCGAGCCCTCTTCCAATGCCAATTGAGGCAATAAAAAATTAAAAAACGACAACGGAACCTTTTCGGTTTTAGTAGGTTTGGGCAATGTCCCACAAAATACCAGATGATCCCGAGCCCGCGTGCAGGCAACATAAAAAAGCCGTTTGCTTTCTTGCGCGCGATTGATGGCATCTCTTTCCAAAACCTCGCTGGCGATTTCAGAGGGTTCATCCGTTCCAATCGACAGCACAACTCCAGCAGCGTTAGAGACGGTGTTTCGGCCTCGTTTTTGCTGCATATCTCGCCCGCATTCACCTATAAGAACAATGGGGAATTCTAACCCTTTAGACGCATGAATCGTCATGACCTGTACGGCATTGATTGGGGTGCCTGCGGCTTGGCCTTCACTTTCATTTTCCTGCATGAGTTGGTGAAGCTGTTCCAAAAATAAAGCGTGGTTGCCTCGGCAATCATATTCTAGGGCCTCTACTTTATCTAAAAAGCTTTCCATGTCGTCTGTTTCGTCGGGGCGGTAAGCCTCCCAACGATTCGACTGGTCTAAAATCCAGCGCAAAATAGAGGAAATGGGCCGGAATGAGACATGCGATACCCAATCCGTTCCTGTTTTTGAAAGGATAATTAAATCTGAGGCGATAACGGCTGGGATGTTATCGGGCACCTGCCCTGTAGAAACAATGGCCTCAAATGCTTGAAAAGGAAGCATGCCAGGATAGGCCGTGCGCAGCCAATAAATATGATCGAAGGTATACCCAAGAAGGGGTGATGGGATAACTCGAACCCAGCTTAAAGGATCATAAGGTTGCATTAAGCAGGTAATCAGCTGATACAAATCCACAACACACTCTTTTTGATAAAGCCCTTGCTGTTTACTAAAGTGAACCGGAATCCCTGCTTTTGAAAAAAGTGCCCCAATTGTCTTAAATTTACGGGAACGGGACATCAAAATGCCGATATCGGAATAGGTATAAGTAGGATTTTCTCGTAAAAAATTTAAAATCCATGTGGCCATCGCTTGAAATTCCGCATTGGCCTGATCCGGCTCGGAAAAACAAATAAGCGACACCGAACCTGGGGTTTGCCGAGACGCTGTCAGCGGCGTATAAGGAATCCGATGCTCGGCTTCCGATTCAAAAACCGTATGAAAGAGGGTATTAACTGCAGATAAAACCGTGGAACAGGTCCGAAAATTCTCCGATAACCGTACAACGCGGGTATGCGGTGCTGCGAGAAAGGCGTTAAGAACCGTTAAAAATTGTTCGGCATTGGCTTGCCGAAATCCGTAAATAGATTGTTTAACGTCTCCTACAATCCCTAGGATATTTTTAGATTCAGAATTAAAAGGGTCGGACAATGCCTTAATCAATTCCCATTGTTTAGGGTCTGTGTCTTGAAACTCGTCAATCATGATGTGATGGATTTCCGACCGCGCCTCGGCCAGGCAGTCCTTGTTTTGAATGGAGGAGAAAGCCAAAGGGATTAAATCATCAAAGGTTAATAAGGAGCGGCTTTGTTTAAGCTGGATAAATAACGCGTTTGCCGCTTCAGCTATCGCAAAAAGGTTTTGAAAATAAGCGGCTTGCGGATCTTCCAATCGCTGTTGTGACGCACTGGCCCAGCGCACGGCTTCCTCAAAATGAGTCAGCGCCCAATGCACATGAGATTGGAAAACGGGTAAGGCCACGCGGGACAAACAATAATACAGTGCCGGGGAATGTGCGGCGGCTAAGGTTCGGATGGCTTTAGAAATGGCTTCCCGAACTAAAAATTGAGTTTGCGTCTGATCCAAAATAGAAAACTCAGGATCCACATTCAGATGTTTGGCGAACTGGCGAATAAGCTCGCCGCAAAACCCGTGAATGGTTGTAATTCGTGCCTGAGATAAGCCTCGCAATAACTTGTGCTGGGTGAAGGGGCTTAACGCGCCAGAATGCACCTGAGCCGACAACCTCTCCACTAACTCCGAAGCGGCGTCCTTTGTAAACGTAATCACGACAATATGGCGGGGCTCTGTCTGCGGATTGGCTTCCAATATCGATACATACCGTTGAATCAACACCGATGTTTTTCCCGAACCGGCTCCGGCCTCTACAAAGGTAGGGTAGCTAGGGTCTGTCGCCTGTAACTGTGAAGGTGTTAATTTAATTGTCATCAAAAGGCCCCATCAAATCGTTTTACGAAAGTACATGTCGCTTTATAATCACAAGAAAAACAATGCGCGCTTTTATCCGGCATATGGCCTAAAAACGGATACGGGACTTCACTAAATTTACCAGAAGTAATCTGCTGACTTAGTTCCTCAATATGCATTTTTAATCTTGCCAAATACCCATCGTCCACACGTTTAAGTGCGCGAATCCCTGGAAACATGGTCTTATCTGCATCCGCATGGGCATAGACAACTTTGTAGCTGCAGGTGGACGGATGGTTTACATGAAAGATAACGGCTCCGGCAACGGTGTATTGGGGATATTGGGCCGAAATCGCAGCCACGTATAAGGGTAATTGCAACGACTCGAACCGCTGAACTTCTGCAGCTGTTGCGGGGGTTTTTCCGGTTTTATAGTCCCAAACAACCAGCCATTTCTGATCCGTGTCGACCAAGGCAACGTCGATTACACCGCGTAATTGGGGCGTCCCTTCAATAACAAATTTAGATTCTAAGGCAATAGGAACCAAATGGGATGCATGTTCGGATCGTAATCGTTGCCAGTTTTCCAGCAAGCCGGGTT
>Ga0114968_10002145_pt1 | contig 15226 bp, 13 predicted proteins | sample M_130807_EF_Meta_FD_87020 | JGI IMG/M metagenome (GOLD analysis project Ga0114968, IMG submission 87020) | Freshwater microbial communities from Lake Montjoie, Canada to study carbon cycling - M_130807_EF_MetaG | ecosystem: Environmental > Aquatic > Freshwater > Lake | place: Lake Montjoie... | reverse complement strand
GACGGTTGACATCAGGAGCCAAAATTTCACGACCATCTGCCATCTTGTATACCTTGGGCTCGGGAACGGGCCAGCCGATTTGCACCGGACCGCCTTGCAAATGACCGTTATCCATGGGATAACCCTCGCGGTGGCCTTCGCGGACAAGGTAATAAATCAGACCGGCAAAAAATCCCCAGAACATGTAGAGCACGATTTGTGCAACATCTACATACTGCGTAATAGCGCCTGTTTCCATGGTCATTCTCCTTTAAAGAGCGCTTAGAAAAAGTTAGCCTGGCAGTTCTGCCAGACCGAATCGGGTGTCTTTGGGATCTCGTGGGGTCGGCTTGCGGCTGACCAACGGACCCAGAGCAATCAACACACTGAACAACATGTACATCTCGATGTGAAAAACCACGCTGTAACCAGTCACAGGCGAAACCAATGCTTCACCAAGCAAGCCTTGTTCTGCCAAATTGCCAACCAAGTCGCGGATCACGCCACCGGCAGCCATGGCCAAACCAGAGGCGGTGGCCTGCACTGCGCCCCAAGCGCCCAGCACCATACCCGCTTGTGCTTTGTCTGTCATTGCCATGGCAGTCAGCAACATACCGACTGCAAACAAGCCACCACCAAAACCGATAAAAGTGGCACCCGCTTGAAACAACAGCGCTGATTGCAAAGGCGCAGAAAAAATGATGCAAGCAAATGCGGGCAAGCCGATCAGCGCACCGATGGCCGCCAATCTGCATGCATCCATGCCGCGTGACAAAAAGCGGGCAGACAGCGCAAAAGCCAGCAATGCGCCTGCGGAGGTCATGGCAGTCAATGCACTGGTTAGGCTGACATCGAGTCCGAGTACCTGAGCGCCATACGGCTCAAGCACGATATCTTGCATACTGAAAGCGGCGGTGCCTAATCCCACGGTCCATAAAAACCGTTTCATACGAGGCAAGGCCATGAGTTGACGCCAGTTGTGAGAAAAACCATCAGGCTCGCGTTTTCCGCGTTTGCTGCTGCGCGCCTCTTGTTTCCACAAGGACACCAGATTGAGCGCGGCTACCATTACCGCGCAGCCCTGAACCACTTGGATCAATTTTTGGGGAGAAAAATCGCTAAGTAACAAACTGAGAGCGGCACTACCTGCGATCAAGCCTACCAATTGCATGGCGTACATCAGCGCCACCACACGTGGCCGCTTGTCTTCGGGCGACACATCGGAGGCCAATGCAAGACCAGCAGTTTGTGTGATTTGCATACCTGCACCGACACATAAAAACGCCATCGCAGCACCGAAACGGATGACCCACAAATAGCCATCGCGTGGGTTTGATAAACCTAACAATGCAAACGGCATGATTGCCAAACCGCCAAACATCAACAGCGTACCCATCCACATGTAAGGGATGCGGCGCAAGCCCAGTGCCGACGGGTGTGTATCACTGCGATAGCCAATCATGGCACGCAAGGGTGCAAACACAAGTGGCAACGCCACCGACAGCGCTACCCACCAGGCAGGCACTTCAAGTTCAATGATCATCACTCGGTTGAGCGTGCCCACCAGCAGTGCCATGGTCATGCCAATCGATAACTGGAACAGCGCAAGCCTGAATAAGCGACCCAGCGGCAGATCCGGCGAAGCCGCATCTGCAAACGGCACGTATTGCATCATGATGGATTTCATCCATGCCGGTGGGCGCATATGCAATTTCATGTTTGTACCCACTCCCAAGCTTGAGAGGTATAAAAACCGCTAGAGATGCGTTGCATGCGTAGGGGGCGCCATCCGAAGCTGCGCACAGCGCGTTCTATGTACACATGCAGGGTAGATTGGCGAACCGGTGCCAATTGAGGTGACCGGTCGGTACGCGGAAACAAGCGCCCCATGGCGTGTGCGGTGGCCAGCAAGGGTGAATGCGGCGCAAACGTGAACAGGATAGAAGTTCGGGTGCGTTTACTCAATGACTCCACCGCGTTGGCAATGTCTTGAGTCTCGTAATGGATGAGCGAATCCATGCAAACCACATGATCGAAATCGCCGTGTTCAGCCGACAGCATGTCACCCGATAAAAAAGTGATGCTGCCGCCTTTGGCGTTAAGTGCTGGATTGTTTAACAAGTCTTGGGCATGGCGTTCACGCGCCAAGTTCACCAGCGTGGGTGACAAATCGATAGCTACCACATGGGCGCCACGCTTCATGGCTTCTTGCGCTAACGCACCAGTGCCGCAACCTGCGTCAAGTAAACGCAAACCAGTCATGTCCTCGGGCAGCCAAGAGAGCAAGGTGTGGCGCATTTGGTCACGGCCACGGCGCACAGTGGCGCGAATGCGACCCACAGGCGCATTGGAGGTGAGTACCTCCCAAGCCTTGGCTGCGGTGCGATCGAAATAGGTTTCGATCTGGCCGCGACGCGCGACATAACTGGCGTGGTTCATCTCAATCAAATCCCAACAAATCAAAAATGTCCCGGTCTTTCATCGGAATGGAGGGCAGGGGATCGGCACCCGCCCACAAGGCTGCAGCCAGACGCAAGTATTCGTCCTGCACAGCTTTGACCGCTGGTGTGGGCTCGAGTTCAAACAAAGTGCATTTCTGCAAACGGCTTTTGCGGATTTCGTCCAGCATAGGGAAATGCGCCATGGTTTTAAGACCAGTGACCGCATTGAATTTATCGACCTGATCGGTGGCGTCACTGCGGTTGACGATGACGCCGCCTAGGCGCACGTTGTAGTTTTTCGATTTAGCGCCAATGGCTTGCACAATGCGGTTCATGGCAAAGATGGAATCGAAATCGTTGGCGGTGATGATGAGGGCGCGGTCTGCGTGCTGCAGTGGTGCGGCAAAACCGCCGCACACAACGTCACCAAGCACATCAAAAATGACGACATCGGTATCTTCAAGCAAATGATGCTCTTTCAACAGTTTGACAGTTTGACCCACCACATAACCGCCGCAACCCGTACCTGCTGGCGGGCCACCAGCCTCGACACACATGACGCCGTTGTAGCCGGGGAACACAAAGTCCTCAAGGCGCAACTCTTCGGCGTGAAAGTCAACCGTTTCCAAGGCGTCGATAACGGTAGGCACGAGCTTTTTGGTCAACGTGAACGTGGAATCGTGTTTGGGGTCGCAACCGATTTGCAGCACGCGTTTACCGAGTTTGCTGAACGCAACCGACAGGTTGGATGAGGTGGTGCTTTTGCCAATGCCGCCTTTGCCGTAAATGGCAAACACCTTGGCGTTGCCGATCTTGACGCTGGGGTCCATTTGCACTTGAACACTGCCTTCTCCATCGGGCGGACGCGGGCCGCGTGTGATGGCGCTGAGCGGAATGTTGGCGGTTTCAATCATGACATTTTTCCTGTTGGGACTTCATCTGCTGAAATGGGCTTTGGCTTCGTACATGGTTTCGACCGTGATTTGCGACACACCGCGTTCACGGGCAAACAACTCGGTATTTCGACGCGCTTTGCCGCGTACAAAAAACGGGATTTTTTTCAATTCTTTTTCGGCTTCTGGCGCCCAGTCGGTGGAGGCTGCGGCGCTGCCATTGGCAGTGCCGTTGTCTTGCGCCAAGTGAATTTGTTCAGCGTTGTTTGACGGTGTGAGTGGTAGCACCATGGATTTGGCTGGTGCACCGTGGCCTGACCCCAAATGAGAGGGCGCGGCACCATCGTGGAACTCGAAGTCTTCGCGGAACATGCCCAGCAAGTGTTCTTCCAGTCCCATCATGAGCGGGTGTACCCAGGTGTCGAACAACACATTGGCGCCTTCAAATCCCATTTGCGGTGCGTAGCGTGCAGGAAAATCTTGTACATGCATGGGCGCAGAAATGACGGTGCAAGGCACGCCCAGTCGCTTGGCTATGTGACGTTCCATTTGCGTGCCCAGCAGCAGCTCAGGCTGTAACGCTTTGACCTGGTCTTCAACTTCAAGGTAGTCGTCAGTGATGAGCGCTTCGATGCCGTACAACTTGGCTGCATCTCTGACTTCGCGTGCAAATTCGCGGCTGTACGTGCCCAAACCGACCACCTCAAATCCCATCTCTTGGTGCGCCACGCGCGCGGCGGCGATGGCGTGGGTGGCGTCGCCGAACACAAACACACGCTTTCCGGTCAGGTAAGTGGAGTCCACCGATTTGGCATACCAACGTGCACGTGAGCTACGCATGAAATCCTCGCGGGATTGCGTCGGGTCTGCCATGCCAGCGAGCTGTTGAACTTCAGCGATAAAGTCCAACGTGCCGTTCACGCCATAAGGAATGCACTGGGTGAAGGGCTGAGCGCAACTGCGTTGCAACCATTGCGCTGCGGTACGACCAAGCTCGGGATACAACACCACATTGAAATCGGCTTCGGGCAAGCGGCGAATGTCAGCCACACAAGCTTCCAGCGGCGCGACCACATTGACTTTGATACCGAGTTCTTCGAGCAAACCACGGATTTCTTTGACATCGTCGCGGTGTCTGAAACCCAGCGCGGTCGGTCCCAAGATATTGCAAACCGCTTGGCGGCCTTCGAGGGGTGTGCGGCTGTGACCAGCAGGCACCAGCGCACGCACCAAATGGTAAAAAGTTTCAGAAGCGCCCCAGTTTTCTTTGCGCTGGTAAGCCGGCAATTCGAGTGCCACGACAGGTATGGGTAGGTTCAATGCCAGCGCCAGACCACCTGGGTCGTCTTGAATCAGCTCGGCTGTGCATGAGGCGCCGACCAGCATGGCGTTGGGCTTGAAGCGTGCATGAGCCTCGCGCGCCGCATCTTTGAATAACTCGGCGGTGTCGCCGCCGAGGTCGCGTGCTTGGAATGTGGTGTAAGTGACTGGCGGGCGGCGTGGCAAACGCTCGATCATGGTGAACAACAAGTCAGCGTAGGTGTCGCCTTGTGGCGCATGCAACACGTAATGCACGTCCTTCATGGCTGTGGCCACACGCATGGCGCCAACGTGCGGCGGTCCTTCGTATGTCCAAAGTGTGAGTTGCATTTGAGTTGTTCCTCAGGCGGCGAGTTTGATGCGACGGCGCAGCGGTCTGCTGAACAATTCAGCCAGATCAGCGGCTTGCTCGTAGCCTTGGATGGGGGTGAAAACGAGCTCGATGGCCCATTTGGTGGCAAGGCCTTGAGCTTCCAGCGGGTTGGCCAAACCAAGACCGCAAACCACCAGATCGGGTGCTTCAGCGTGGCAACGATCCAGCTGGTTTTCCACATGCTGGCCTTCGGTGATGCGACTGCCTGGAGGCAACATGGCCAATTCTTCGGCCATCAATTTGCGGTGCAGATAAGGTGTGCCAATCTCTGACAATTGCATGCCCATTTCGCGGTGAAGAAAACGTGCCAATGGAATTTCAAGCTGTGAGTCGGGGAAGAAAAAGATTTTTTTGCCTTCCAACTGGCTGCGTATGCGTGCCAACGCCGCTTCTGCGCGTTGTCTGGCAGCACGGGTCACGTTGTCGAAAGTCTCTTGGCTCACATGGAACGCATTTGCCGCCGCTTGTAACCATGCGGTTGTTCCTTCCACGCCCAGCGGAAAGGGTGCGGATAAGCGCTTGGCACCGCGCGCCTCTAGCGCGAGTGTTGTATCGGGGAGAAATGGCTGAGCCAGTAAAAAAACCGTGTCAGCGCCTACCGCAGGCAGTTCGGTGCTGTTGCGTGGCGGGAAAAAGTCAACTTCTGCAATACCCATGTCTGTCAAAAGACGGCGCAACTGGTCTTCCACAATGTCTGCCAGCGTACCAACTACCATCAGACGGGGTTTGGCTTGGGCAGGCAAAGTGGGCAGTACCGGCACCATGGATTGCAGGCAGGTGTCTTCGCCTTGTGTGAACGTGGTTTCAATCCCGCTGCCCGAATAGTTGAGCACCCGCACACCCGGATTGAACTGGCGACTCAAGCGCTCGGCGGCACGGGATAGGTCAAGCTTGATCACCTCTGAAGGGCAGGAACCCACCAAAAACAAGGTCCGGATATCTGGGCGTCGCGACAACAATTTGTCGACCACTTTGTCGAGCTCGTCATTGCAGTCGGCCAGGCCTGCCAGGTCACGTTCGTCGATGATGGCCGTGCCAAAACGCGGCTCGGCAAAAATCATCACCCCAGCCGCCGACTGGATCAGGTGGGCACACGTGCGCGAGCCCACCACCAAGAAAAAAGCATCCTGAATCTTGCGGTGCAACCAGATGATGCCTGTCAGACCGCAAAATACTTCACGCTGACCGCGCTCCGTGGTCACCACCGGCGACTGGTCGCAACCGCTGCTGTCTGAACGAATGGGAATGACGGGCGTCATGCTGTTAATTCCTGATGCATGGCCAAGGTGGCACGCTCCTGAACCCTGGCTGCCCTCAGTTTGAGTAAAAATTGGCCGGCGTTGATGGCGTAAGCCGCATAGGCGGCGAGTGCCAGCCAAAGTTGTTGGTAAGTGTTCATGTTGCCGGTATACAAACTCCATAAATAGGCAGTATGCAAACCCAACACCAAAAAGCTGAATACATCCTCCCAAAAAAATGAGTGGGCGAACAACCATTTGTCAAACACCACCTTCTCCCAAATGGAGCCGGTCACCATGATGGCGTAGAGCACCATGGTTTTGAACACCACGGACCAAATGGCTGCAGTCTCACCCAGGCCGGTGACCATGAAGCGGGTGATCAGACAAACGCTGACGGCAAACACAATGAACTGGAAAGCCGCCAGAAAACCCTGTACCGGCGTCCAGATAGTGGCATCGCGGCGGGCGCGTTCCTCAGGTGTATATAAGCCGACGCTGATTGTCGGTGCGGTTGATTCAATCATGTCTCATGCTGGTCGATGTCCATGAATTGACTTTAGAGTCAGAACGTGAATGTGTCAACTTAAATTGACGTTATTTAAAGATGACATAAGCGGGGTTTTCCCTAGGTCTGCTGTGTCTAAAAACATTGACACTTTAGGGGTTTATTCGAATTAACGACAAGAAATGTATTGCGCGGGGGCTCTATTGGAAATCACCATCAATCAAGAAATCAATTTGCCTCTGCACCAAACCCTGGTTTCCCATGTCATTCCGCAATTGTTGGACACCGCAGTGAAAACCTATGCCAAGGCCTCATTACAGGGGCAGCACAGCGTTTTGCTGGGAAAAGCCTGTGTTTCCAACCATTCTGGCGCAGCCGAGGCCTATGCAAGAGGCTTGCTTGCCAAAGAATATGACATTGAAAGTCTGTTTTTAGACACTATTCCGCAAACCGCCCGCCTGTTTCATGATTGGTGGAACAATGACGAAATTGATTTCATTCAAGTCACCACGGGTATTTTTAGGTTGGAAGAGCTGGTTTACAGCCTGAGTTCCGAATTTGTCCTGGGTGGGCAAATGCAAACACCGGGCCGGCAGTTGAATGCCTTGCTGCTCAAGCCCGAGGGCTCTCACCATTCGCTGGGATTGTTGCTTTTGTCTCAGTATTTCAAGCGACATGGCTGGCATGTTTTCAGCGCCAATCAATTCACGGATGAGGACATGTCCAGTGCGGTCAAGTCGGAATGGGTGGATTTGATAGGGATTTCACTCTCCGAGGACCACCAGATTCCCTCGGTCAAAAAATTGATTGCGCGTTTACGAAAACAATCTGGCAATCCACAGGTTCAAGTCATGGTCGGGGGGCCTTTGCTAAGGTTATGCCCTGATTTGTCTCAATTATTAGGCGCTGATTTTGCCTGTTTAAGGGCCGATCAGGCACAATCACGGGCCAAACAGCATGTTCAAATGAACCTGTCTCTTGGAGATGTCAATTCTGGATGACGCCAAAATAGGTCTATCAAGTTGACAGCAAGCTTAGAATGCATTGAGTTTCAATATATATTTTCAAATAGCAAATAAACAGGTGTATCCAAATTAATAAAAACTCAACCTATTCAAATCATTCAAAGTGAAACCTATACCATTACCCCTAGACAAAATTGATGGTCTGCTCACAACGTTGTCGGATATTATTTTTGTGACTGATTTTCAGGGTGATATTCAAAGCATTCAGGTGAATGGCAGAGACCTCAAGCGTTTAGATTTGTCTACTTGGCAGGGAAAAAACATCCATTCTTTGGCAACCATTGACAGCCAAGACAAAGTCCAGCAGTTGCTAAGTGTGACTGCAGACGATACTTCCCACACATGGAGGCATGTCAATTTCGTCAGTCCTGACAATGTGGATATGCCCTTGCAGTTGTTGCCAGTTGTTTTTGCCCAAAGCCAGCAACTGTGGCTTTTTGGCCGAGATCTGAGTGGTGTATCGCAAATGCAGCGCCGTTTGGTGGAGTCGCATCAGTCCATGGAGCGTGACTACTTGCGTTTGCGCCACATGGAAGCACGCTACAGGCTGCTGTTTGATTCTGTGGCTGAGCCTATGCTGGTGGTGGATGTCACACAGCGTCGCGTCATGGAAGCCAACCATTCAGCCCAACTGGTCTTCAAGGATATTCTCAAGCGGTTGCCGGGCAGTGACGTTGCACAGTGCTTCGAAACTACATCCAGTGAGGCCTTGGATGCTTTGCTGCGGTCTGCTCAAACCTCGGGGCGCACAGAATCTGCGCGCGTTCGCAGTCTCAAGGCTGAACAGGACTGCATGTTGCACGTCTCCGTGTTTGTGCAAGAGGGGGGGCCACAGTTTTTGTTGCGTTTGCAGTCTTCATTTGTATCGTCGAGTTCGATGATGAAACGGCACAGCGAGCAATGGTTTAGCAGCGCGTTGGAAAATGCGCCCGTGGGTTTCATGGTGAGCGATCGCAACGGCGTCATTCTTGCTGCAAATTCAGAAATATGCGCCATGCTGGGCTTGAGCGTCAGCAGTCAATTGATTGGTAAAAATATCGAAGATTATTTAGAGCGGGGTCAGGTCGATCTGGGTGTGTTGCTCAACAATTTACGCCAGTCACGCACACTCAGGGGCTACGCCACCGAGTTACGCACGGTGGCAGGCGTGCAGCTGGCGGTAGAAATATCAGCTGTGACTTTGGGTGGCAATGAACCAGCGTATGGTTTTTTCATACGCGACATTCAGCTCGGCAGGGCTCGCGACAAAACGGCCACTTCAGGCATGGCCGACTCCGTCGAGCAGTTGTCTCAATTGGTGGGGCGAATGCCCATGAAAGATATTGTGGGTGAGACCAGCACCATGATCGAGCGCATGTGTATACAGGCAGCGCTGGCCTTGACCCATAACAACCGCGCATCTGCTGCCGAGATGCTGGGCTTATCCCGCCAGAGCCTTTACGTCAAATTGCATCGCTATGGCATGGTGTCAGAGACCGACTCAGAGTAAACCCTAGGAACCGACGAAAAGCGTCAACTTAGATTGACAATTAACGCTGTCAAACTAAAAATGGGGGTATGTCATTGCCCCAAGCGTCGGCTGTCTTACAGCTTCTCAAACCCGTCACATGGTTTCCTCCGATGTGGGCGTTTGCGTGTGGCGTGGTGTCTTCCGGTCAACCTTTGGCAGACCATGTGTGGCTGATATTCAGTGGCATCGTATTGGCTGGCCCTATGGTGTGTGCCACCAGTCAGGCAGTCAACGATTGGTATGACAGGCATGTAGATGCCATCAATGAACCGCAACGTCCCATTCCTTCAGGCCGAATACCAGGGTATTGGGGTTTGTATATCGCCATCATTTGGACGGTACTTTCATTGCTTTGGGCATGGCAATTGGGTGCTTGGGGATTCAAAGCGACCTTGTTGGCACTGTTACTGGCTTGGGGCTATAGCGCCCCGCCATTTCGCTTCAAGCAAGACGGCTGGCTGGGTAACGCTGCCTGTGGTCTGAGCTATGAGGGATTGGCTTGGATCACCGGCGCGGCCGTCGTGTCTGGGGGCGCTTTGCCAAACGCGCAGATTCTCACGCTGGCGCTTTTATACAGCTTGGCGGCACACGGCATCATGACCTTGAACGATTTCAAATCCATTGATGGTGACAAACAAATGGGTGTGTGGTCGCTGCCTGTGCAACTGGGTATCAAACGCGCTGGCGGCACTGCCTGTTGGGTCATGCTGCTACCGCAATTTGTGGTGGTTGCTTTGTTGCTTTACTGGTCCGACTGGTCTTATGCCTTGGCAGTTCTGCTACTGATCTATGCACAAATACCGTTAATGACTCGGTTCATGAAAGACCCTGTGAAACAAGCCCTGGGACTGAGTGCTTTGGGCGTGCCTTTGTTAGTGGCTGGCATGATGGTCAGCGCATTCGCCCTGCGCCATGCAAGTGGGCCCTTGGCATGAATACTTTGTTCGATTCAACCCTAAAGTCTGGAGAAGACCAATGAAAAATGACACGTATGACGTGGTTGTGGTGGGCGGTGGGCCAGCTGGTGCAACAGCGGCTGACGATCTGGTGTTGCAAGGACATAGGGTGTTATTGCTTGACCGTCAGGGCCGTATCAAACCCTGCGGTGGCGCCATACCGCCGCGATTGATCAAGGACTTTGATATTCCAGATGCGTTGTTGGTGGCAAAGGCTCGCGCTGCGCGCATGGTTTCTCCTAAGGACAAAAAAGTAGATATTCCTATTGAAGGTGGGTTTGTCGGCATGGTCAACCGCGACCAATTTGACGAATGGTTGCGTGTACGTGCGGAAACACACGGTGCTGTGCGTCAACGCGGTGTATTTGACAAACTCACGCGGGATGATGACGGTGTCAGTCGCGTGCATTTCACTGTACGCACTGACGATGGACTGAGCTTTGCGGCCAGTACACGCGGGCGTTGCATCATCGGCGCAGACGGTGCGAAATCGGAAGTAGCCAAGCAAGCAGTACCCGGCGCTGAAAAAACCAAATATGTGTTTGCGTACCATGAAATCGTACAAACCCCGGCTGACATGGTGCAAACAGACGCTGATCCTTCTCGTTGTGACGTGTATTACCGGGGCAGTTTGTCTCCCGATTTTTACGGCTGGGTATTCCCGCACGGAGACACCATGAGTGTCGGCACCGGCAGTGCCGACAAAGGCTTTTCATTGCGTGGTGCTGTCGGACGGTTGCGCGACGCGGCGGGTTTGCAAAACGCCACTGTCTTGCGACGCGAGGGTGCGCCGCTGCCGATGAAACCTTTGCCGCGTTGGGACAATGGCCGCGATGTGGTGCTGGCGGGAGATGCCGCCGGTGTGGTTGCTCCAGCCTCAGGTGAGGGTATTTATTACGCCATGTTGGGCGGGCGCTTAGCAGCTGAAGCGGCCCATGAAATGCTCACCACAGGAAACACGAAGGCGTTGAAATTGGCCCGTAAGCGTTTCATGCGCGAGCACGGTACGGTGTTTCTGGTGTTGGGCATCATGCAGTACTTCTGGTATAGCACGGATAAAAGGCGTGAGAGTTTTGTCAAAATGTGCGAGGACAAGGACGTGCAAAAACTGACTTTTGATTCGTACATGAATAAAAAATTGGAGCGTAAAAAACCCATGGCGCATGTCAAAATTTTCTTCAAAGACATGGCGCACTTGATGGGCATGGCCAAAACTTGAACGTGTGTTCAATCAACGTCTGATGAGGCAGTCTCATCAGGCGTTTTCCTAGACAGTCAGTTTTTATTTATAGACTGCGATTGGGTTTGTACACAGCCAGAATCCCACGGATAAGGCCTATCACCAGTAATACGCCAGTGATGTCTCCTACAAACATGATGAGCATGCCATCCATCATATTGATCGTCATTTGGTTCCAGTAAAGCACCAGCTGATTAAAGGCGGTATTGAGCCCAGAAAACAGCAAACCCATGATGAGCAAAATTTTCCAGTTGAGATCTGCCAGGTCATGACGGATCAAACCCTGGTCCCTGAAGAATTTCGTCGCCAGTAAAGGCGCACAAGCATTGGCCAGCGCCAACTCTATAGACAATGGAACCATGCCCTTGAAATAAAAAACAAGCGCGGCAAGCAAAGACACAGTGAAGATACTCAATGCCCCGATGAAACCGAATACCAGCACGAATAAAAATTTAAAACCACTGGGCAGGTGTACCAAATGTGCGCCAGGGGCCAGCAGCAAGGGTGCGGTCAATAGATTGTTAAGTGTGTAAATGCTGGCAAATACCAACGTCACAGCAACATAAGTGACTGCTTTGTTATTCCAAAAAACATGAGCATTCATCCGTTCAATATGTGCACAGATTTCATGGCTTGTGACAGTCGGGCGAAATACATTTCCCCTTTTTTGGTCAGCGCCATATATTTGGTTCGTCTGTTGTTACCAATAAAAATGGGGTGAACCAATTCTGCCTGTAAAAGAATATTGAGTTTGCGGTGCAAAGTTGCTGGTGAGCCCAAATTTTTCAGCCCCATGACCTCAGAAACGGTCATCAGTTTTTCATTGGCGACACCCATGGCAATTTCATCCAGAATCAATTTGCTAGTGAAATCAAGTTGCTCAATTTCAACAGAGGGTTCTAGTGCTTTGACAAAATTTAAAAAATTGATGTAGTAGTTATTTTTCATTTTTTCTCGCTTGATGAAGTCATCTTAAACCAGATTAAATGACTTATTTACTGAAGAATCATTCAACGCTCTTCAATTTAAGACCATTTTTAAAATTTGTAAATGACAAAAGTCAACAGTTTGTATCGGCGCTTCTTCATGGACCAAGTGCCCGTATCCTGCCCAATGCACGCATTGAGCGTCATCCAATAACGTCAAAGCTTGGTTGGCTTGTTCGGGCGGGACGGTGATGTCATTGTCACCAATAAGCATGCGCACCGGACAATGCAATTGTTTCAGTTTGTGTTCGCCAAGAGACAAATCCCACGCTGCCATCATCTTCAATGCGCCTTGTGCATGCGATGGGCTGGCAACCAATTGGGCGTACAAGTCTTTGCCTCGTTGATCCAATTGGGAGCCTGTACTTTGCAGTAATTTGTCGAGCATGCCGACGCTGCTGGCCTGACGTGCAAACCAATGTGGCACCAGACGGGACATGGCCAATAACTTGGCCGCAGGCGGAAAAAGTAAACCAGCCCATCCCGGCAGTGGCAGCCAAGCTGGGTTGATGCCTATCAATACCCCTGGTTTCAATTGCTGGTCCAGCACCATTTGCGCGGCAATCGCTGCGCCAGCCGAATGGCCGATGAATGCATCTACAGGCCATTTCAAATGCGTTAACAAGTGGCCTATGCTGTGGGCCATGCCAGGCAAAGACATGCCCTCATTGTTTGCCAAACTGCTGAAGCCGTGTCCCGGCAAATCGATAGCCAACACTTGGGCCTTTTCTGCCAATGGTAAAAAGAGGTCGCGCCAGGTGTGAGAAGACGCACCGGTACCGTGAAGCAACAGCAAACGAGGTCCTCGCGTACCCGCTTGTTGCACATGCCAGCGAACCCCTGCAGCCTCCACAAACTTGCTGAATGTGGCGTTCGGCCAGTCATGGCGGTGTAATTCCCAGTCCATTGCAATCAACTTGAGGCAGGGTTGCGCCAAACGGGTGTGGTTGACGGTGCGGTTTGCTTTTGCCACATGGGTGTGGACTGGGCTGACGTGGACGCTAGGGGTTTACCGGTTTGGGCGGCATTCACCGCTTGTGCCATTCGGTTGCCGTTGGCCAGCGGCAGCGGCACGTAGCGGGCGCCCATTTCCTTGGCCAATTGCTGAGCCTGCGGGTCGGGCCGGGCGCTGGTATCGAGCCAGATGGCGGGAAGCCCATGACCCCGCCAAAGACGTGCCAAAGTGAGCGCATCCTCTAGCGCTTGAGCCCGCCCGCCTTGACCTTGCAGACTTATGTTCGGGCGTCCGTCGGACAACATCACCAAGCTGGGAGAATGCCCTAGCCGTTGTTCCGCTAACGCCACTTGCAGGCTTTGTTCAATGGCTTTGGCCAATGGCGTACCGCCACCGCCGGGCAGACCAGAGAGGCTGCGTTTGGCGCGTACCAAGGATTTGGACGGCGGTAACAACACCTCGGCGGTGGTTCCGCGAAAGGCTATGACGCACACTTGATCGCGTCTGGCATAAGACTGTGCCAGCAACAACTCTACCGCTCCCTTGGCTTCTGCCAACCGGTGCAGTGCCGCAGAACCGGATGCGTCAATAGCGAAGATGAGGCAGGTGGGGCTGTGTTCGGCAAAGCGGTGCACATGAAAATCCTCGGTGCGAATCGCCAGTCTGACGTTGGTATGGGCGGGCAGTCGACGCAATTTTTGTCTTGGTACTGCGGCGTTCAGCGTGGCCAACACATGCAAGCGCGCGCCTTGGCGCGGGTTGCCTGCCCGTGGCGGCATTGGAGTACCGCGCAAAAAACTCATCTTGCGGTCTCCACTGCGCCCCTGTCCGCGACTGGCGAGGGCGGGTTTGTAACCCTGGGCCAGTTGTGCCAGCACATCTGCAGGCAGGCAGGCCATCGCGGCTTCAAGCATCATCTCGGCCATATGCTGTGGGTCAACTTCGGGCTCGTCCAGTTCTTTTGCAGGCGGTTCTGAATCTTGCTGCTGATCGGGCGGCGGCGGATCTTCAGGCGGGTTGGTTTGCTCTGGGGGGGCAGGGGGAGGCTGCTCTTGCTGGGCATCCTCAGGTGGCGGCGGCAGGCGGGTGGCGCGTGGCGTGATCACTAAACGGGCGGCGCGACCGAGGTCCTCGTCTTCGAGCACATCACAGCCGCGCAAAGCAGCCATGATTTTCGCCAATTTGATGGCTGCCAAGGGCGCGCGCAAGCTGTCTACACCCAAAGCTATGGCGGTTTGGCACATGGCTTGGACTTGCAAATCGCTGACGGGCATGTTCTTGGCATGCGCACGCAAGGCCTCCAAATCGAGCGCAGGCAAGGTGTCCAATACCATCCGGGTTTCCTCAGATTCGCCACCCGAGCGGCCCATGGAACGCAAATCCAGCCATACCCCCAAGCGCTCTTGCAAACCGCCGGTCATCGGCGGTTCGTCATCCAAGGCCTCGTCCAAAGCAGCCACGCCTATGAAAGTGTCTTGCGTCATGCCGCTGCTGCCTAGAGTTACCTGCCCTTGGTCCAGCACCTGACCCAAAATGGCGGCGGTGTCGTTGGGCAGTCGCTCGGCCATGGGCAACATCAACACAGTGGGGGTAGTTTGCAGCAGCAATCCGGCCTGGTAAACGGCTCGCCCAGCGTTCAATGTGGCACCCAAGTCAAGCCCGCCGAGCAAGCGCTCGGTGTCGGCATGGCCAGGCAGTCTTCTGATCAACGGATGCAAATGTGTCAGTTCTGCCAACCACTGGTCACGAACCGGCCCGTGCGGCGCACGCACCCAAATTCCGCGCAGGCCAGCCGGATCGAT
>Ga0114968_10002144_pt1 | contig 15226 bp, 10 predicted proteins | sample M_130807_EF_Meta_FD_87020 | JGI IMG/M metagenome (GOLD analysis project Ga0114968, IMG submission 87020) | Freshwater microbial communities from Lake Montjoie, Canada to study carbon cycling - M_130807_EF_MetaG | ecosystem: Environmental > Aquatic > Freshwater > Lake | place: Lake Montjoie... | reverse complement strand
GTAGTAGCGCAGCCACTCCGGGTTCATGCCCAGGCTCAGGTATTTGAGCGGGTCCAGGCCAGTGCCGCGGCTTTTGCTCATCTTCTCGCCGTTGTTGACGGTCAAAAAGCCATGGACGAACACATTGTTAGGCGCTTTGCGGCCGCTGAAATGCAGCATGGCCGGCCAGAACAAGGTGTGGAAGGTGACGATGTCTTTGCCAATAAAGTGGTATTGCTCCAAATCAGGCTGGGCCAGGTAGGCGGCGTAGTCTTGGCCGCGTTTTTCCAGCAGGTTTTTCAGCGACGCCAAATAACCCACTGGCGCGTCCAGCCAGACGTAGAAATACTTGCCCGGCGCGTCGGGGATTTCGATGCCGAAGTAGGGCGCATCCCGGCTGATATCCCAGTCGCCCAGGCCTTCGCTGGTGCTGCCGTCGGGGTTGGTGCGCACGCTGAACCACTCTTTGACCTTGTTGGCCACTTCGGGCTGCAACTTGCCGTCTTGCGTCCAGTTTTGCAAAAACTCCACGCAGCGCGGGTCTGACAGTTTGAAAAAGAAATGCTCGGAGCTTTTCAGTTCAGGCCGCACGCCCGAGAGCACCGACACCGGGTCGATCAGGTCGGTAGGCGCATACACCGCGCCGCAGACTTCGCAGTTGTCTCCGTACTGGTCTTTGGCGTGGCACTTGGGGCACTCGCCTTTAATAAAACGGTCCGGCAAAAACATGTTTTTGGCCGGGTCAAAGAACTGCTCAATGGTTTTACGCTCTATCAGCGAGCCGCCGGCGCTGGCCGGGATGTCGCGCAGGTCGCGGTAAATCTGGCGCGCCAGTTCGTGGTTTTCCGGGGCATCGGTGCTGTGCCAGTTGTCAAAGCTGATGTGAAAGCCGTCCAGATAGGGTTTGCGCCCGGCGGCGATGTCGGCGACGAACTGCTGCGGGCTTTTGCCGGCTTTTTCGGCGGCGATCATGATGGGCGCACCGTGCGTGTCGTCGGCACAAACAAAATTCACCTGGTGGCCCTGCATGCGCTGAAAACGCACCCAAATGTCAGCCTGGATGTACTCCATGATGTGGCCGATATGGAAATTGCCGTTGGCGTAGGGCAGGGCGGTGGTAACAAATAGTTGGCGCGGCATGGTGGCGGGGCGGCGAACGAGGCCGCCCGTACGGGGGAAAAGGGGTAGATTTTAGTCCGCCCAGCCAAAAAACCGGCAAACCGCCGCCCGCTGCGCCAGCGCGTCGGTCCGGCCCAAGGCCATCAATTCGCGGGTGTAGGCCTGCTCAAAGAGCAGGTAGCTGGCCAGCGCGGCACCCTTGGCGTCCTGGGCGGAGGTAGAAATGCCGACGCCGCCCAGCAGGCTGCGCACCGCAATGGGCAGTGCGCCGATATGGCGGCTGGCGATCTCGTCCAGGCGCTCGCTGGGCGCGATCACCAGCACCTGCACTGGCCGCAAGGCGCTGTCGGCGCGCGCCTGCGCCGGCACCAAGGCGATGGTTTGGTTGATGCGCTGCATGCGCTCGACGTCCACCGCCAGTGCGTCCAAAAAGATACTGGACATCGCATGCCCGGCGATTTGCGCCAGCGAGGGATAGGCGGGCGTCGGACCGGACTGGGCCACATGCGGCTCGTGCATACGGCCCGCGCCTATGACCAAGATGCGGGCCGCGCCCAGCCGAATGGCTGGTGAAAGTGGGGCGCTTTGGCGCATCGAGCCGTCGCCGAAGTACTCGTGGTGATGGTGCAGAGCCAGCGATTTGGCGGGAAAGATGAAAGGGATGGCCGCCGATGCCATCAAATGCGTGTGGGTGATGGCCGCGCGCACCCCAAAGCGTTGCGAGCGCTGCCAAGGCCGAAGGCTGCGCAGGCCTTGGAAGAAGGTCACGTGCTGCCCGCTGGTGTAGCTCGATGCGCTAATGGCCAGGCCCTTCAGATGCCCTTTGCGCAGCAAATACGGTAGGCGTTGCAAAGGTACCAACTCCTGCAGCATGCGCTGTAGCGGCGCGTTGTCCAGCAAAGAGCGCGGTTTGATGCGCCACCAGCGCGCCAAGAGCCAGCCCAGCGACAAAAGTCCGAGCCAGCGCGCCCCGGCGCGCAGCATGCTCAGGCCGCTGACCTGGTAGACCTGCTCGGCGTGCATGTCCTCCCACACCCGGGCAATCTGCGCCACGGCCTGGTCGAAGTCGTCGGCGCCACAGGCCAGCGCCGCCGCGTTGAGCGCCCCTGCTGAGGTGCCGCTCAGTATGGGAAAGGGGTTGGGCCCTAGCGCCTGCCCGCAGTCGCGTCGAATCATGGCGATGGCCTGCAGCACCCCCACCTGGTAGGCCGCACGCGCACCCCCGCCGCTCAAGACCAGCGCGGTGTCGCCGGCAACGGGCCTGGCCAAAGGGGTTTTGTCGCTCATGGCGGGCATGGTAACCACCGCGACATGGCCCTGCAATCCGTATGCGCGGCGGGCTTGGCTAGACTCGCTCTCTTTGCGGAGATTGCAATGGCAGTGACAGAACAGGCTTTGTTGGAAGCCCTCAAACAGGTGGTGGACCCGCTGACGGGCACCGATTTCGTATCAACCAAGGCCGTGCGCAAGGTTCAAATCAGCCCCGAGCTGGTGCGTTTTGAGCTGGAACTGGGCTACCCGGCCAAGAGCCTCGAAGAGGGTTTGCGCGCTGCTTTGTTGGCGGCCACCCACACCGTGCCCGGTGTCGTGGCGGTGCAGGTCGATATCCACACCAAGATCGTGGCGCATGCGGTGCAACGGGGCGTGCAGCTGCTGCCCGGCGTGAAAAACATCGTCGCCGTCGCCTCGGGCAAGGGCGGCGTGGGCAAAAGCACCACCGCCGTGAACCTGGCCCTGGCCCTGGCGGCCGAGGGCGCGCGGGTGGGCTTGCTGGACGCGGACATTTACGGCCCCAGCGTGCCCATGATGATGGGCATCAGCGGCAAACCGGCTAGCGCCGACGGCAAAACCATGGAGCCGCTGGAGAACTATGGCGTGCAGGTCATGTCGATCGGATTTTTGGTCGCCGCCGACGAGGCCATGATCTGGCGCGGCCCCATGGCCACCCAGGCGCTGGAACAGTTGCTGCGCCAAACCAATTGGAAAGACCTCGATTACCTGGTCGTTGACATGCCCCCGGGCACCGGCGACATCCAGCTCACCTTGAGTCAGCGCGTGCCCATGACTGGCGCAGTCATCGTCACCACGCCGCAAGACATCGCCCTCCTGGACGTCAAAAAAGGCATCCGTATGTTCGAAAAAGTCGGTGTGCCGATTTTGGGTATTGTGGAAAACATGGCCGTCCATGTCTGCAGCAACTGCCAGCACGTGGAGCACATCTTTGGCGCTGACGGTGGGCGCAAACTGGCCCAGGACTACCAGGCCGACTACCTGGGCGCTTTGCCCCTTGCCATGCAGATCCGCTTGCAGGCTGACAGCGGCACGCCCACCATGGTGGCCGACCCGCAAGGGGCCGTGGCAGCGATATACCGCGACGTAGCTCTGAAATTGGCAGTGGCCATTGCGGCGAAAAACAAAGATTTTTCGGGCAAGTTCCCTTCGATCAAGATTTCCAAAGACACCTAACTATTTAGTTTGATATGCAATCCGCTGGTGCGTCCCGGAGTCGGCACTATCAGCCTCGCTATCTTGTTGGTGGCATGGCTTTCAATCGAGCGGGTTCCGGCATGGTGCCGATACCGCACTTCTGGGCTTATCGACCGGTAGGGGTGTGTAACAATGAAACTATGCTCCTCGGCTTTGCTCGTTACTTCCTTCTAAGGCGCGACAGGTCGCCAATGGCCATGGTGAGGCGACGGCCTGGAGGTCTGCTTTGAATCTACTTCCCAGCCTGCGTTATCTGGTGGCGTTGAATGAGCACCGTCATTTCGGGCGAGCGGCGCAGGCCTGCCATATCACGCAACCGGCGCTGTCCAATGCTTTGCGCGCGCTAGAGCAAGAGTTTGCTGCGGTCATCGTCAAGCGCGAGCGCAATTACGTGGGCTTCACGGCTGAGGGCGAACTTATTTTGGCTTCGGCGCAGCGCATGCTGCACGAGCATGCTTTGTTGCAAGAGTCGCTCAAAGGCGATGCCCTCGCGCCCCACGGCCCGCTGCGAATCGGGGCGGTGCCCACGGCGGTGCCGGTCGCGGCACGTTTTGCCGCGATGTTGCAGGCGCGGCAAAACGGTATTCGACCCATCGTCTTATCGCTGAGCTCTGCCGAATTGGAAAAAGGCCTGGAGACTTTGTCGCTGGACCTGGCCATGGGTTATGTTGAACGCATGGATGCCCGCAGCGCACGCCTGAGCGCGTTGGAACAATACACAGAACATTATTTCTTGTTGCGCCGTGTCGACAATCCGCAAACCGACGGTCTGCGCATTGGTCAAGCGCTGACTTGGCAGCAGGCAGGTCAATTCCCCTTGTGCCTGTTAACCCCAGAAATGCACAACCGCACGATAGTCGATGCTGCTTTTCGACAGGCAGGCGTACAGGTGGTTCCTGCTATGGAGACCAACTCGATCCTGGCCATGGCACTTTGCGTGGTGCAAGGCAATATGTGCGGTATTATTCCCGGTGCACTTGTCGGGGCTGTGCGCAGCGACCGCCTGCTCGAGGCATTGCCCTTGGTTGAGCCCGAAGTACGCACACCGATCGGCTTCATGTTCAATGCCCAGGTGCGCCCTTCGCGTGCCCAACAAGCAGCCATGGAACTCGCACGCGATAGCCAATGGTTGCAACATGCGGCTTTGCACAGCGGCATGCTCACTTCGCCCAAAGCGGGATCGGCCTAGGTACCTAGCGCTGCGCAGGTACTTTCAAGGTATGAAAAAGTGTCATTCCCTAGGTTCATAAGCAAAGCGCATCCAAAGGCTTAGTTCTGGTGGCCTTAGGCTACAGCCAGCGCTTTCGTCGCCGGTAGGACTTCATGCCACGAAAGCTCTTACGGCCCTCATTGGATACGCCCAGATAGAACTCTTTGACGTCCGCATTTTCAGCCAATGACTTGGCCGTGCCATCCATCATGACCCGGCCGCTTTCTAGGATGTAGCCGTAGTCTGCGTACTTCAGAGCCACATTGGTGTTTTGTTCAGCCAGCAAAATACTGACGCCTTCTTTTTGGTTGAGCTCTCGAACGATTTCGAAGATTTCCGCAACGATTTGAGGCGCCAAGCCCATTGACGGTTCGTCCAATAGCAACATACTGGGCTTGGCCATCATGGCGCGTCCGATGGCGACCATTTGCTGTTCACCACCCGAGGTGTATCCAGCTAAGCTGGTACGTCGTGTTTTCAGGCGAGGAAAGTAGTCGTAAATCCTCTCGAGTTCCTGGCGTACCTGTGCATGTTTGATCGGGCGCGCGTAGGCGCCAGTGATGAGATTGTCTTCCACGCTCAGGTGACCGAAGCAGTGCCGACCCTCCATGACCTGGACCATACCCATGTCGACCATTTCGCCTGGCGCAAGCCCCTCCGTGCGTTTGCCCCGGAACTCGATAGAGCCTTTGGTTACCTCGCCTCGCTCTGAGGCTAGCAACGTTGAAACCGATTTGAGCGTAGTGCTTTTGCCAGCACCGTTGGCCCCGAGTAAAGCGACTATCTTCCCTTGGGGTACGACAAACGAGACGCCGCGCAAAACCAATATCACGTGATCGTAGATGACCTCGATATTTTTAACCGACAAGATAGGCGGCGCCGAAGCCAAAGGCTCGGCGACGCTACTTGTCTCTAAAGCTGTAATTGGGCTCACGAGCATTTGCGCGGCGTGATCTTGTTTTCGCCCGCATACTTGGCGGCTGAATCTTCAATCAGCTTGCGTATAAAGGCCGGATCAGGCGCGCCTGTCCAATCAGTCACTAGAGTGAACTTGGTACCGTCCCATTGCATGACGCGAAAGCGCTCAGAACCATCGTGCTTTTTACAGGACATCTTGAAGGGCCCCGACATACCTTGAATTCCGATTTCTTTGAGCTTCGCATCGGTGATATCCAGCGCCTCGTAGCCATCACGAAATTCTGGACCGGTCACCGTCTTGCCCACTTTCTTATGAATGCGCTGGGCATTCTTCAAGGCCTCAATCCACATAGCCGCTGCGCCTACACCGCGGTTGTAATAGACTGAGCCAATGCGTTCACGGTCCTGCAAATTTCCTTTGCCCGCACCGTAGACGACCTTCTCGATATCCTGAATCAAGGGGAACTTGCCTGGCACTGCATTTGCGGTGACGTAAGTACCCTTGGCAGCGTCGCCAGCAGGGACCATGTCCTCCTCAGCACCACCGAAGGAAACGTAGACCATGCGGTTGCGCGGAAAACCTACGCGCGCTGCATTGGTGATGGCGGTCGAGTTCATGCCTGAGCCTGCGCCCCAAAAAGTTACCCAATCGGCTTTTTCTCGGCGAATCTGTAGCCACTGCGATTGTTGCTCTAGGCCTGGCGGCGGGACAGGTATCTCGATCAGATTCACACCCCATTGCTTAGTGATCTCGCGCATCGCGGGCAGGGGCTCGCGCCCAAAGGCGCTATCGATATGCAGGTGCACTACGGTTTTGCCCTTCATCTTGTCGATGCCGCCTTCTTGCTGTGCCATGAAGGCAAGCTGCACCGCGACTTGTCCCCAATAGTGGCCAGCGGCATTAAAGACCCAAGGCCAGACGGTCCCGTCGGCCGCATCGGTACGACCGTAGCCATATTGCGCCAGCACCACATTGTCCGGCTCCATGCGGTTAATGACCGCGTAGGCGCCTGGCGTACCCAGCGTATCAAAGACAACCATCTTTTGGGTACCTTTGTTCAATAGGCGCTGATAGCACTCCACCGTCCGTGCAGCGTTGTATTCCGTCTCGCACTCTTCCCAGGTCATTTTGACGCCGCCCACGCCGCCGAATTTCATATTCACGTAGTTCAGGTAGTCGATGATGCCCCCGTAATAGCCCGTACCCATGGCAGAGTAGGGCCCTACGCGACTGCTTGGTATACCGAAATACTGTTCCTGGCCTTCGGCCATGACAACGGTAGGGCTTGCGCTCGCCAATGCAAGTCCAGCGACGGCTAGGCCGCGCAAGAGTACGCGGCGAAATGTTTGGTAATTCATTTGCATGTCTCCTTGTAAACAGGTGTTGAAAATCATCAATACTTGAACGGCCACAAACGCAACCGCTCCTTCGTGACCTGCCACATACGGGCCAGACCAAGGGGCTCGAAGATCAAAAACACAATGATCAAGACTCCGAAAATGACCTGCTCCAGCGCAGACGTAATGGTTGCGTCCACCGCGCGACCCAGGATGGCGTGGAACATAATATTCAGGAAAATGGGCAACAGCAGAATGAACGCCGAGCCAAGGAAGGGCCCCAATATGGTGCCCAGTCCACCAATGATCACCATAAAGAGTATTCGAAATGACAGTTCGATGCTGAAGGTTGCAGGCTCAACCGTTTGCAGGTAGGCAAACAAAAACAGCGCGCCGCCAACGCCGCAATAAAAGGAACTGATTGCGAAGGCTCGCAATTTGGTTTTCAGCAGCGAGAGGCCCATCGCCTCGGCGGCTACGTCCATGTCGCGCACCGCCATCCATCCGCGACCAATGCTGCCCTGTGCCATATTGGCTGCCAACAAAGCCATCACCCCGACGATCATGAACACCACTACGTACTTCTCTGCTGGTGACGCCATGGTGTGACCGAAAATAACGATCGCTTGGGCGTTGATAATGCCCGAGGTGTCGTAGTTTTTGAACCAGCCGAATTTGTCCAAAGCCCATACTATGAAGAACTGGGATGCAAGCGTCGCCACTGCCAGATAGAGTCCGCGTATACGAAGGCTGGGTAAGCCAAATAGGATACCGATGACTGCCGCAATCAGTCCAGATAGGATCACTGCGGCGATAAAAGGTATTGCCGGTACACGCAAAATCAAGTTGTAGCACGCAAACGCGCCAGCCGCCATGAAGCCGGCTGATCCAAGCGATAGCTGCCCCGCATAGCCCATCAGGATGTTTTGGCCCAGCGCTACCAGTGCAAGCACCAGCCAGGGGATCATGATCGCGCTGATCCAGTAATCACTGGCCCACAGCGGGGTCGCTACCAAGCCGACAGCCATCAGAACCAGCATGCCTACTTTGTCTTGCCGAAGGGGAAGCAATTGCCTGTCTTGGCCGTAACTGCTCGCGTACTGACCGGCTTCTCTGTAAAACATAATGTTGATTGCCCGTGGATATTTTTGTTAGACGCGTCGAATAATTTTTTCGCCGAATAAACCCTCAGGGCGCACCAGCAGAAACAAGACCGCCAGCACATAGGGCAACCATCCCTCAATTCCCCCGCCTACAAAAGGCCCGAGGTAGACCTCGGCCAATTTCTCAGCGGCACCAACAATCAGGCCTCCGACAATCACGCCAGGCACGGAAGTGAAGCCACCGATGATGAGCACCGGCATGGCCTTCAAGGCCACGCCGACCAGCGCAAATTGCACACCACTGCGTGCGCCCCACATCATCCCTGCCACTAGCGCGACCACGCCGGCAGTAGCCCAGACCACGACCAAGATATGGCGCAAGGGAATGCCAATAGACAGTGCGGCCGCGTTATCGTCGGCCACCGCCCGCAGGCCGCGCCCGACCTTGGTTTTGGAAAATATCAGGGAAAGAACGGCAACCATGATGCCCGCCACCAATCCGGCCGACACATCCAGTTGGCTCACGAGGATGTCTGTTTTATCTGCGATCCACTCCATGGGCTGATCCGCGATGCCAAGGTCCAGACGCCGCACTTTGACTCCCCATGCCAACTGGGCGACGCCTTCGATGACAAAGGCTAACCCGATGGTGGCCATTAGCAGGGTGTCCTCGCTTTGCCCTACCAGCGGCCGAAGTACGAGGCGCTCGGTCAATACGCCGACAGCTACCATTAAGGCCATCGTTACGGGCAGCGCGAGCCAGAAATTGAGTCCCAACTCCGTAAACCCGACAAAGGAGAGCACGGCAAAAAACACCATCGCCCCTTGTGCGAAATTGAACACGGCCGAGGCCTTGTAAATCAGAACGAAACCAAGCGCGACCAGCGAGTACATCAGCCCCGATAGGAGTCCGCCAACCAGCACTTCAAAGAAAAAGTTCATCCCTTTAGCCCTTTAGTCTGCGACGCCCAAATAGGCTTTAATTACTTCGGGATTGGACCGCACCTCATCGGGCGGGCCGTCGCCAATTTTTTTGCCATAGTCCAGCACCACCACGCGGTCTGACAGGTCCATCACGACGCCCATGTCGTGTTCGATTAAGACAACCGTGGTACCGAAGTGGTCATTGACGTCTAGGATGAAGCGGCACATGTCCTGTTTTTCCTCGATGTTCATCCCGGCCATAGGTTCGTCAAGCAGCAAAATTTTTGGCTCTGCTGCGAGTGCACGCCCTAGTTCCACACGCTTTTGCAAACCATAGGGAAGACGCTTGACCGGCGTTTTGCGGATGTGCTCAATCTGAAGGAACTCAATGATGTGCTCTACTTTTTCACGATTTTCGGTTTCTTCTTTGCGCGCACGAGGCAATTGCAAGGCGATTTCAAGAAAGTTCGCGTGTTCCCGCAAGCTACAACCCGCCATGATGTTGTCCAGTACGGTCATACCCTTGAAAAGCGCGATGTTTTGGAAGGTGCGCGATATCCCAATTTGTGCCGCGCGGTTGGGCGTCATCTCCGTGAGCAACTCCCCTCGCAATTTGATCGTGCCCTCTTGCGGCCTGTAGACACCGTTGATGACGTTGAGCATGGAACTTTTCCCAGCGCCATTGGGACCAATGATGGCCCGGATCTCGTGCTCCAGCACATTGAACGATATGTTCGTCAGTGCTTTGACGCCCCCAAAACGAAGCGACACGCCGTCGAGTTCAAGAATCGGAGCGCCTATAGAAAACCCACGCTTTGGCGCATCGGGCGAAGAAGTGTCCTGAGGGTGCATGGAAGCGTTCATGTCAAGCGGCCTTCTGCAATGGAGATGCTGCGAAAAATTGAGCGCTACCAATCATCACCGTCGCTGAAACCTGACCTGCGCTGCCGTCTTCGTAGCGCACCGGCGCATCCACGTGGCCCACCGTACTGCCGTCATACAAGGCCTGTACCAGGCTTGCGTAACGCTGGTCTATCACCTCGCGTCGCACCTTGCGCATACGGGTAACTTCGCCATCGTCAGGCTCTAATCGCTTGGGAAGCAGCGCGAAACGATGAATTTGTGCATGGGTCAATGTCGGATCCTTAGCCAATTGGGCATTCACCTCGCTGATCACTTCACCGACTAAGCGATAAACTTCATCGAGCGCAACAAGATCACTAAAGCCCGTGTAAGACAGTCCTTGCTTGTCAGCCCAGTTGCCTACTGCTTCGGTGTCGATATCGATCAGCGCACAGACAGCATCACAATTCTTGCCCAGCACTATCGCTTCGTTGATATAGATGGAAAATTTCAGTTTGTTTTCTATCAATTTGGGCGCGAAAAGACCACCATTTTTCAAGGAGCCAATGTCTTGCTTGCGACCGATGAGATGAAGCTCTCCCTGCGGACTCAACCAGCCGACATCGCCCGTGCGTAACCAGCCCTCAGCGTCCGTTCGAAGGTTCGTACTCTCTGCATCTTTGTAGTAGCCCAAAAATCGCCCTGGTGAGCGAAACAAAACTTCACCCTCAGGGCTAAGATGAAGATCGAGACCGGGCGCGGGTCGTCCAAGGGAATCAGACAGACCGGGATCTTTGGCTTGCAGGGTGGCGAACAATCCCATTTCGGCTGAGCCATAGACCTGCTTTAAATCGATTCCTAAGGATCGGTAAAAGAGCAACAGGTCTGCCCCGATGGAATCGCCAGCACAGTAGGCCTTGCGCACACGGCTCAGCCCCAACACGTCGCGCAAAGGACCGCAAATAATGGCGTCACTCAACCGATACGTCAGTCGGTCTGCCGCACTCACCGGTTCACCGGAAAAAACGCCTGCGCCAACGCGTTTGGCAACCGCCATGCAGGCATCGTATATGCTGCGTTTGATTCCACCAGTGTTGTTTATACGGATAGAAACCTGCGTGAGCAGTGCCTCCAATACCCGTGGTGGCGCAAGAAAAATGGTGGGACCCATCTCGCGCATGTCGTTAAGCATCGTTTCCGAAGACTCCGGACAGCAAACGCAGGAGCCCGAAACCATGGGAATCGCATACGCAAACACATGCTGCGCCAGCCATGCAGGCGGTAGATAGGCTAGCGAGGTGTCATTGCTGCTTAGCCCCTCGGATGTGATCGCTGATTGAACGCGCTCGATCAAGGCCTCGTGCGTATGGATTACGCCCAGCGCGGGGCCTGTGGTTCCTGATGTAAAAAAAAGCGCTGCCGGGTCTTTGCCACTGCCACGCTCCAGTTCGCCCTCGAGTTGTACGCCAACTTTAGCGAGATGGGTACGGCCTTGTTCCATCAGAGCTGCATAAGACAGCAATGGGCTCTGGCGGTAATGCCGCATTCCCAGTTCGTCGTCATAGAACACCCGACGTAAGCTGGGGCACTGGGGCATTAAGCCCAGTAATTTGTCAACTTGTTCCTGGTTCTCTGCAAATATAAAAGCGATATTTGCTTTTTGGATGGGACCAGTGATTTCCTGCGCATTCGTATCCGTAAACAGTGGCACCACCACCCCACCTATCCATTGGATGGCCGCCATCGCCGAGAACAAGCGAGGTCTGTTTTCCCCCAATAGCCCTATATGGTCGCCACGTTGTACGCCTTCGAGAAGCAACGCCGCTGCAATAACGCGTACTTCATCAGCTAGTTGGTCCCAGCTGACTGTGTGCCATATGCCCAGTTTTTTTTCCCTAATGGCAGGTGCCCCAGGATTCTTTTGCTGGTTAAGTCGAAGGAATTTTGGGAAAGTACTCATTTGCGTTGAAGGTAAATCCATTTCCAAGGATGGTTAATAGGGCGTTACCCTAGGGTTAGGCTTTTCGCTTTTAATATTTTTCAACATACGATTGAAATATTTATGTGACGGTTGGCGCATTATTTTTTGAGCGCGTTGGCAAAGCAAGGACGGGTCAACAAACGCGCTTGGACAAACTCGGTCATGCAAAGAATGATGTCTCCTGATATTGAATGGATGCGTGTTTATGTTCTAAACGCGCCCGAAACAAGTTTGGCGCATCGGTCGCACAGCAGCGCCAGGATGAAGTGCTCTTTGGCCAGTCGGTTGGGTGCTATGTGCGCCACCTAAGCCGCTGCCATCCACTGGCGGCGGTTGGGGCGATTGAGCAGGGGATACTTGCAAACAACACTTTGCTGCACCGCATCATTCAGAAGTTGAATGGTCTAATGTAAGGATTCAATTGGACGCCAACCACCTTATGCACCCATACTCTGACCCTTATTCCATGGGTATTTGTACCCCAACGCCATGACCCAGACCCTAATTTCCAGTACCGCCGCCGTCCGTTTAGGCACGGTCGAAGATATGCGTAAGCGCATCCGCAGCAAAAGCAAACTCAAGGGCCGCCAGCCCGAAGACGCTGCGGTCCAGGAGGTGCGCGATTTGCTGGGCGAGGGGCCTTTTGCCCGCGACATGCTCATCGAGTACCTGCACCGCCTGAACGACCACTACCACTGCCTGCACGACCGCCACCTGGTGGCGCTGGCCAAGGCTTTGCGCATTGGCATGGCCGAGGTGTTTGAGGTGGCCACTTTCTACCACCACTTTGAGGTGCTGCGCGGTGATGCGCAGCCTGCCGCCGTAACAGTGCGGGTTTGCGACGGCCTGAGCTGCGAGTTGGCCGGAGCCAAAGACTTGCTGGCGCGCCTGCCGGCCATTTTGGGCCGCGCGGATGTGCGCGTGATCGCCGCTCCCTGCATCGGCCGCTGCGAGCAAGCCCCGGCTGCGGTGGTGGACCAAAACCCGGTGCCCTTTGCCACCGCTGAGCGTGTCGCTGCCGCCGTGCAAACCCATGCCTGCGCGCACCCGAGCGCGGCCCAAGACGCCGACTTTGACGCCGCCGCGCTCAGCGAAAAGCCTATCTCCCCGGCCAGCGCCGACGTGCAGGTAGCGCCCGCCTATGTGGGGCTGCAAACCTATGTGGCCCAGGGTGGATACCAATTGGCTACGGCGCTCTCGCAAGGCAAGGCGGATGCAGAAAACATCATCAAAGCCATGGAAGACTCGGGCCTTCGCGGCTTAGGTGGCGCGGGCTTTCCGGCGGGACGTAAATGGCGCATCGTGCGTGACCAGCCTGCACCAAAGCTTATGGCAGTCAACATCGATGAAGGTGAGCCCGGTACTTTCAAAGACCGCACGTATTTGGAGCGTGACCCCCACCGTTTTCTCGAAGGCATGCTGATCGCCGCACAAGTGGTTGGCATAGACGCTTGCTATATCTATTTGCGCGACGAATACCACGGCTGCCGCGCCATCTTGGAGCATGAAATCGCGGCTTTGCAGGCCCATCCGCCGTGCCCGCTGCCCACCATTCATTTGCGCCGTGGTGCCGGGGCGTATATCTGCGGCGAAGAGTCGGCCATGATTGAAAGCATCGAAGGCAAGCGCGGTGAGCCGCGTATGCGTCCGCCCTATATTGCGCAAGTGGGCTTGTTTGGGCGCCCCACGCTGGAACACAATTTTGAAACTCTGTATTGGGTGCGCGACATCGTGCAAAAAGGCCCGCAGTGGTTTAGCAGCTTCGGGCGCAACGGGCGCAAAGGTTTGCGCAGCTTTAGCGTCAGCGGCCGCGTGAAGCACCCCGGCGTGAAGCTGGCGCCTGCCGGTATTAGCCTGCGCGAATTGGTCGATGAATACTGCGGCGGCATGGCAGATGGGCACAGCCTGTACGCCTATTTGCCCGGCGGTGCATCGGGCGGCATATTGCCCGCCAGCATGGCTGATATTGCACTGGACTTTGACACCTTGCAGCCGCATGGTTGCTTTATCGGCTCGGCCGCGGTTATCGTGCTGGGCGATAAAGACAAGGCGCGCGATGCGGCGCTCAACATGATGCGTTTTTTCGCGCACGAGAGCTGCGGCCAGTGCACCCCCTGCCGCGTCGGTACCGACAAAGCGGCCACCTTGATGCAAGCGGCGCATTGGGACCACGAGACGCTGGAAGACCTCAACATCGTCATGACCGATGCATCAATTTGCGGCCTCGGCCAGGCAGCGCCCAATCCGGTTCGATGTGTTCAAAAATATTTTCCTCAAGAGGTGGCCTGATATGAATGCACCGACCAAGCTGTCTGAAGTGACGCTCAAAACCATCGCGTTCAAGCTCGACGCGCAAACCATCCACGCCTTTGAGGGCGAAACTATTTTCAAAGCCGCCAAGCGCCACGGGGTGGATATTCCGCACCTTTGCTACAAAGACGGTTACCGCGCCGACGGTAATTGCCGCGCCTGTGTGGTCGAGATCAAAGGCGAGCGCACCCTGGCCCCGAGTTGCTGCCGCAGTGCCACCGAAGGGATGGAAGTGCAGGCGCAGAGTGAGCGGGCGGTGAAGAGCCAAAAGATGGTGCTGGAGATGCTGCTCTCCGATATGCCGGATACCGGGTACAAGTGGAATGATGCGGTTTCCTCCGGCGCTGCTGCGTCCGGCGAAGGGCCGGGTGCCTTAGGGAGCGAGCGCAATGCGGCTCCCGGCCCTTCGCCGGACGCAGCTGGGGCTGTGGTCGGGCAGCATGGGGAGTTGAGCGAGTGGGTGCAGCGGATGGGTGTGTCGGTGCGGCCTGCGCTGAAGGCCTTGCGCCGCGAGCAGCCTGCGCCTGATTTTTCGCACCCTGCGATGGCCGTCAATTTGGATGCTTGCATTCAATGCAACCGCTGCGTGCGTGCGTGCCGCGAAGAGCAGGTGAACGACGTCATTGGCTACGCCATGCGCGGATCGCACAGCGAAATTGTGTTTGATCTGCACGACCCCATGGGCGAGAGCAGTTGCGTTGCTTGCGGTGAATGCGTGCAAGCCTGCCCTACCGGCGCGCTGATGCCCAAAACGCAAGTGGGCACCCAGGTGGTGGATAAAAAAGTGGACTCGGTGTGTCCGTTTTGTGGTGTGGGTTGCTTGCTGACTTACAACGTCAAAGACAACGTCATCGTCAGCGTGGACGGACGCGATGGTCCGGCCAACCACAGCCGCTTGTGCGTGAAAGGCCGCTTTGGTTTTGACTATGCCGCCAGCCCACAGCGCCTAACGGTACCGCTGATTCGCAAAGCCGGCGTGGGCAAGGACCCGGAGCAGATAAACCACCTCAACCG
>Ga0114968_10002142_pt1 | contig 15232 bp, 17 predicted proteins | sample M_130807_EF_Meta_FD_87020 | JGI IMG/M metagenome (GOLD analysis project Ga0114968, IMG submission 87020) | Freshwater microbial communities from Lake Montjoie, Canada to study carbon cycling - M_130807_EF_MetaG | ecosystem: Environmental > Aquatic > Freshwater > Lake | place: Lake Montjoie... | reverse complement strand
GTGCTCCACCAGAATTTCGGTTTCAGGCCTGGGAACGAGAGCGGTTTTCCCGCAAAGCAAGGTCAGGCCGCAAAACCCAGTGCTCCCGATGATGTGTTGGATGGGTTCGCGGGAAGCTCGGCGGCGGACTAGGCTGCGGAGTTGATCGAGCTCGGTCGAGTTGAGCTCTCTTTCAAACTGTAGGTAGAGCTGCAACCGTGGTAGCCCGAGGGCGTGGGCGATCAGGAGTTCGGATTGAAGTCGCGGAGAGGGAAGGCCGTTTTTGGCAAAGTGTCCGGTGGTGGCCTCGAGGACAGCGAGAAGTTTCATGTCCCCATGCCGGATTCCTTCAGCCTCCGTTGCAGGTCGTCGGCCGCGAGGGCATCGACCAGGGGTTCAAGTTTTCCTTCCATGACGAGGGTTAGGTCATGGGAGGTGAAGCCGATGCGGTGATCCGTGAGGCGGTTCTGCGGAAAATTGTAGGTGCGGATCTTTTCGTTACGCTCTCCGGTTCCGACCTGTTGGCGGCGGGCTGCCTCCACCTTGCCTCGCTCCTCCTCCCGTTTCCGTTCGAGCAGACGGGAGGCGAGAATCTTCATCGCGGTGGCCCGGTTTTTGATCTGGGAGCGGCTGTCCTGGCAGCGAACGATCAACCCGGTGGGGATGTGCAGGACCTGAACAGCCGAGTCGGTCGTGTTAACGCCCTGACCTCCGGGACCGCCGGAGCGGCAGACCTCCACCCGGACTTCGTCGGGCCGAATCTGGAGTTCGACCTCCTCGGCCACGGGTAGAACGGCCACGGTGGCGGTGGAGGTGTGGATTCGGCCCTGAGCTTCTGTCGCGGGTACGCGCTGGACGCGGTGCACGCCGCTTTCATGACGCATGGCAGCGAACCCCCCCTGGCCGCTCATTTCAAAAACGATTTCCTTCAGGCCGCCGAGTTCGGAGGGGCTGGCGGAGAGGGTTTCCATTTTCCAGCCGCGGGTTTCCGCATAGCGGCTGTACATCCGGTAGAGGTCGCCGGCAAAGAGGGCAGCCTCGGTGCCTCCGGCCCCGGCGCGGATTTCCACGATGGTATCGCGGTGTTCGTCGGGATCGGGTGGGAGGATGGAGCGAAGGACCGACTCACGGGCGGTGGCCTCCTCGCGGGAGATTTGAGCGGCCTCTTCCTCGGCCAGTTGGCGCATTTCCGGATCGGTGGTGGAGGTCCGCAGGGTTTCGTTTTCGGATCGCTGGGCGATCAGCGAAACCAGTCGGCGTGCGGCCTCCGTGCCGGAGCGGATGCGGGCATGTTCGCGAGCCAGATCCCGGGCGCGGTTGGCTTGGCGATACAACCCGGGGTCGGCCATTTCGCGGTCGAGCTCCTGCAGGCGGGCTTCCAAGCGGAGGAGTTGGGCGGCGGGATCCACGGGGGCATGGGCGGAAACAAAATCCCAGCCAGACAGGCCGGGAGGGGGTTTCCGCGCGGGCGCCTAGGCGCGCTTTTTCGCCTTCGCCTTGGGGGCGGCGGCGGGGTTGTCGGTGAAGCGGCGGCGGAATTTTTCCACGCGGCCGGCGGTGTCGACGAATTTTTGGGTTCCGGTAAAGAAAGGATGGCAGGAGGCGCAGATGCCGAGGCGGAGCTGGGGCTTGGTGGAGCGGGTCTGGTAAGTCGCTCCGCAGGCACAGGTCATGGTGCAGGCAACGTATTCGGGATGTCCTTCCACTTTCATGAAGGGGAAAATTAAACCAGACGGGAGGCGATGAGGCAAGCGTTGTGACCGCCAAAGCCGAAGGAGTTATTCATGACGATTTTGATCTTCTGCTCTCTGGGTTTCTGGGGGACATAATCCAAATCACACTCCGGATCGGGATCCTCCAGATTAATGGTGGCGGGGAGGATACTTTTCTCGATGGCCGTGAGGCAGATAGCCATTTGGACCGAGCCGGCGGCCCCGAGCATGTGGCCCAGACTCGATTTGGTGGAACTCACGGCGACTTTCTTGGCGTGGGTTCCGAGGACGGATTTGATGGCCTGGGTTTCACAGATGTCGCCCTGAGGGGTCGAGGTTCCGTGGGCGTTAATGTAGTCCACCTGGTCGGCGGAGATGTTGGCATGCTTGAGGGCGATGCGCATGGCCCGGGCGGCCCCAGCGCCTTCCGGGGCGGGAGCGGTCAGATGGTGGGCATCCGCGGTGGCACCGTAACCGAGCAGTTCTCCGTAGATACGGGCATTTCTCTTTTTGGCGTGTTCGTATTCCTCCAGCACAACGATGGCGGCACCTTCGCTCAGGACGAAGCCGTCGCGTCCCTGATCGAAAGGGCGGGAAGCACGGGTGGGTTCGTCATTCCGGGTGGAAAGGGCGCGCATGGCGGCGAAACCGCTGAGACCGAGAGGAACCACCGCTGCTTCGCTTCCACCGGCGATGATCAAGTCGGCTTCGTTTTCACGGATGAGGCGCCAGCTTTCCCCGATGGAGTGGCTGGCGGTGGCGCAGGCCGAGACGATGGCGAAGTTTGGTCCGCGCAGCCCATAAAGCATGGAGATGTGACCCGAGGCGATGTTGTTGATCATCATCGGAATCATGAAAGGGGAAACCTTCTTGGGGCCGCGATCTCGGAGGATGGTGTGTTGTTCCTCGAGGGTGCTGAGGCCGCCGATGCCGGATCCCACCAGAACGCCGGCACGGTCGGCATCGAGAGTCGCGCCCTCAAGTCCAGCATCTTTCCAGGCCTCCGATGCGGCGCCCATGGCGAGATGGGTGTAGCGGTCCGTCCGGCGGACTTCCTTGGGATTTTTGAAACCGCTGGCGGGGTCGAAGTTGCGGACCTCTCCCGCGATCCGGCAGTCGTAATCCTTGCAGTCAAAAGCGGTGATCGGGCCGATCCCGCTTTTCCCCTGCAGGAGGAGATCCCAAGTGGTGGGAAAGTCGTTGGCGAGGGGAGTGAGGGCTCCCAAGCCGGTGATGACAACGCGACGCGTGCTCATGAAATGAAGGGAAAAAAACGCCCGGCCGGGAAGGTCTTCCGGGCCGGGCGCATGGGGTCCAAACTTATTTGGACTGCTTGTCCTCGATGTATTTCACGACATCGCCGACGGTGAGAAGCTTTTCCGCGTCGCCGTCCGGGACTTCGATGCCAAATTCCTCTTCAAAAGCCATGACCAACTCGACGATGTCGAGGGAGTCGGCCCCGAGGTCCTCGATGAACTTGGCCTCCGGGGTGACCTGCTCCGCGTTGACGCTGAGTTGTTCAACGATGATGTCTTTGACTTTCTGATCTACGGTTTTTTCGCTCATGGTATGTTTGCTCCTGTATTTGTGAGGTGCGCAGTTAGGATTCTCGGAGGCAGTTAGGCAATAAGAAAATTTAGGGGGGTGGGGAATGGGGGAGTCACATCGTCATACCGCCATCCATCGCCCAAGCCTGTCCGGTCACATAACCGGCATCAGGCCCGCATAAAAAAGAGACTAAACCGGCAACCTCAGAAGGCTTTCCGAATCTATTTAAAGGTATACCAGTCAATGCTTTATACTTTATTTCATCTTTCAGAACCGAGGTCATATCTGTTTCAAAAAAGCCCGGACAAACACAGTTGCAAGTGATTCCACGGGAAGCGAATTCGCGGGCCACGGACTGGGTGAGTCCGATTAAGCCAGCTTTGGCGGCGGCGTAGTTCGCCTGCCCTGCATTGCCCACCAAACCCACTACGGAGCCAATATTGACGATGCGGCCGGCGCGGGCCTTGAGCATTCCCCGGGAGGCGGCACGAATCCAGCGGAAGGCGCCGGTCAGGTTGGTGTCGATCACGGCGGACCAATCCGCATCGTCCATGCGCATGAGCAATCCGTCCTTGGTGATGCCGGCGTTGTTGATCAGGGCGCCCAACGGACCGGACTCTTTTTCCACGGCGGCGAGGACCGCATCAGCTGCCTTAGGGTCGGAAATATCGGCGGTGTGCACACAGGCTTTCCCGCCGGCTGCTTCGATGGCGGCGCGGACTTCGTTGAGTTTGTCGGCTTGTCGGGCCACCAGTTCGACTTTCCAGCCGTCGCGGGCCAGGCGTTCGGCGATCGCACGGCCTAGGCCGCGGCTGGCGCCGGTGACCAAAGCGGTGCTGGATTCAGCGGGGGAGTTCATGGATGACTTTCTCCAGTTCCGCCAGAGTTCCGGCGCTGTGGCAAGGAAGATCGGGGAGAATTTTTTTGGCCAGGCCGGCCAAGACTCCACCTGGACCCAGTTCGAGGAAACGCCGGATACCGGAATCAGCCAGATGGCGGAGGCAGGTTTCCCAGCGGACGGTTCCGGTCACCTGCTCGAGAAGGCTAGAGAGGATCTCCGCTTCGTTTTGGGCCGGGCGGCCAAGGAAATTGGAGAGGACGGGGCTGGAGGGCATTTTCATGGAAGTTTTGGCGATGGCCTCGGAGAGGCCTTCCTTCGCTGATTGCATGAGCGAAGAGTGATAGGCACCTGCCACTTTCAGCGGAATGGCACGTTTCACTCCCGCGGCCTTGGCGGCGGTTTGTGCGGCTTCCAACTTTTCCGCGGGTCCAGATAGAACGACCTGACCGCCTCCGTTGAGATTGGCGACCTGCCAACCGGATTCTTGGGCCACCCGCGAGGCGAGGGCCTCATCGGCACCCAATAGGGCGAGCATGGCTCCTTTCGTTTTGGCACAGGCCTCTTCCATTAGGATTCCTCGGCGGGTCACCAGTCGAAGGCCGTCCTCAGCGGAAAAGGTTCCGGCGGCAGCATGGGCGGTGAATTCTCCAAGAGAGAGACCGGCAGTGGCGGCAGGTTTAAACTCCGGTAAACGTTCCCGGAGAACTTGGAGTAGGGCCAAGCCGTGAAGATAGAGGGCAGGTTGGCAGTAAGCGGTACGGGTGAGCGTCTCCTCGGGCCCTTTTTGCATCACCGTCAGGAAATCTTTCGGCAAAGTTTCTGGCGCAAGATGCAGAATCGCGCGGGCGGACGGAGAGGCTTCGGCCAAATCGGCTCCCATACCGACCCGTTGGGCCCCTTGGCCGGAGAAAAGGAGGGCTACCTTTGCCATGACCGCCTTTTATAGATCATTGAATTGCAGAAAGATAGAAATTTTTATCTCCGAGACATCTCCGAGATAACTTCGAGACAATTACGAGATGTTTACGAGACAACTCACTGTATCCGGTCGGATCCCAGCTCTATTTGGTGGCCTATAACGTGGCGCCAAATGCCTCGGTTTCCACGGCGACCCATGGTGTGATCCTAACTCGCAGTGATTGGACTTATCATGGTACCACTTCAACAACGAGCGGTCGTCGTGTTACTATATGGAATCACTACTTTGAAGTCGGCGGGACTCGGACCGGGGGAAACTTGGACGAAGATAATCCTAGATTCATCACCAGCGTGAGTGCGTTCAGCTCACCCGTCAATACGTTTAGCTTAGGTACCGGCGGGGCTTTTTCTTCGACTGGCGGCGGTGTCGTGCAGACCTCCTTCGATATGGTTCCGGAGCCGTCCGCGGTTTCTCTGCTCGCGATTGGATTCGGGGGGTGGATCGCTTTGCGCCGGGTGCGTCGCAAAACGGATTAGGTTTAAGGATTAGGTAGGGCGGGGTCGATGACCCCGCCTGAGTTGAATCATTCAGGCTCGTTGATTCGGCGAGGCGGCCTCATCGAGGCCGCCCTACCTAAGCGAAAACAGAGCGTGGTTCAAAATTCTATCGGGCGAGCAGCCCCGACCTGGTCGGGGCTCGCCCCCACCTAGGCCTAAAGAGAAGATATTTCAGTAAGGGACGGGGGAGGATCAGGATTTGTAGGAGAGGAGCTGGAGGCCGGGGATGCGGCGGAAGTGGTCGGTATTGTCCGTTACGAGGGGTTCATTTTGATGGATGGCGCAGGCGGCGATGAGGATGTCCGCATCGGGGAGTAGTTCGCCGGCGGAGCGTAGGTAACGGCGGATCCGGCTGGCCTGAAGGGATTCGGGAAAATCGACGGCGATGCTGTCGAAAGCGGAGAGAAAAGGGAGTTGGCCGGGGAGGTCGGATTCGGGAAATCCCTCGAGGTATTCCATGGCGGTGACGGAGGAAATACGCATGGGCAGGCCGGCGTGTTGTTCCAAAAAACGATGGCAAGGACCGGGCTGGCGCCGTTCCCGCTCCCGCTGGAGGTCGATCAGGAAGGAGGTATCAAGATGCACGGGGGCGATCCCATGGGGACGGCGAAACTCTCGGGTTCTGGCGATCTTCGCGGCGGATCTTCTCCCAATGTGTGAAGACCTGGCGGGAAGGCAGGCTCTCCGCGCCTAAAACGGTGAGCTTTTCCAAAACGGCGGCTCCGGTATGGGCAGGAGCCGGGAAGATGGCCCGACGAACGACGGAAGAAAAGGATTCGCGCTCACGGAGCTTAGCTACCCTCAATTTTTCGTACGCATCTATTTCTAGGGAAATGGTTTTTGTAGCCATGCATGGAATTGTGCATGGAATATTGGATGTGTCAAGCTGGGGGGGTAAATTTAAGTTTAAGTTTAAGTGATCTTTGGGTTTGGTAGCCAGAGGCGGGAGTCATCTCGGCGATCTCTGCGTCTCAGCGGTAAGAAACCGGTTTTACCGCAGAGCCTCCTCCGCCAAGGCTATGGCCCCCTAAGAATTGGTCCCCATACACACCCCCCGACCTTTGCGGGATCCCCTCCGGGGTGGGGGGCTTGGGTGCTTACGCACTCGCGCAATGACCCCCGCCCATCCTTGTTTCCCGCTCCGCGGTGGGAAGGATTACCGCTTACGCGGGGGGATTCGAAGGCCAAGGGCGCAGAGGGGCCCTACAGAAGAATCGGTGACATGCGGAAAGTCTAACTTTCCAGCGCGGAGCGGAGCTTGGCGTAAACGGCGGAGAGATCGCCGGGGTGGATCCGGGTGGTACCGGTGGTGGTCATGAAATTGGCATCGTTGGCCCAGCGGGGGACGACGTGGACGTGGAGGTGCTTAGGAACACCGGCGCCGGCGGCGGTGCCAAGATTGAGCCCAATGTTAAACCCCTCCGGCTTCATGGCCTTGCGGAGTGCATCGGTCATGCGGTTGACCAAGGTCCAGAGATCGGAGGACTCCTGCGTGGAGAGGAGAGCGAGGTCGTCGACTTCGCGGTAGGGGCAGACCATGAGATGGCCGAGGTTGTAGGGGTAACGATTGAGGACGGCGAAGGAGGCCTTGGTCCGGGCGAGGACGTAGTGGGCGGCATCATCGGAGGACTGGGCGATTTTGCGGAAAAGATCTTCACCGGGCTTTTCTTCGCCGGTGACATATCGATTGCGCCAAGGAGCCCAGAGGTGTTCCATTCGATGAGAATGGCCACAGCTCAAGAGCGGGGCAAACCGCAACATCTTTTGATCGGGGGAGGGGACGAACCGGAGGTGTCGCGGCGGGCGAAGGAGTTGTCTTTGGAATGGGCCCCGGAGGATCCGCTGAATTTGGAGAAAGTGGACGGTCGGGTGGAGACGATTGATGCCGCCCTGCAATCCATTGCCAAAACCAGGGAAGGTCTGGAAACCCTGCCATTCTTGGGGGGGCGAAAATTGGTTTGGTTGGCCGACTGCACCTTTCTGGGAGACAACCCGGCGGGAAGGAATGAACAGGTTTTGGAGGCCTTGGCCTCCTTACAAGAGGTTCTCGCCAAGATTCCGCCAACCGAGGCGCAGTTATTGCTCTCGGCTCCCGGGATCGATAAGCGGCGGGCCTTTTTTCGGAATTTCGAGAAATTGGGCGTGGTGGAGGTTTATGATCCGCCGGATTTGAGAAAGGGCAGGGATCGGGGGGAGTGGATGGATGAAATTGCCGATCGTCTTCGTGGCGCCGGTTTGCAGCCGGGGCCCGGAGTGGTGGAACTGCTGCTGGAAATCGTGGGTTCGGATGGGAGAGCGCTGGAGCGAGAGCTCGAAAAACTTCGTCTCTACCTCAAGCCCGAGACCCAGGTGACGGAGAAGGCGGTGCGGGAGGTGGGGGCGGGCAGGAGGGAACTTGAGGTGTGGGATTGGTGTGACGCGGTGGTGGCGGGTCGGGTCGGGCCGGCCCGGGCCGGACTTCGGCGTTTGCTGGATCAAGGAGAGAGCGAAGTGGGTTTGGTGATCCTTTTGGCTTCGAGCCTGCGTCTGGCCGCTTTGGGTCGAACCCTGCAGGAGGCGCGACTCTTGCGAGTTCCGCCGCCGGGAGGGTATGGGCAACCTAGCCTAGATCCGGCTGCCGAATCTTACCTTCCGAGAAATACCAAGGGGGAGAAACCCAACCTCTGGAGATTAGGGAAAATGACCTCCCTCTGCGCTCATCGGTCCTCCTCCGGGGTTCGTCGAGCGGTGGAGCGGTTGCATGAATTACAACTTGAGTTGGTCTCCGGGGCGGATCGCGGGCGCGTTTTGGAGGAGGGTATTTTAAGGCTTTGTTTGGATTAAAGATCCAACAGGGGTAGGGGTTGCGGGCTGGTCTTGGATCGTGGACGGGGTGCGCTAAGGTTAGACGATGTTTGGTGAAGAACCCGGCGAGAGTCCTTTAGCCATCTGGTTCCGTGGTTTGACCATGGGAACGCGGATTCAGATCGTACTTTTTTCGGTTTTGGGAATCTTTTTAGCCATCGGGGCAACGATTGCCTTGATCAAGGAGCCCGCCATTCTGCTCCCGACGGTAACACCGGATTCTCGGCGCGTGGCAGGAGAACCGGACCGGCCCAAAGCACCGGATGAGGCCAAAGCTTGGCGGAGAGGGGGGGGAATCTTGGCGCAATCCATCGAGGGGACCTCCTCCGCCGAAAGTCAGGGGGAAATTCAAGCCATGCGGAAGCTGATTAAAATCAATCCCCAGGATGCTGACGCATGGGACAAGCTGGGAAAATCGCTGTATGGAGCAGGGCTTTACGATGAGGCGGTGAATGCTTTCCGGGAGTCACTGAAGATCAAGCCCAACGTGGTCGATGTTTTGGCCAACCTGGGAGTGACGCTGAAGACCCGCGGAAGGGAGGCGGAATACAAAAAACTTCTCGAGGAGTTGGCCCAAGTAGACGTAAAAACGGCCAAGGACTTGGAGAGCTTTGTACCGCAGAATCGCGCGGCTTTGTCGGAGGGCGCAAAATCCCGGCCTTCACTTTCCGGCATGGGAGCGAGCGTCACGCCGACCCCTCCGGCTAACAAGGGCCCCGTCGCAAAAAATCAAGGAGAGATTGATGCCTTAAGAAAGCTGGTGGCGTTAGATGATCGAGATCCGGATGCATGGGATAAACTCGGGAAAGCCTTTTATCTGGCGTGCCAGTATCCCGAAGCCGTGGATTGTTTTCAAAAGTCCCTCGCATTCAAACCGGATGTGATCGAGGTGCTGGCCAATCTCGGGGTCACACTCAAGACCATGGGAGACCAAGCTCGATATGAGGAGGTGGTGCAAAAACTGGGGACCTTGGATGAAAAAACGGCGGAAGACCTGAAAAAGTTTGAGCCCCCCAAAAACGCCAAGCCCTGAATCCTATTTTTCCTCTACGACAACGATGTCGTCGGGGTGAATCTTGGCAAAAACTCGGTCGCCCCGATGAATAATCTGTTTGTCTGTGCCGAAATTGGGGACGAGGGAGTGGAGTCGAACGGGGTAGACTCCTTGCGCCGATGGCTCAAGGCCTAGGACCAGTTCATCGGCCGGTCCCTTAAAAATCTCCTCTAGAACCACGGCAGGATAGCAATTCTCCCCCTTGAGCGGCTTGTGCTGGATTTGGATCTTTTCGGGGCGGATCGAAAGCAAGACCTCCCGGCTGGCCGGTTTGACGGAGAGAGGAGGTAATTTGAGCTCGTGGCGATCCCCGATCCTGACCGTGGCATGATCGCCGGTACGGTGCGTGATCTGGCAGGGAAACAAGTTGGTCTCCCCGATGAAATCGGCGACAAAATGGGTTCGCGGGTGATAGTAGAGGTCGTCAACGGAGCCAAGTTGCTCGATCTTTCCTTGGTTCATCAGGGCAATGCGGTCGGACATGACCAAAGCTTCTTCCTGGTCATGGGTGACAAAGACGAAGGTGATGCCGAGCTTGGTCTGAAGATTTTTCAGCTCGATCTGCATGTTTTGGCGAAGTTTGGCGTCGAGGGCGGAAAGCGGTTCGTCCAGCAGAAGGACTTTGGGGCGACAAACCAGGGCCCGGGCGAGGGCCACCCGCTGGCGTTGCCCGCCGGAAAGTTGATCGGGTTTGCGGCTTTCCAGACCTTGCAGAGAAACTAATTCCAAGGCCTCGAGCATACGCCGTTTACGTTCCGAGGCCTCGACTTTTTGCATCGTCAGACCGAATTCAATATTTTGTCCAACGTTCAGATGGGGGAACAACGCATAGCTTTGGAAGACCTGATTCACGTTTCGGCGGTAAGGGGGGAGATCGGTGACATCCGTACCGTCGATGAAGACCCTTCCCTCCGACGGGGTGTCCAAACCGGAAATCATGCGAAGGGCGGTAGTTTTTCCACATCCGGAAGGACCGAGAAGAGTGAGAAACTCACCCGCCTGAATTTCAAGACTGACGTGATCTAGGGCGCGAAAAACGGGATCCTGCCCGGGTTTGGGCGAGGGATGAGGGAACCGTTTGGAAACGTCCCGCAGCTCGACCATGGCGCTCAACTTGCGCTTCCTTTCCTGATCGCAGTGATCACGGAATCATCGTAGCGGATGCGGACGGGAGGGGGTCAATCCCAACTCCCAGCTTCATTTTTCTTACACCTTGAGCAGTTCGGCTTCCTTGGTGGTGAAAAGGGCGTCAATTTTTCCGGAGTACTGGTCGGTCAGTTTTTGGACCTCTTTTTCCCCGTCGGTGAGTTCGTCCTCGGTGATCTTGCCGTCCTTTTGCTCCTTCTTCATGGCCTCGATGCCGTGGCGGCGTTCGTGGCGGAGGGCGACACGCCCCTCCTCGGCCAATTTGCCGATGAGTTTGATCAGGTCACGGCGCCGTTCTTCGGAGAGCTGGGGAATCGGCAGGCGGATGAGCTTTCCATCCACCTGGGGGCTGATTCCGAGTTGGGACTCCTCGAGGGCCTTGCGGACGGGATCGACATTCGCGGCGTCCCATGGTTGGACGACGAGGAGTCGCGGCTCTGGGGCCGTGATGCCCGCAAGTTCCTTCAGCCGCATCGATGAACCGTAAGCATCGACGCGGAGATTCTCGACCAGTTGGGGCGATGCTTTGCCAGTACGAACTCCCTGGAAATCCTCCTCCACCTTGTGGAGGGTTTTTTCCATTTTCTCCTCGGTTTCGAGGAGGATCGCGTCGGAAGGCATGGTGAAAGATAGAGGGAAAAAGATCGCGGGGGCGACCGGTCTCCCGGGTTATCCTTTCGATTTGCCTTCGCCGGGACGGTACTCTTCCTCGGCTTTTTCGAAGGCAGCTTCCATACCGCCGAGGAAGTCGGTCGACTTGGAGGAATCCTCCAGTGCGGTCCGCTCTCTCTCGAAGTCCGCATCCGAGTAGGAGGCGGCTTTGATCGAGAGACCGATCCGGCGCTCCGCCTTGTTCAAGCGGATGACACGAGCTTCGACCTCCTGGCCGGGCTTGAGCACGTCTTTGACCTTGGCAACGCGGTCCTCGGAGATCTGGGAAATGTGCACCAGGCCGTCGAGTTCCCCTTCGAGTTGGATGAAGGCGCCGAAACTGGCCACCTTGCTGACCGTGCCTTTGACGAGCTGGCCGATCTTGAAGCGTTCTTCGACGCTCTTCCAAGGATCTTCGGCCAGCTGTTTCAGGCCGAGCGAGATGCGCTGGTTGGCCTTGTCGATGCCGAGAACCTGGGCCTCGACCGAATCGCCTTTTTTGACGAGTTCGGAGGCGTGGGCCGGTTTGCGGGTCCAGGACATGTCGGAAACGTGAATCATGCCGTCGATGCCTTCCTCGAGTTCGACAAAGGCGCCGTAGGCCGTGGTGTTGCGGACGATGCCCTTGACGGGGCGACCGACCGGGTACCGGAGATGGATCTCTTCCCACGGGTTGGGTTCCAAATGGCGGACGGAGAGGGAGAGCTTCTGCTCCTCCTTGCTGACGCTGATCACGATGGCCTCGACCTCCTGGCTTTCCTGGAGAACGTCGCTTGGACGGGCGACGCGCCGGGTCCAGGACAATTCCGAAACGTGAATGAGACCCTCCACGCCGGGTTCGAGCTGAACGAAGGCGCCGTAGGGGACGAGGCTGGTGATCTTGCCGCGGACCTTGAGGTTGACCGGATATTTTTCTGCGATCTTGTCCCAAGGGTTTTCCGACATCTGTTTCATGCCGAGGGAGACCCGGAGGCGTTCCTTGTCGATTTCGAGAACGAGGACTTCGACTTCCTGGCCGGTTTGGAGGAGTTCGGAAGGGTGGGCAAGGCGGCCCCAGGTCATGTCGGTGACGTGGAGCAAGCCGTCGAGACCGTCCAGATCCACAAAGGCGCCGAATTCGGTGAGATTTTTGACGCGGCCTTTGACTTTGGCCCCCTTGTCGAGGTGCGAGAGGAGCTTGGCGCGCTTTTCGTTGCGCTCTTCCTCAATCAGTTCACGGCGGGAAAGGACGACGTTTTTGCGGTCCTCGTTGAGTTTAACGATGCGACACTCGAGAGTCTGGCCCATGAACTCGCGCAGGTTCTTTGGGGGGTTGATGTCGATCTGGGAGGAGGGAAGGAACGCTTCCACCCCCACGTCGACGGTCAATCCGCCTTTGACGATGCCTTTGACCACACCTTGGACGGTTTTGCCGGCCTCACTGAGTTTGACGATCTTGTCCCAGTTCTGTTTTTGGGCGGCTTTTTGGCGGGAAAGAACGACCAGGCCGTCCTCGTTTTCCAAGCGCTCGAGCAGGACCTCAATCTCGTTACCGATGGCCAGATCGTCCGCCGGGCTGAATTCGCCCAGATCGATGGCGCCTTCGGATTTGTAGCCGATGTCGACCATGACTTCACGGGGGCGACGTTCGATAATGCGTCCTTTGACGATGGATCCCTCACGGAAATTCTGCATCGACTGCGATAAAAGAGTTTCGAAATTGGTCATATGGATGGTTTTCTTGGTTTATCATGCGGGCCGATGAATCGACCCGATTTTCAGGGCGGTGCTGGGACCGCCGAAAGAGTGCGTTGAAGGTTGTTTCTCATGTCCCCCGGATCGCTCCGGGTATTCAGACACAAGAGGGAAATCGTACGCTCTCTCCAGACGCGGGCAAGACATGCTTTCCGGGGCTCAAAAGGGTGGGGGTGGGGAGTTGGCCGGCGGGTGGTGAGGATCCCTGGGATTCGAAGGCCAGTCGCTGGATGGGGGAGAGGGGGGTGAGTTTGGTGAGGGCCGGTCGATTGGCTTGGCGGCAGGCGCAAAAGGAGTTTCCGGTGAAAAATCTGGAGGGGCGAAGGATCGGGGTGTTTGGTGCGGTGGAGTCGCCGGCATGGCCGGATTGGCTACGCGGAAAGCGTGCCGGAGAAATTGCCGAAAATTGGAAGGAGCAGCCCCCCTTGTGGCTTCTGGGCTGTCTTCCGAACCTGCCGGTGGCCCAACTGGCCATCGAAATCGGGGCTAAGGGTCCGGTGGAGACGATTCGGGCCAAATCCGGAGCCAGGATTCAGGCGATGGACAGAATCAGGTTATGGTTGGGGGGCCGGGTGGATCGTGTTTTGTGGGTCGAGGATTCGGGCGGTCAGGCTGTGGCAGAGGTCTGGCAAAAGGAGGAGGCATGAAAACCAAGGCGGAGCTCTTGGGACTGGTGCGTCAGGCCGTGGCGGAGACTTTGCGGAAAAAGGACGGGGTCAGGGACGATCAGAAAATTGGACAGGACCTTGGGGCGGAGAGCATCGACCGCATCGACCTGACCTTCCGGCTGGAGGAGGCGGTGCTGAAATCCCTCGATGAAAAAATCCTCTTTGCGGAGCCTGATCCCTCGGTGGCTGATCTGGCGGAACGTTTGGCCGCGATGTTGGGGGGAAAAAATTGAAAAGTCGGGTGGTGGTGACGGGGATGGGTGTGGTGACGGGATTCGGTTTGGGTTTGGAGAAGTTTTGGAACGGCATGATCGAAGAAAAAAGTGCGGTACGGCCGATTCCTTGGTCGGGCTGGGAGGGTGCGCCGGTGCAAGTGGCGGCCATGCTGGAAGAGGAGTTACCGGGGGAGGGCTGGAGAAGTCTGCGGATGGCGGAGTGGGCGTTGCAGGAGGCTTTGGGGCAAAGTCGGCCCGGAGATAGGGGTGGAATTGCGGCGGCTATGGGTTGGCCCGGGCCGAACGAGGTAGGCGACGTAGATCCGATCGCAACTTTGGCGGATCAAAATGGGATCGATGGAATCCGAATGGAGAGTTTGGCGGCGTGTGCCGCATCCACTCAAATGATCGGCGAGGCGTTTTGGAGAATCAGAAATGGGGAAGTAGATTGGATGGTGGCCGGAGGAGCGGATGGTCGGGTGCATCCGGGAGGAATTCTAGGGTATGACCGTCTGGGGGCTTTGGCCCGTGGTTTTCGGGATCAACCGGCGCAGGCCTGCCGGCCTTTTGGAGTCGGCCGGTCGGGGTTTGTAGTTGGGGAGGGGGCCGGTTTTTTGGTTTTGGAGACCCAAGAGAATGCGGAGGGCCGTGGGGCGAGGATTTTGGCGGAAATTCGCGGCGCTTCCGAGGGGTGCGATGCTTGGAGGGTTACGGATCCCGGCATCGGGGGTCACGAAGCGGAGGCTTGTGTGCGAGATTGTCTGGAGGACGCCAGAATGGAGGCGGGGGAAGTGGATGCCGTGGTGGCGCATGGGACCGGCACCGTGGCGAATGACCGGGCAGAAGCGGAGGTTTTGCGAAGGGTTTTTGAGCTTCACGCACCCAAGGTCGTCACCCCCAAGGCCGTGATCGGCCATCTTTCGATGGCCTGTGGGGCGGTGGAGTCGGTGTTGGCGGTGAAGTCTCTGCAGGAGGGGTTTCTGCCCGGACCGGGCCCGGGAGATTGGGAAAGAGATCCGGAGTGCGGGATTCGGGGAAGGGATGCGTCCCGATCTTCGGTCCCCCGGAATATTCTGAAGCCCTCCTTTGGTTTCGGCGGTCAGAATGCCTGCTTGGTTTTCTCCGCTTTTGGAAATTAAAAACTCTGCCTTTGCGATTGGAAATCGGTTGATCCGAAGTTAAGATCTGCCTTGATGCCGACCTACGAGTACGTCTGTGAAAAATGCAGTGCGCATCTGGACATTTTTCAGTCCATGAAAGATGCGCCCTTGAAGACCTGTCCGAAAGACAAGTGTCCGAAAAAAGTCTGGGGCAAGGGAAAGTTAAAGAGGCAGATGGGGGCCGGAGCTGGGCTGATCTTCAAG
>Ga0114968_10002139_pt1 | contig 15242 bp, 5 predicted proteins | sample M_130807_EF_Meta_FD_87020 | JGI IMG/M metagenome (GOLD analysis project Ga0114968, IMG submission 87020) | Freshwater microbial communities from Lake Montjoie, Canada to study carbon cycling - M_130807_EF_MetaG | ecosystem: Environmental > Aquatic > Freshwater > Lake | place: Lake Montjoie... | reverse complement strand
ATGACAATTGCTTTTAATACCGCCAGCAGCGAAGCGGTTTTTCCAAAGTTGGTAGAAGAAATGGAAAGATTTGGATGTGATAATAAGATTGTATCATTTACTTTACCATTAGGTTATTCATTCAATCTCGACGGAAGTATGATGTATATGACGTTTGCGAGTATGTTTATTGCGCAGGCATATAACATTACATCGATTACCGATCATTTAGGAACTCAAATTGCAATGTTGTTAGTTTTCATGCTTACTAGTAAAGGAATCGCTGGTGTGCCAAGAGCGTCACTGGTTGTGGTTTTGGCAACAGGTTCTATGTTTGGCATTCCGCCTGAAGGCATTGGGTTGGTATTGGCTATTGATACATTTTGCGATATGGGCAGGAGCATGACTAACGTTCTCGGTAATGCGCTGGCAACGGCTGCTGTGAGTAAGTGGGAGGGAGCGTTAAAAATGTAGAATGTAAAATAATGAATGTAAAAAGTAAAAAGTTCTACATCAATCTATAAAATAAAACATAATCAACTTCCCCCTTGGGGGATTGAGGGGGCTTATTATAAAACATAAAAAATGACAAAATTAATATTCCTAGCATTCAACTGGCTGCAGTTATTGCAACCTCAATGGTACATTGAACATGGCGGGCTATGGTTCATTGTATTTGTGGTATTTGCAGAAACAGGATTGTTTGCAGGATTTTTTCTGCCGGGTGATTCATTACTATTTGTAGCAGGTATTTACAGCAATGATCTAATAAAAGGTGCCCTGCATTTTTCAACCGGAAGTGCAATTTTAAATTTGCTCATACTCGGTGCCATTATTGCATTTACCGGTATTTTAGGAAATATGACAGGCTATTGGTTTGGTAGAAAAAGTGGCCCTTATTTATTTGAAAGAAAAGATTCATTATTATTCAAAAAGAAATATCTCTTTCAGGCAAAAGAGTTTTATGAAAAACATGGTGCAGGAACAATAATCATCGCCAGATTTATTCCTATTGTAAGAACCTTCGCTCCGATTGTTGCTGGTATTGTTCAAATGGATAACAAGAAATTTTCGTTTTATAATATAGTCGGATCGATTGCCTGGGTGTTTAGTATGTTAATTGGCGGACATTACTTACAGCGATTTATTTTAAGTTCATTTGGATTTGATTTGAAAAAGCATCTGGAAGTGATTGTAATTGGAATTGTGTTGTTGACAACTATTCCAGTGTTATTGAAAATGTTTGTGAAGAAGAAGGCTTGATAGGATGGATAAAGCTGGATAGGCTAGATAATGCTGGATAGGCTGGATAAGCTAGATAAAGCTAGATAGGCTAGATTCTTTAGATCAATTAACTCCGTAGGAGTGTAACTATATTAAAACGAGAAACCTCAATAAGAAAAGAACTCCGTAGGAGTGATACTTTGTGTTCCTTTGTACCTTGGCGCATTTGTGGCAAAAAAAATGAAATAAATAAAATACATGAACATCTTATCTTCCCCATTTAAAAATCCTGTTCGCTTTGTCATTCTTGTTGCTTCGCTGGGCTATTTCGTAGATATCTATGATTTGTTGTTGTTTGGTATTATCAGAATGCCAAGTTTGAAATCTTTAGGACTATCTGGTGATGAATTAATGTTGAATGGCGAAACTATTTTAAAATGGCAAATGTTTGGTTTGCTGATTGGTGGAATTGTTTGGGGGGTTATGGGCGATAAAAAAGGAAGACTGAGTGTTTTGTTTGGATCAATATTATTATACTCTTTAGCTAATATTGCCAATGGATTTGTTCAAACTGTGGAACAATATAAATGGGTGAGATTTATTGCAGGTATTGGACTCGCAGGTGAATTAGGTGCAGGTATTACTTTAGTTGCTGAAATGGTTTCCAAAGAAAAAAGAGGAATTGCTACTTCAATTGTTGCCGGTATTGGATTAAGCGGAGCCGTATTTGCATTTATCATCAAACAGAATTTTGAATGGAGGGTTTGTTATTTTATTGGAGGTGGAATGGGCTTCTTATTATTATTATTAAGGTTGTCTGTATATGAATCCGGAATTTTTCAAAATATAAAAGCAACAGATATTCAACGGGGTAATTTCTTTTTGCTGTTCTCCAAAAAGGAACGTTTCAAAAGATACATGAACAATATTTTAATTGGATTACCAACATGGTTAATCATTGGAGTATTGGTTACTTTTTCGAATGAGTTTGGTAAACAAATGGGGATTAAAGAAACAATCGATCCTGGTAAAGCAATCATGTGCGCTTATGTAATGATTTCTATTGGCGATCTTTCTGTTGGATTTATTAGCAATTGGTTAAAGAGTAGAAAAAAAGCCTTGTACTTGTTTTTCGGCATTACCGTTTTTTTTATCATACTTTATTTTACTGCCTTATGGAATGGAACTGCGGCAGGCATGTACATGGTTTGCGCCGGACTTGGATTAGGAACAGGTTATTGGGCGATTTTTGTTACTATGGGCGCAGAAGAATTTGGAACTAACTTACGAGCTACTGCCGCCACTACCATTCCTAATATGGTGAGAGGATTACTGGCAGTTTTAATCTTGCCATTGTTTGGATTTCTCAGAAATTATTTTTCTTATTTTAATGCTGGTTTAATCACCAGTATAATCATCATGTTGATTGGAATCATTGCGCTTGTGAACATCAAAGAAACATTCGGAAAGGAATTGGATTTTGTGGAGGAGTAGGGGCTTCGCGATTGAATGGTTTAATTCGCCACGCTGGTTGAATGGTTTAAATCGCTACGCAGGTTTAAAGGATTAATTCATTAAGCTAGTGAACTCTTGGAATCTCCAATGGAATAAGGGCTTCTCCGCTTCGATAAACCCTTAAACCCTTAAACCCTTAAACCCTTAAACCCTTAAACCCTTAAACCCTTAAACCCTTAAACCATTAAACCATTAAACCATTAAACCGTCGCCCCCTTCACAATAAACACTGGTATACTCACCTCATGCCTTACCTTATCAATGGTGGTGCCGTAAATAAAATCTTTAATGCCTTTGTGTCCATGTGCGCCGATTACAAGCATTTCTGCATTTTCTTCTTTAATGATTCTGATTAATTCTTTCGATCTTTCCTTAAATCCAAGAACGCCTTTTACTTTATATCCTTTCTCTTGCATTTGTTTAACGATTAAGGATAGACGCTCTCTGTCTTTTTCCGTTTCGTAATCAGCAGTTATGTCGCCATGTAGTTTTGATGCCGGACTTTCAACAATATGAATTAAAATGAATTCTTTGTTTTTGCCAGCTTGGCTGATGGCGCCTGAAATTAATTTGAAATCATTATCACTGAAATCAAGTGCTACAGCAATTTTATTGTACTCTGGAATGTGAAATTCATTCTTTGATACTACTTCAGGATGCATTTCTATAGAAGCCGCAAGATGATTTTTCTTTAAAATGGGGAATAACAAAATGTAAATTAAAAGTGATGTAAATAGGAGCAGCGCAACAATCACAAAGGCTTTTATGGTTGTCGAATCTGTAACTGAAAAGTACGAAGCTGTTTCATCGAAAAGTAATTTGCCATTCAGGAAAATAAGTAATGCAGCGATAGACCATCCTATAATTTGCACCCAAGGTTTAATTGCAAATTCTTTCATCGTTTTTTTATCACTCACAAAATGAATAAGTGGGATAACGGCAAAGCCTAATTGCACACTGAGGATAACTTGACTAAAAATAAGTAAACTATCTACATCATCTTCACCGGTAATCGCAATGAAAATAATGGCAGGTATAATCGCTACTAATCTAGTGATTAGTCTTCTTAACATCGGATTGATACGAATGCTAAGATAGCCTTCCATTACAATTTGTCCTGATAAAGTTCCTGTTATTGTTGAGCTCTGGCCTGATGCTATTAAAGCAATTGCAAATAGGGTAGAAGCAAAATTATTTCCAAGTACCGGGGACAGTAATTCATGCGCTTTTTTGATTTCACCAACATCTGTTCTGCCTGTTTTAAAAAAAACAGTTGCTGCAAGTATGAGAATCGCAGCGTTAATCAGGAATGCTGCATTTAGTGCAATAGTGCTATCAATCACACTCCATTTTAAAGCTTCTTTAATGCCTTTATTATCTCTTTTGATTTTTCGGGTTTGAATTAATGAAGAATGTAAATAAAGATTATGTGGCATTACAGTAGCGCCAATCATTCCTATAGCAATATATAATGCAGTTTCTTTTGGCAGCTTTCCTAATATACCTTCTTGGTGATAAAGAGTGGAAGCATCAGGTAATGAAGGCATAAATCCTTTCAATATAGCATGAATTGGAGGATGTGCAATGATGATATTAATCAGAAAAGAAAATGCGATGATACCTATCAGCATGATGATAAATGCTTCAATTTTTCTCATGCCTAAACGCTGCAAGTAAAGTAGCAAAAATGTATCCAGCACTGTAATACTTACTCCAATTAAGAGTGGCAATCCGAATAATAATTGCAATCCAATCGCCATGCCAAGTACTTCTGCGAGGTCTGTTGCGGCGATAGCAATTTCGGCAAAGAGCCAAAGAATGAAATTGATTTTCTTCGGGTATGATTCCCTGTTAGCTTGTGCAAGATCTCTTCCTCTAACAATGCCCAATCTGGCACTAAAGCTTTGCAAAACAATAGCCATTAAATTACTGACCAATAAAACCCAGATTAATGTAAACCCATATTTACTGCCGCCAGCTAAATCTGTAGCCCAATTGCCAGGATCCATATATCCAACACTTACTAAATAAGCAGGACCAATAAATGAGAATATTTTTTTCCATCCTGGTTTCGAATTCGTCATGTCCACTGATTCATGTATTTCTCCCAGTGACTTGTTATGGTGTAATAAATCAGACATGCTGCTTTAGAAAATTTCTACAAATCTAATCTTTATTCAATTAAATTTTAACCGCAAACGTTTGATAATAACTATGAGTTAAATCTTGCTTTACTATGTAAAAAATACACAATCAAATAAAAAAAATCGGGTTATATTGCAGACTTAAAAAAGTAACAAATGGATTTTAAAAATTACAAAATTCCTTATCCTGTAGCTAGCGAATACAAAAAGCCGATTTCTTATTTCTCAATGGAGTTTGCGGTGCATCAGCCTCTTAAAATTTATAGCGGTGGACTTGGTTATTTAAGTGGCTCTCATTTAAGAAGTGCTTATGAACTTAGACAAAACCTAATTGGTATTGGCATCTTATGGAAATATGGCTATTACGATCAGGCCAGAAATCAAGACCAAACTTTACAAATTCAATGGAATGAAAAGTTATATAGTTTTTTAGAAGATACAGGTATTAAGTTTCAAATCGAAATTCATGGTCATCCAGTTTGGGTAAAGGCCTGGTATTTGAATCCTGAAACTTTTAAATCAGCACCCTTATTTTTATTGAGTACAGATGTTCCTGAAAATGATTATATCTCTCAAACCATTTCTCATCGCTTATATGATGCAAACGTAGCAACCAAAGTGGCTCAATTTATTTTATTAGGTGTTGGTGGTGCGAAATTGATTGATGAATTGAATTTTAAACCTGAATTGTATCATTTGAATGAAGCGCATGCGGTAAGTTCTGCTTTCTATCTGCATAAAAAATATGGCAGTATGGAAGAAGTAAGAAAGAGAATGGTATTTACCACTCATACTCCTGAAGAAGCTGGCAATGAAAAACATGATTTGCATCTTTGCGAAAAAATGGGCTATTTCTGTGGCATGCCACTAGATCAAGTAAGAGAAATTGCGGGCACCTCTGATGATAAATTCAATCATTCACTTGCAGCATTACGCTATGCTAAATTATCAAACGGAGTAAGTCAGCTTCATGGTGAAGTAAGTCGATTGATGTGGGAGAAGTATGAAGGTATTTGTGATATCACTGCCATCACCAATGCACAAAACTGGCAGTATTGGGCCGATAAACAATTGTACAAATTCATGGAGAATAAAGATGAACCTGGTTTTCAAGACAGAAAACGTCATCTCAAAAAAAGAGCCATGGAGATTGTAGCTGATCAAACGGGCAAATTGCTCAATCCTGATGTGTTTACAATAGTTTGGGCAAGAAGATTTGCAGGATATAAAAGAGCAGAATTGTTGACAAGAGATCAAGCTCGCTTCAAAGCATTAATGAGCAACACTAAATATCCTGTTCAGTTTGTATGGGCTGGTAAGCCTTATCCATTGGATTATCCGGCAATTAGCGATTTCAATTATCTTGTCAACTTAAGTAAAGACTATAAAAATGTAGCCGTTTGTACTGGATATGAACTCGGCTTGAGTAAAAGATTGAAGCAGGTTTCTGATGTTTGGTTAAATAATCCTCGTGTACCCAGAGAGGCGAGTGGCACCAGTGGTATGACTGCAGCTATGAATGGCTCGGTGAATTTCAGTACCAATGATGGATGGATCAGAGAATTTATTAATCATGGCAACAACGGCTTTGTAGTGCCTATCGCTGATTATGATAACATGACAGTTCAGGAACAAGATGATTACGATATGAATTCATTATTTGATATTCTGGAAAATCAAATTCTTCCTATGTATTACGATAACCAGCATAACTGGAGAGAAATCGTTATGAATGGAATGCGTGATGTTCGTTGGCAATTTGACAGTAATAGAATGGCCAAAGAATATTATGAAATCATGTACAAATAAAAAATTTCAAATAAATAGAAAAAGGGATTGATAGATTCAATCCCTTTTTCTATTTACTCTCATTATAGATTAATTTGAATATTCTGTAGTTGTTACAACTTTTGAACTCATGGTCATGCCCATTGATTCCATTGTCATTTTAATGTCTCCATCATTTACGACTTTAATAACCTGACCAGTTTTAGTGTTTACAGTTCTGGTTTCGGTTGAACTTAGGTCCATGCCCATTGTTATAGAAGTACCTTGCATATCCTGTTCAGTTGAGCCCAAAATCGTGGCGTTGACTTTTATGGTTGCGATGTCTTTATCTGTTGAAATCCACTTGAAAGTTTTTTTAGTAGTCAATCCTTTTTCAAATGTTGAATCGCTCCATGAATCTCCGATTTTGGTATTTGCAGGAATGACTAAAAATGCATCCATTACACCCTGGTTTTGATTAGTAGACATTGAAAACATTCCTGAACCGCTGTTATCTTCTTTATTATTTTCACTTAAAGACTTAACTTCTCCGGTTAACTTATCAAGTGATAATGTATCAGTAACATTTAACCTGGCACTGGCTTTTTGTCCAATTTCTGAATTTTTATCTTCAGGTTTGTCTGAGTCATAAGTCATGTTTTGCCCCATGCCATCAACTGACATTTTCATTTTTACGGGAGTGTATGTGATGGTATATGATTTTGCATTTTCATCAATCACTTTAATTTCAAAATCGGTGTTATTATCCGTTTTCATGGTTCCCATACCGAGATCCATATCCATAGACATGGCTGTTTTTGCAGCAATTTTTTGTCCTTTTGTTAGCTTGATACTTTTAGGCGTTTGAGCAAATGCGCTTGCTGAAATTAGCATTAAACTGAACAGGATTGTTTTTTTCATTTTATGAGTTTTTATAATTTGGGCAAAGATAGGAGATTTCCTCATTCCCTAGCTTCCCTAGCTTTGGCCTTAAGGCCAAAGCTAGGGAAGCTAGGGAATGAGGAAATCTCCTATCTTTGCCCAAATTATAAAAACTCATAAAATGAAAAAAACAATCCTGTTCAGTTTAATGCTAATTTCAGCAAGCGCATTTGCTCAAACGCCTAAAAGTATCAAGCTAACAAAAGGACAAAAAATTGCTGCAAAAACAGCCATGTCTATGGATATGGATCTCGGTATGGGAACCATGAAAACGGATAATAACACCGATTTTGAAATTAAAGTGATTGATGAAAATGCAAAATCATATACCATCACATACACTCCCGTAAAAATGAAAATGTCAGTTGATGGCATGGGGCAAAACATGACTTATGACTCAGACAAACCTGAAGATAAAAATTCAGAAATTGGACAAAAAGCCAGTGCCAGGTTAAATGTTACTGATACATTATCACTTGATAAGTTAACCGGAGAAGTTAAGTCTTTAAGTGAAAATAATAAAGAAGATAACAGCGGTTCAGGAATGTTTTCAATGTCTACTAATCAAAACCAGGGTGTAATGGATGCATTTTTAGTCATTCCTGCAAATACCAAAATCGGAGATTCATGGAGCGATTCAACATTTGAAAAAGGATTGACTACTAAAAAAACTTTCAAGTGGATTTCAACAGATAAAGACATCGCAACCATAAAAGTCAACGCCACGATTTTGGGCTCAACTGAACAGGATATGCAAGGTACTTCTATAACAATGGGCATGGACCTAAGTTCAACCGAAACCAGAACTGTAAACACTAAAACTGGTCAGGTTATTAAAGTCGTAAATGATGGAGACATTAAAATGACAATGGAATCAATGGGCATGACCATGAGTTCAAAAGTTGTAACAACTACAGAATATTCAAATTAATCTATAATGAGAGTAAATAGAAAAAGGGATTGAATCTATCAATCCCTTTTTCTATTTATTTGAAATTTTTTATTTGTACATGATTTCATAATATTCTTTGGCCATTCTATTACTGTCAAATTGCCAACGAACATCACGCATTCCATTCATAACGATTTCTCTCCAGTTATGCTGGTTATCGTAATACATAGGAAGAATTTGATTTTCCAGAATATCAAATAATGAATTCATATCGTAATCATCTTGTTCCTGAACTGTCATGTTATCATAATCAGCGATAGGCACTACAAAGCCGTTGTTGCCATGATTAATAAATTCTCTGATCCATCCATCATTGGTACTGAAATTCACCGAGCCATTCATAGCTGCAGTCATACCACTGGTGCCACTCGCCTCTCTGGGTACACGAGGATTATTTAACCAAACATCAGAAACCTGCTTCAATCTTTTACTCAAGCCGAGTTCATATCCAGTACAAACGGCTACATTTTTATAGTCTTTACTTAAGTTGACAAGATAATTGAAATCGCTAATTGCCGGATAATCCAATGGATAAGGCTTACCAGCCCATACAAACTGAACAGGATATTTAGTGTTGCTCATTAATGCTTTGAAGCGAGCTTGATCTCTTGTCAACAATTCTGCTCTTTTATATCCTGCAAATCTTCTTGCCCAAACTATTGTAAACACATCAGGATTGAGCAATTTGCCCGTTTGATCAGCTACAATCTCCATGGCTCTTTTTTTGAGATGACGTTTTCTGTCTTGAAAACCAGGTTCATCTTTATTCTCCATGAATTTGTACAATTGTTTATCGGCCCAATACTGCCAGTTTTGTGCATTGGTGATGGCAGTGATATCACAAATACCTTCATACTTCTCCCACATCAATCGACTTACTTCACCATGAAGCTGACTTACTCCGTTTGATAATTTAGCATAGCGTAATGCTGCAAGTGAATGATTGAATTTATCATCAGAGGTGCCCGCAATTTCTCTTACTTGATCTAGTGGCATGCCACAGAAATAGCCCATTTTTTCGCAAAGATGCAAATCATGTTTTTCATTGCCAGCTTCTTCAGGAGTATGAGTGGTAAATACCATTCTCTTTCTTACTTCTTCCATACTGCCATATTTTTTATGCAGATAGAAAGCAGAACTTACCGCATGCGCTTCATTCAAATGATACAATTCAGGTTTAAAATTCAATTCATCAATCAATTTCGCACCACCAACACCTAATAAAATAAATTGAGCCACTTTGGTTGCTACGTTTGCATCATATAAGCGATGAGAAATGGTTTGAGAGATATAATCATTTTCAGGAACATCTGTACTCAATAAAAATAAGGGTGCTGATTTAAAAGTTTCAGGATTCAAATACCAGGCCTTTACCCAAACTGGATGACCATGAATTTCGATTTGAAACTTAATACCTGTATCTTCTAAAAAACTATATAACTTTTCATTCCATTGAATTTGTAAAGTTTGGTCTTGATTTCTGGCCTGATCGTAATAGCCATATTTCCATAAGATGCCAATACCAATTAGGTTTTGTCTAAGTTCATAAGCACTTCTTAAATGAGAGCCACTTAAATAACCAAGTCCACCGCTATAAATTTTAAGAGGCTGATGCACCGCAAACTCCATTGAGAAATAAGAAATCGGCTTTTTGTATTCGCTAGCTACAGGATAAGGAATTTTGTAATTTTTAAAATCCATTTGTTACTTTTTTAAGTCTGCAATATAACCCGATTTTTTTTATTTGATTGTGTATTTTTTACATAGTAAAGCAAGATTTAACTCATAGTTATTATCAAACGTTTGCGGTTAAAATTTAATTGAATAAAGATTAGATTTGTAGAAATTTTCTAAAGCAGCATGTCTGATTTATTACACCATAACAAGTCACTGGGAGAAATACATGAATCAGTGGACATGACGAATTCGAAACCAGGATGGAAAAAAATATTCTCATTTATTGGTCCTGCTTATTTAGTAAGTGTTGGATATATGGATCCTGGCAATTGGGCTACAGATTTAGCTGGCGGCAGTAAATATGGGTTTACATTAATCTGGGTTTTATTGGTCAGTAATTTAATGGCTATTGTTTTGCAAAGCTTTAGTGCCAGATTGGGCATTGTTAGAGGAAGAGATCTTGCACAAGCTAACAGGGAATCATACCCGAAGAAAATCAATTTCATTCTTTGGCTCTTTGCCGAAATTGCTATCGCCGCAACAGACCTCGCAGAAGTACTTGGCATGGCGATTGGATTGCAATTATTATTCGGATTGCCACTCTTAATTGGAGTAAGTATTACAGTGCTGGATACATTTTTGCTACTTTACTTGCAGCGTTTAGGCATGAGAAAAATTGAAGCATTTATCATCATGCTGATAGGTATCATCGCATTTTCTTTTCTGATTAATATCATCATTGCACATCCTCCAATTCATGCTATATTGAAAGGATTTATGCCTTCATTACCTGATGCTTCCACTCTTTATCACCAAGAAGGTATATTAGGAAAGCTGCCAAAAGAAACTGCATTATATATTGCTATAGGAATGATTGGCGCTACTGTAATGCCACATAATCTTTATTTACATTCTTCATTAATTCAAACCCGAAAAATCAAAAGAGATAATAAAGGCATTAAAGAAGCTTTAAAATGGAGTGTGATTGATAGCACTATTGCACTAAATGCAGCATTCCTGATTAACGCTGCGATTCTCATACTTGCAGCAACTGTTTTTTTTAAAACAGGCAGAACAGATGTTGGTGAAATCAAAAAAGCGCATGAATTACTGTCCCCGGTACTTGGAAATAATTTTGCTTCTACCCTATTTGCAATTGCTTTAATAGCATCAGGCCAGAGCTCAACAATAACAGGAACTTTATCAGGACAAATTGTAATGGAAGGCTATCTTAGCATTCGTATCAATCCGATGTTAAGAAGACTAATCACTAGATTAGTAGCGATTATACCTGCCATTATTTTCATTGCGATTACCGGTGAAGATGATGTAGATAGTTTACTTATTTTTAGTCAAGTTATCCTCAGTGTGCAATTAGGCTTTGCCGTTATCCCACTTATTCATTTTGTGAGTGATAAAAAAACGATGAAAGAATTTGCAATTAAACCTTGGGTGCAAATTATAGGATGGTCTATCGCTGCATTACTTATTTTCCTGAATGGCAAATTACTTTTCGATGAAACAGCTTCGTACTTTTCAGTTACAGATTCGACAACCATAAAAGCCTTTGTGATTGTTGCGCTGCTCCTATTTACATCACTTTTAATTTACATTTTGTTATTCCCCATTTTAAAGAAAAATCATCTTGCGGCTTCTATAGAAATGCATCCTGAAGTAGTATCAAAGAATGAATTTCACATTCCAGAGTACAATAAAATTGCTGTAGCACTTGATTTCAGTGATAATGATTTCAAATTAATTTCAGGCGCCATCAGCCAAGCTGGCAAAAACAAAGAATTCATTTTAATTCATATTGTTGAAAGTCCGGCATCAAAACTACATGGCGACATAACTGCTGATTACGAAACGGAAAAAGACAGAGAGCGTCTATCCTTAATCGTTAAACAAATGCAAGAGAAAGGATATAAAGTAAAAGGCGTTCTTGGATTTAAGGAAAGATCGAAAGAATTAATCAGAATCATTAAAGAAGAAAATGCAGAAATGCTTGTAATCGGCGCACATGGACACAAAGGCATTAAAGATTTTATTTACGGCACCACCATTGATAAGGTAAGGCATGAGGTGAGTATACCAGTGTTTATTGTGAAGGGGGCGACGGTTTAATGGTTTAATGGTTTAATGGTTTAAGGGTTTAAGGGTTTAAGGGTTTAAGGGTTTAAGGGTTTAAGGGTTTAAGGGTTTAAGGGTTTATCGAAGCGGAGAAGCCCTTATTCCATTGGAGATTCCAAGAGTTCACTAGCTTAATGAATTAATCCTTTAAACCTGCGTAGCGATTTAAACCATTCAACCAGCGTGGCGAATTAAACCATTCAATCGCGAAGCCCCTACTCCTCCACAAAATCCAATTCCTTTCCGAATGTTTCTTTGATGTTCACAAGCGCAATGATTCCAATCAACATGATGATTATACTGGTGATTAAACCAGCATTAAAATAAGAAAAATAATTTCTGAGAAATCCAAACAATGGCAAGATTAAAACTGCCAGTAATCCTCTCACCATATTAGGAATGGTAGTGGCGGCAGTAGCTCGTAAGTTAGTTCCAAATTCTTCTGCGCCCATAGTAACAAAAATCGCCCAATAACCTGTTCCTAATCCAAGTCCGGCGCAAACCATGTACATGCCTGCCGCAGTTCCATTCCATAAGGCAGTAAAATAAAGTATGATAAAAAAAACGGTAATGCCGAAAAACAAGTACAAGGCTTTTTTTCTACTCTTTAACCAATTGCTAATAAATCCAACAGAAAGATCGCCAATAGAAATCATTACATAAGCGCACATGATTGCTTTACCAGGATCGATTGTTTCTTTAATCCCCATTTGTTTACCAAACTCATTCGAAAAAGTAACCAATACTCCAATGATTAACCATGTTGGTAATCCAATTAAAATATTGTTCATGTATCTTTTGAAACGTTCCTTTTTGGAGAACAGCAAAAAGAAATTACCCCGTTGAATATCTGTTGCTTTTATATTTTGAAAAATTCCGGATTCATATACAGACAACCTTAATAATAATAATAAGAAGCCCATTCCACCTCCAATAAAATAACAAACCCTCCATTCAAAATTCTGTTTGATGATAAATGCAAATACGGCTCCGCTTAATCCAATACCGGCAACAATTGAAGTAGCAATTCCTCTTTTTTCTTTGGAAACCATTTCAGCAACTAAAGTAATACCTGCACCTAATTCACCTGCGAGTCCAATACCTGCAATAAATCTCACCCATTTATATTGTTCCACAGTTTGAACAAATCCATTGGCAATATTAGCTAAAGAGTATAATAATATTGATCCAAACAAAACACTCAGTCTTCCTTTTTTATCGCCCATAACCCCCCAAACAATTCCACCAATCAGCAAACCAAACATTTGCCATTTTAAAATAGTTTCGCCATTCAACATTAATTCATCACCAGATAGTCCTAAAGATTTCAAACTTGGCATTCTGATAATACCAAACAACAACAAATCATAGATATCTACGAAATAGCCCAGCGAAGCAACAAGAATGACAAAGCGAACAGGATTTTTAAATGGGGAAGATAAGATGTTCATGTATTTTATTTATTTCATTTTTTTTGCCACAAATGCGCCAAGGTACAAAGGAACACAAAGTATCACTCCTACGGAGTTCTTTTCTTATTGAGGTTTCTCGTTTTAATATAGTTACACTCCTACGGAGTTAATTGATCTAAAGAATCTAGCCTATCTAGCTTTATCTAGCTTATCCAGCCTATCCAGCATTATCTAGCCTATCCAGCTTTATCCATCCTATCAAGCCTTCTTCTTCACAAACATTTTCAATAACACTGGAATAGTTGTCAACAACACAATTCCAATTACAATCACTTCCAGATGCTTTTTCAAATCAAATCCAAATGAACTTAAAATAAATCGCTGTAAGTAATGTCCGCCAATTAACATACTAAACACCCAGGCAATCGATCCGACTATATTATAAAACGAAAATTTCTTGTTATCCATTTGAACAATACCAGCAACAATCGGAGCGAAGGTTCTTACAATAGGAATAAATCTGGCGATGATTATTGTTCCTGCACCATGTTTTTCATAAAACTCTTTTGCCTGAAAGAGATATTTCTTTTTGAATAATAATGAATCTTTTCTTTCAAATAAATAAGGGCCACTTTTTCTACCAAACCAATAGCCTGTCATATTTCCTAAAATACCGGTAAATGCAATAATGGCACCGAGTATGAGCAAATTTAAAATTGCACTTCCGGTTGAAAAATGCAGGGCACCTTTTATTAGATCATTGCTGTAAATACCTGCTACAAATAGTAATGAATCACCCGGCAGAAAAAATCCTGCAAACAATCCTGTTTCTGCAAATACCACAAATACAATGAACCATAGCCCGCCATGTTCAATGTACCATTGAGGTTGCAATAACTGCAGCCAGTTGAATGCTAGGAATATTAATTTTGTCATTTTTTATGTTTTATAATAAGCCCCCTCAATCCCCCAAGGGGGAAGTTGATTATGTTTTATTTTATAGATTGATGTAGAACTTTTTACTTTTTACATTCATTATTTTACATTCTACATTTTTAACGCTCCCTCCCACTTACTCACAGCAGCCGTTGCCAGCGCATTACCGAGAACGTTAGTCATGCTCCTGCCCATATCGCAAAATGTATCAATAGCCAATACCAACCCAATGCCTTCAGGCGGAATGCCAAACATAGAACCTGTTGCCAAAACCACAACCAGTGACGCTCTTGGCACACCAGCGATTCCTTTACTAGTAAGCATGAAAACTAACAACATTGCAATTTGAGTTCCTAAATGATCGGTAATCGATGTAATGTTATATGCCTGCGCAATAAACATACTCGCAAACGTCATATACATCATACTTCCGTCGAGATTGAATGAATAACCTAATGGTAAAGTAAATGATACAATCTTATTATCACATCCAAATCTTTCCATTTCTTCTACCAACTTTGGAAAAACCGCTTCGCTGCTGGCGGTATTAAAAGCAATTGTCAT